>Ga0299912_10002228_pt1 | contig 15889 bp, 14 predicted proteins | sample RVTome_2_FD_207667 | JGI IMG/M metagenome (GOLD analysis project Ga0299912, IMG submission 207667) | Soil microbial communities from uranium-contaminated site in the Upper Colorado River Basin, Wyoming, United States - RVT95D214 (version 2) ... | reverse complement strand
AAGTAACGAGGTAGGTCTGGTCATAGGGGGGACGAGGCGTGGAACTGCTCGAATTGCCAGATGCGTACGGCCTTCATGTTATTGAGTGGCTCCGGGCGGGACCACAGACGACGGAGAGAGCGGAAATAAGCATGAACAACTTCATTGCGACGCCAGTAATCGACACCAGACTTACCTGAACAGTGTCATCACCCTGTTCTCATGCCTGAACTTCATCTGTCACCATCCTCTATGCCTTCTTTCGGAAGAACTCATCATCTTCGTACGCGAGAGGTCGCTGTGGTGCGTGCTCATGGTGCGGCGTCGACTTATAACGTACCTCATTGCGGCGTTCAAGTAGATCAAAGAACTCCGTGGACGTCACGTCCATCTCATGCACGAACTTGCCGACCCGGGTCACATAGTATTTGTACATCGCCAGGGCCGGGATGCCGACAAACAGGCCAAATGCAGTTGTTATCAGCGCGGCCCAGATGCCGGCGGCCAGATCGGCCGGATCGATCACACCGTGAAGGCTCTGAACAGCCTGAAACGCGCTGATCAATCCCGTCACAGTTCCGAGGAATCCCAGCATAGGCGCAACGCCGGCCACGCTTGCAAGAATCCAGAGATGTTTCTCAAGTTGATAGACCTCTTCCCTACCCGCGTACTGAACGGCCTCTCGAACCTTTTCATTTCCTTGGTCGACCTTGACGATTCCCCGGCGAATGATATTCACAATTGGCGCGTCCTTTTGCGAGCAGAATGCGAGCAACGCGGAAGCATCCCCTTTCTGGAAGATGCTCTTGAGCTTCATCACGAACTGACCGACATCGAGGCGTGCTTTTCGCAAAGCGAGTTGCCGTTCAATCGCCACGAAGGCACCCACCAATGAGCACGCCAGAATGGCATGCATGAGCGCACCGCCTTTGAAATAGTAATCCATCAGATTCATTACTCCTCCTGTACAGAAGAATGTTAAGACCAAGAATCCGACACAGGGGTGTCATCCACCCCTTCCATGTCGGATTCGAGATTCAGACGCGCCAGAGCAGTATTACTTCAACCGATCAACCCAGAATCCATCGCCAAGTACACTCCGCAGATGCGCTGCGGCCTCCGATGCTTCCCGAATCGTCGGATAGCGCCCGATGCGCACGCGGTGCCAAATACGGCCGGCAACATCAGCCTCTTCAATGAATGCACTGAAACCTTCCTTCTCGAGCACAGCAACCTGCGCATTTGCCTTTGATTTGCTTGCCCACGATGATACCTGGACAGTGAAATCGCCTTTCCCCGCAGGAGGCACCGTAATCCCGGGCATCGCTGTAACTCCTGGAACCGGTGTCGGCCTCCCACGGCGCTCAGGCCGCACGGTTGGTGTTGGTGTGGCACCCGGCGCGGCTTTCGGTTTCACGCCTGCTTGCGGAGTGGGCGTGGGGGTCGGAGTCGGCGCCGTGACCTCTTCCTGACCAACCTCTGCTTCCGGCGGCTTCACCACCTCAGATTCGGGGGGTGGTGTTACCTCAGCGGACGGCGTTACCTCGACGACCGGAGCCTTTTTTCCCCATAGATGGATAATCCCAAACTGGTTTAATGCGTACGTGACGACACCGACTATCAGGACTGCCACCGCTATCTGCACCAGGGGCGACATCCTGCGTTCGGAAGGTATCTCACGGAGCGTCGGCGGCGGAGCTGCAGGCTGCTCCGGTCCCATCTCGGGGGGTTGGCCCTCGGGACCCATCTCCTCTCCTTTTAGATTGAGTTTTGGCATGAGTTCTTTCTCCTTTACTGGTGGTGTTACATGTATCTGCCGGGCGGCGAGTTCGTATTCTTCAGTCGGAATCTCCCTTTGTGTATCCAACAGGATTTCTTTTCCAAATCCTTCTTGACGGATGTCAAACGGAGCTTCCTTTCCCTTGTATTCTTCTTCGACAAGCGTGGGCATTAGCTCGAATTTGCCTATCACCAAAGACTTCAATTGTCGAAACCGTTCATTTACCTTCTCGGAAAGGTCCTTTTCGACCTCAAAGAACGGTATCCGCCGCATTCTCTTTACACCGACGACCCGCGTGCCGAAGGTTCCAAAGCTGGGAATCTCGACGCGCTGTCCTCGCTGCAACGCCGACAGGAGATACACGTAAAAAAGATGAGAGACCGCCTCCACGCTCGTTTCATCCGCCACCCCACGATCAACGCACTTCTGCAGCAAATCATCACGGTTCATGAAGTTCTATTGCTCCATTCAATAAGTTCACGCGAAGGGGTGAAATACAAATAATCCTTTGGCGGAATAATGAAAACTTCTTTTGTCTCGGTATTGACGCCCTTTCTCCCCGGTCGATGCTCAACAAAAAACTCCCCAATGTTTTCAAGATACAACTCGCCCTGTGCAAGGATCTCACCGCCCCACACATCGGCGATCGTGTTGATAATATCTCGAACCGTCTGTTTTGAAATCCCGGCCCGCTCCGATATCATGTTGATGAGTTCTTCCTGGCTCATAGGTCATCGCTCTCGTGAAAGCTGTGCCCTGAATATCCTGCACCAAAAGAAAATGTGCGTCCGATTCCAGGGCAACCTTCCCACCTTGGCTGGTTCTGATCAGGCATGAAGCTTGCCGTCAGCCGCGGTACGATCGTGTAGCCACCTCCTGTTCTTTCGGGTTCTGCAAATCTGCAGAAGAGATAATCCTGCTCCTTTGAAAACGACTGTCTCTGCTGGCCGTATGAAATGCATGAAGCGGGGGCAGTGAAAAGGGGTATTTTGAGGCAACTTCCCACCATAGGAATCGCCCGTTCCTATCGCTTAAAGTAAAGTCTCAAACAGTTGCGTTAGTGGCCTAATTTATCATTTGGGAGGGAGTAAGTCAAGCAAAATTTTGAAAATTCGACAGAAAATTGAGCTTTTTTGGAGGACTAACAGCGGTTACAGGGGAAGGACTGGTAATTCGACGAACAGCAGTAATCAGTGCACCGGCACGGATTCGCCCAAAAGCAACCGCGCGATCAAGAAATGCATGATTTGCTTGGGCTCGGTGGATGTGGACTTCAGACCTTCGTCTGCAGTGGCAAGAAGCTCGAAGGCGTGTTCGATTTCGGAGAGAGGGTAATGGGTGAGTGCAGATTGATACTGCTTGAGGAAGAAGGGGTTGATCCCGGCAGCCCTTGCCTGCTCCAGCGATGGTACCCCCCTTCGTCTCATATCATAAAGTTTCCAGAGCGTGGCGAAAAACCTCGTTAGGATTACAATCATCATGGTTGCAGAATCGCCGGCATCGAGCATTCTTTCGAGGATTTCGGTGGACCGTCGTACGTCTTTCGCACCGAGGGCACTCTGTAGCTCAAAGATGTTGAATTCCTTCGACATACCGACAACCGCCTGGACATCGCCGACGGTAATCGTTCTTTTCGCGCCTACATAGAGGTAAAGCTTGTCAAGTTCGCTTTGTATCCCTCGCAACGACGTGCCCGTGCAAGCAGCAAAAACCTCGCAGGCCTCAGGGTCGACCTCCCACCCCTGCTGCCTCACTCGATTGCCGATCCATGCCGGCACCTGATTGTCATACAAAGGCTTGAACTCCAGCACGATCCCGTGACGCCGCGCAGTCACGTAAGGCTTCTTCCGCAAGTCGGCTTTCTCCGAGAGCAAAACCAGGCACGTTGTCGGTGCCGGATGCTCGATGTAGCTGGAAAGCAACTCTTTGTTCGGCAGCTTGTCAATCTCCCGCACAACAACGACCCGCCGCTGAGCCATCGCGGGAAATGATGAAGCATATGAGATGATATCCCGGGGATCCGAATCGCTGCCGTAGGCAACATCCAGATTAAATTCGCGCTCATCTTTCGTCAGCGCAGCAGCAATGATGGCATCCGTTGCCTCATCGGCAAGGAAATCCTCGCCCCCGTACAACAGGTACACCGGAGAGAAGTTCTTGCGTTCCAAAGCCCCAAGCAGATCGTCGTATGTAAATTGCTCTTTGGCCATCTGAAAACTGCAGACTCAATAGCATGAGCGAAGAATTCCAATTTCCAGGCCCCGAGCACCAACAAAGGACCAACTCACAAACATCCTACGTTCTCTATCCTGCCGGTTTGACAGTCACCTTCTTCATCACCACGTCCACTTTCGGCCGGCCGTCATCCTGACCCATGACCGGCATGACCTCGACCTCACCGATTTTGTCGACGACTTCCTGGCCTTTGATCACCTTCCCAAAAATCGTATAGTTCTTCGGCAGCCTCGTGTTGTCGCCGAGCATAATAAAGAACTGGCTTGTGTTCGTATTCGGGCCACGGTTTGCCATTGCCAGCACCCCTTTTTTGTAGCCCTCCTTGTACGACGGGGCGTTCGGATTCAGCTCATCTGCAAATTCCTTTCCCCAGATGCTTTTGCCGCCGGTCCCCCACTGTGCCACCTTTGCGGTATCCTTCGACTTGTCATCCCCTATCTGAATGACGAACCCCTTCACAACTCGGTGGAATCGCATCCCATCGAAGTACTTCTTTTCAGCGAGTTTCACGAAATTCTCAACAGTCTTTGGTGCATCCTGAGGGTACAACTCAACCTCAAACGTACCCATAGACGTTTCAAGGACTGCATATTCTTTCACGTTTTCTCCCTTTCCTTTCTTCTCCTCCTTCGCGCCCGCTTTTTCTCGTGGTTGACCAAACCCAACGAGTGGGATCGCCAGAAGAACTGCCAGCAGAATGTATTGTATGCAACGAATGGTTGAATAAGTCATAATCACTCCTCCTTTTGATAATTAGAAATAGTATGTGAATCCGAGTCGTGCCCCAATGCTGAAGAACTCAAGTGTCGGATCTGAACTCATGCTGACCAGTTTTGCCGACCGACCTGCTTCATTGGTCAATGTCCCGACAAAGTCCCACCGAAGGATTCCCCCAAGGTAACCATAGAAGCTCTCTCCGAACGCGGTGTTCGCTTCGAGATCCAAAGCCGCCCCGAGTCCCCTTCCGGTGTACCTGTCGTCAAGATTAGAATATCTTTCCGTGAGTGAACCGAAATGATACCCCAATCCCACACCGGCCTTCACATTATACGCGCCTTCGTCGACGAGCGTATACTGACCAAGCACTGTGGGCATGTGCACGACAACGGTAAACTCCGAGGCACCGAGCGATGGGAAGGTTTGGTTGAATGAGAAGATCAGATACGCATACTCCACTTTCAGACCCCAATCCAACGATACCGGAATCGTTACAGTGCCGAAGAACTCCGCGCCTGCCTTGAATTCCGACACCCGCTCCGTCTGCCCACCGTTTGCGTTGACCAGATCCACCACGTCCAGAGCGCTTACGTAGCTCACACCCATTCCACCAGATAAGCCGATTCGGGCATTACTCTGTGTGTTCTGCCCTTGAACCGTTTGGGCAGGGCAAGGGCATGCTGACGCCAAGACGAAAGTGAGAAGCACCCCTGCCATTCTTCTCATTCTTGCGTCTCCGAAAGGTCGCTCATGGCCTCACCGACCTTGATGTGATCCTTGAAGAGGAAATACACACCGATAACCGTCACCCCGATGAAGCCAACGGCATGGGTGATTGTGGCATAGCTCAGGGCAAGTTCGTTCGGAACGTTGAATAGGCGGCTCAACGCTTGGGTGGCAAACACGTGGTATGTCCCCGTCGCTCCCGGAGTTGGCAGCGCGACACCGATGGTCGAGATCGTCAGTACCACAAGGGCCGCCCCGAGCCCCAAGTCGCGCTGCAGGTCAAACGCGAAGAAGGCAAAGTACGTCATCAGAACGTACAGCCCCCAGACGCAAACGCTCAGAACACCGATAGCGAAAAAACTTCCCGGTCGTTTGAGAACAAGAAATCCATCAAGAAAAGAATGTGTCGCACCATGTAACCTCGTGGCGAACCGAATCGGAAGAAACCGGAGGGTTTTTGTAAGGAGCGTATCGGTCCAGTCGCGCCGCAGCATCAGGGTAATGATGAACATAAGCATGACCGCCGTGACAGAGGAAATGAGAATCCCGCTTTGTGTAAGCCAGGGGAAGGATTCACGAAGCGGTCCGGCATACACGAGCGGCATCAGCGCGACGAGGATCAAGAACGAAACAGTATCCATGATTCGCTCGACCACAATGGTTCCCAAGGCCGCGCTTTTCGGGATGGCCTCCAGCTTTCCCAATGCATACGGTCGTGCAAGTTCTCCCGCGCGGGGGAACACGTTGTTCATAAAATACCCTATCATCACAGCCGAAAAGAGGTTGTGCATCCCGATGTTCGGCTTGATTGGATTGAGCAGGTAACGCCAGCGGAGGGCCCGCACCCAATCACTCAGTATCAGGCACCCGAACGTCAAGGCAATCCACCAGTAGTTCGCCCCCCCGATCAGCTGGGCCAGTTTTTTGAAGTCGGTTCCTCGAAACGCAAGGTACAGGAAGACAACGGCAAGCAGGATGCTGAACAGGGATTGCAGAATTGTCTTCGAGCGCCTGGTCATACAAGACGCTCATAGTAAAGAAGGCCGTCGGGTTGGTACGCGCTATCGGAGGTCAACGACTTCCACCCCCTCCGGAACCTGGTATGCGAAGTGTGAATCATCAAGACCGATGTTGATCTTGATGTCGTTCACTGTGTACTCCGTCCGTTTACCGCTGACGTCGACGTAGTCAACCTTTTTGATCAGCCAGGTGGACTCATCGATCCAAAGTTTCAATGATTGCACGAACGCGTCCTCCCGGGAAGCGGTGAGTTTCAGCATGATAGTCTCGGTTCTCCCTACACGTTCTTTTCCCAGCACTGACGGTGCGTAACCGGCTGGCGTTCCCGTAAGGATTTGCTCTGGCGAGAAGGTCAGATCGTCGATTTTGAGACGATCGATCAAGACCTGTTTTTGCGGAATGGAATACTTCCACACTATCTCACCGTCGGTGACAATCGTTAGGTCATCGAGCTCAACACGATACTTGTGCCTTTTCTTAAAAAGCAGAACCCCGGTTGCGTTCTGCTCTACATTCGCAACCTCAAATGTTATAGTCTGAGAGAATTTCACCTGCGCGTCGACCATAGAGTCATACTTCTTGCGCACGTTTTCCAGCACATCCTGGGCACTCTCGCTTGCACGGGCTGCCAACACGGCGAGCGTCGTCGCGACTGCAACAACCACCAATCCTCGCTCCATGGTTTTTCGCATTCCCATCAATTATTGATCCAATAGCACATCCAGCTCCGCTTCCGATTCAACAAGCACTTCACGCGCCTTACTCCCGTCGAAGGGTCCCACAACGCCTGCTGCTTCGAGCTCATCCACGAGCCGGGCTGCGCGGGAATAGCCGACTTTCAACCGCCTCTGCAGCAACGACACAGAGCCCTGCTGATGGCGAACTATCAAATGAGCCGCCTCCTCGAACAATTCGTCCCTGTCCAGCCCCCCGTCGGCCTCGTTGTTGCGTTTCTTCTCGACGATTGACGGCAGTATGAACGGTGTAGAGTACCCCTGCTGCGTGCCGATGTGATTGACCAATGCATCAACCTCGTCGGGTGAGATGTAGGCGTTCTGCAACCGGATGGGCTTCGAGCTTCCGCTGGCCAGATAGAGCATGTCCCCATCGCCGAGCATTTGCTCTGCACCGTTCATGTCAATAATTGTCCGCGAATCGATCTTGGACGCCACCTGGTAAGCAATCCTGGCCGAAAAGTTCGCTTTGATGACGCCCGTGATAACATCGACCGACGGACGCTGTGTTGCAACAATGAGGTGAACCCCGACGGCCCGCGCCAACTGTGCCAGCCGTGCGATCGGCTCTTCAACCTCACGTGCGGCGGTCATCATCAAATCGGCAAGCTCATCAATGATCACGACGATGTACGGTAGTTTCACGTGCGTCATCACGTCGGTGTTCTTGAGCCGCCCCTCTTTCACGCGCTCGTTGTAATCATCGATGTTACGGACACCCGCTACCGCCAGCTTATCGTACCGCTTCTCCATCTCGTATTCGACGCTCTTGAGCGCAATGACGGCATTGCGGGGATTCGTCACAATGTCCTCATTAATGTCGGGGCACACTGCTAGGAAGTGATTCCTCAGATTTGCATACTGCGCCATCTCGATCTTCTTGGGGTCAATAATGACAAGCTTAAGGTCCGACGGGTGCATTCGATACAGCAGGCTCGCAATGATCGTATTGATGCCCACGCTCTTTCCTGAGCCGGTGGAGCCAGCAATCAAAAGATGCGGCATTTTGCCCAGGTCATCCGTGTAGACTTCACCCGAAATCGTCTTACCCATTGCCAGCGGCAGGCGAGCCGTGCTGTCTCTGAACTTCGTAGAATTGATCACGCTCCTGATCGTCACGAGTGAACGATGGTGGTTCGGGATCTCGACTCCGACAGCCGACTTGCCTGGGATCGGCGCCATGATCCGGATGCCCTTGGCAGCCAACTTCAGCGCCATGTCGTTTTCCAGGCTGACGATGCTACTGATCTTGACCCCGCTGGCAGGCACAAGCTCGTACAACGTCACCACCGGTCCGGGCGTGACACTTACACTCTCCAGCTCAACGTCGAATTCCGCGAGCGTTGCCCTCAAGAGATCTGCATTCGCCCTTAACTCTTCGTCGTCGACATCTTCCTTCCCGGGCCTTGGAGCGTCCAGTAGGTCAACCGACGGGAACACATAGTCGATCTCCTCATTCAGAACCGCTTCCCTCCTCGACGCAGGATGTGGCTGCACCTCGTCAGATTTCTTCACAAGCGTGAGGCGAATCTCTTTCGATTTCGCGGGTCCGGCGGATGTTCCTTCACCGTTGTCAAGCTGATCTTTCTGTTCCACATCAAGCTTTCGAACCAAGGGTCGAATGACCTGGGCGACATTATCATCAGCGGGAGCAAGCGGTTCTTCGAGCGGCGGCTTGGTGATCCTGACCGGAGACTTTGCGCCGGTCTCTGTACCTCGCGATCCCTCGCGACTCGCAGCCCTCTGTTCTCTGATGGCATCCTTTTGGCGGGAGAACCAATCAAGAACGCGCAGGTATGCGCGCTTCAGGCGTTCGATCGACTGATGTACGTCGAGGTCAACGGCCAGGACAGCAACAATGAGCAACGCCGTGAACAACACAATGCTGCCGCCAGCCCGGCCGAGGAGTCGAGCAAGGAGAATAGCGAAGAAGTCACCAACTACTCCGCTCCATTGCATACCAATGGCACCTTCATTCACCATGAGCCGCAGCATGCCGAAGGAGGTTGAAACGAGCAGCGCAAGGACTATTACGTAGTTGGTCAGGACAACAACCTTGCGGAGGTCACCACGCCGGAGCAATGTCCACCCGAACAGCATGAGGACAGCCGGCAGGAAGAGCACGCTGTAGCCGACGGTGGATTTGACAAGGAAATCGGAGATGATGGCACCGGCAAGTCCGAGCCAGTTGCGCGTGGTATCAGCCCTGGCCTGCATCTGGGCATCGCCGGTTACCAGTTTTGCCAGATCGGTGACTCGAGTATCGGCATTCGCTTCATCAGAAGGATCATATGACGCAAGTGCAAGGAACAACAGCAGCGCCATGGCCATGAGCAAGAGAGCCAGGATTGCCTGTTTACGCTGCGAGCCAGTCTGCCCGCTCCAGTGTTTCGCTGAACCAGCTTTGTTTTGCAAGCGGCCTTGGCGTTCCATGGGCTACGAAGGGATTGTTGCCTTAGCGGGATCTTTTTTCTTGGCGTCTTGCTTAAGGCGGATGGAGCTCCCAACCATCTGCGGGAGGATCGGAATTGAATCAACGTCAGCACAAGCCTTTAAATCGTCGGCAAACCCGATCTCCGTCAGGTATCTCCCATGCTCGGAGCTTCTGATCATCTTCAGAATGTTCCTGCTGTGCGCCCTGTAGAGGAGGACTGTAGCGTGTGCTGCGTCGGAAAGCGTCAGCTCCACAGGGTTACCCTCCCTGATTTTGTGCAGAAGCATGCCGGCGCAGACCGAATCTTCGATGGAAAACTTGCCGTCACTGCCTGAGCACACAATGGTGAAATCATTGTTCAGGACACGGAGCTCATCTACAATAGCGGAAATATTGACAAACCCGCAGAGGAGGAGCGTTTGTGCGTAACGAGCGCGTTCGATTGCTTGCGATCCATTTGTGGAACTGAAGATGATGGACTTCCCCTTGACCTTCTCCTCGGAGTACTCCGCAGGTGAGTTACCGAGATTGAAGCCCTGGATCATCTTGCCGTTCCGCTCACCACCGAGCAGGATCACGTCCCCGAAGAGATGGCCCGAGATCTTCACCGCCCGCTCAACGGTCGTGACCGGAATGACCTCTTTCGCGCCGTTCCGGAGCGCAGTTGTAATGGATGTGCTTGCCCGCAGCACGTCAATCACAACAACGGTCTTGTCGCGAAGAGAGAGATCGTCAGTCTGTTGAGGTGTAAAATGCAGGTCGGCTTGCATGAGATCACATGCACGTGAGTGACTATAATTTCTTAACGAACGGCAAAGGAACGACCGTGGCAGGCGCTTCGTTGCTACGGAGGGCAACGCGTAACGGCGTGCCCGTCACCGCAAGGTCTTTCCTGATGTATCCCATTCCGATGCCTTTTCCAAGTGTCGGCGAAAAGGTTCCAGAGGTGACCTTGCCGATCTCGGTGCCATTGTACCGCAGCCCGTACCCCTGACGCGGAAAGCCCTTGTCCCCCAGCACGAACCCTGCGAGTTTACGCTTCAATCCTCCTTGCTGAAGTCTCCGAATCGCTTCGCAGCCGATGAACTCGCCTTTGGCAGGCTTTGTTATCCAGCCAAGTCCTGCTTCAAGCGGGTTGGTCGTTGCATCGATGTCATGTCCGTAGAGACAGTACCCCATTTCCAAGCGAAGTGTGTCGCGGGCGCCAAGGCCGATTGGAGCGATCTGGAACTCTTTCCCCGCTTCCATGACGGCATTCCAGACCTTCTCACCCGTCTTCACATCCGAAGGGAAGTACAGCTCAAAACCGAGCTCGCCGGTGTAGCCCGTCCTTGAGATAAGCATTTGGACTCCGGCAAGCGTCCCCCAACGGCAATGGTAGTACTGGAGGGACAAAAGATCTTCTCCCGTCAGCTTCCTCAACACATCAAGCGACCTCGGCCCCTGAAGGGCGAGCAGCGACGTTGCATCACCCACGTCTCGTACCGTAACGTCACCCGAAACATGCTGCTTAATCCAGGCAATGTCTTTTGCGGTGTTCGACGCATTGAGCACGAGCATGTAGCGGTCGCCCAGATGGTAGACCAGCAGGTCATCAACTATTCCGCCGTCGTCGTAGCACATGGCGGAGTACTGGACTCCGCCCTCCGTCAGCTTCGACGCATCGTTCACCGTGATCTTTTGCAGGAATTCGAGGGCGTTTTTTCCCTGGATCTCGACCTCTCCCATATGGGAGACATCGAAAACGCCGACATACTCCCGGACGCGCTTATGCTCTTCGATAATGCTCGTGTACTTGACGGGCATCTCGTATCCGCCGAATTCTACAATCTTGGCACCAAGCCAGGTATGAATGGCGAAAAAGGCTGTCCGCTTGAGACTCATCACATTGAAATCACTTGAACTGGTCGGTGATATCCTTGCCCTGTTTGTGTGAAATGACCCGGAACTCGCCTACGGGAATCGCGGAATCGACTTCCAGCGTGATCCATACGCGGTACTTCAGCATGATCTTCCGCAGACGGCTGACCACGCCATGCGCCAGCGTCTGCGACAACCCCGGATTGACGCGGAGTGTCAGCCTGAACTCCCTTGCCTCGGCAGTGAATCGCCGTATCCATCGCTCGAGCTGGTTCAGGGTTGTGGTCTTGGACTGCACCAGGCCTGTGCCCCCACATGCAGGACAGGGCTCGGTGAAGCTGTGGAGGATGTTCTGCCGGACTCGCTGGCGTGTGATCTGGACGAGCCCAAATTCAGTCATGGGAAGAACGGTGACCTTCGCCCGGTCCTTGCGGAACTCCTTTTTCAGCTCCTCGTAAACCTTCTTCTTGTTCCGTTCATCTTCTAGATCAATAAAATCGCACACGATGATGCCGCCGATATCCCTGAGCCGGAGCTGCCTGCAGACCTCCCTCGCCGCCTCAAGGTCGGTGCGGAGCGAATTCTGTTCCTGTTCTTTCTTGGCTGCGTACCGTCCGCTGTTTACATCTATCACCACCATCGCTTCGGTCGGCTCAATGATGATGTAACCACCGCTCTTCAGCCATACCTTACGGCTCAGCGATGTCTCGATCTCCTTCTCAACACCGTAGGTATCGAAAATCGGGCGCTTGTCCCGGTGCAGCTCGATTTTGTCAAGAAGTTGCGGTGAGGTGTATCGGATGTACGCGCTGATTTCCTTGTGAAGCTTCTTGGAATCGACAACAACCCGGGTGACGTCGTTCGAGAAGAGGTCGCGGATAACGCTGGAGGTAGTCGCCATGTCCTTGTATAGGAGACACGGCGCCTTCTCCGTCTTTACCATCTTCTCTACTTCACGCCACGTCTTGATCAGACTTTCGAGGTCCTTGTGGAGTGATTCGTCATCTTTCCCCTCGGCCACCGTCCGGATTATAACACCGAACCCTTCGGGGAGGATGCCCTGGACAATCTTGCGGAGTCTTCGCTTTTCTTTGAAGTTCGTGATCTTCTTTGAGATCCCGATTTTCCCGTCAAATGGGAGCAAGACCAGAAACCGGCCGGCAAGCGAGACCTCGGACGTCACTCGGACGCCTTTCTTGCCGACGGGTTCCTTCGTAACCTGAACTATGATCTCCTGTCCCTTTTGGAGCTGGATCTCACGAGATGGAGGGTGACCGTTGCCACGGTTGGGTGCAGCAGCGTGTTGGCGAGGAGGGGCCTGTGTTCCACCCGAGTGTTCTGCTGACCTCGCTTCGGCTGCGACGGCTACCGCGGACGGTGCCTTGTCCTCATCCGTATCGAGCTCAGCTTCGTCGTCCCCGATCAGCGAGGTGTAGTTCTCGAACCGTTCCCCGATGTCTGAGAAGTGGAGAAAGCCGTCCTGATTCAATCCGACATCAATGAAAGCGGCTTTGATACCCGGCATTACCTTGGCGACCCTGCCAAGGTAGATGTCCCCCACCATTTTTTCTTTGTTCGGATTCTCAACAAAGAGCTCAGCCAGGCGCCCATCTTCTGTGATTGCGATCCGCGTTTCGTTCGCGGCCGCGTTAATGACAATATCCTTCCTCATAACGGACTGGTCGTTCCATCCTATGTACCCCGTTGTGCTTCGCGGAACGACGAAGGCCAGCTCTCGCTCGCGAACGAGAGACACATTCGTATTGTTAAGGCACCCTTGTCGTTTACCGTCGGCATGAATGTCAGAACGCTGACGCGGCTCTTAGAGCGTCAAACGTTCCTACCCCTCATTCAAACCCTGAAATACCTATAGCTAAGTTAATAAATATCCAGCCGGTATGCAACAAATGATTCGTGTTCCGCCAATAAAGAAAAGAACAAGAGGTCAAGCTTCCCTGCGTCACACCTTTGATAACCGACCGTTGCTTCCTTCCGGACCTGGCGGGGTTGGGTTACTTACAGTTGCGCAGGACTTGACCTCGTGTGGAGCTGATCGGGGTCGAACCGACGACCTCCTCGTTGCGAACGAGGCGCTCTCCCAACTGAGCTACAGCCCCTGAGAACCCAAAATCGAGTGCCCCGACCGACTACCAGCGCCGGTAGCCGAAAGACAGAAGCACGATCATTGAAATAGTAGCCAATTCAAGCCAAAGAATCAAGACGGCCTTTCCCTTTACCCCAAGCAGCTTGCGTCTCCTGAGGACTGGCCTGTCATAAGCCCTGTCCCCGCGGCCTTGGATTGGGGCTTTGACCTTAGCTGAACTCAGCAGGTGAGCTTTCTGTTTTGGACGAAGCCGCAAGCTTGACCAGACAAAATCCAGGCCCGGACCCGGCAAAAGCAAACACCGCTTGACAAACGAGACCCGACTCTGCCGGAGTCGGATCTCTCTAGTGCAGGCACGTCGCCTCCAGGGAAAACTCCATGGACTTCCTGCCCGGTCGTTAGACCGCATTCGTGAGCATTACAAGATTCTGACCAGGCGAGTTGAGGAACGTGAGTGTCCTGCGCATTGCCCTCAGCAACTCCCACCGGGTTGTTGTACTCGGAGTGAAGGGCTCGGGGTACCAACCGACGTCACTCACCTCGCTGATCTCCGCGAGGGAAATCTTATCGCCGATGGTAACATTGTCTCCATCCTAGCTGTCGTCGGAATTCAGTAGGATGAGTTTGGACTAAACCAGCAAAAGGTCTATGCCGCCAGCTTCTTCTGCTCCGTCGTGTAGACCATGTTCGCAGCTACACCACAGACAATTGCCTGAATCACACCAATGAGGCATTGTACAAGATTGGTCCAAACCGAAATCTCAGTGGAACCAAGGTTTAAGAAAAAGGGAGGGACAAAAATCAAGAGCCCAATCCAAAGCCCGTACCGCACACCCTCACCAACCCCGGCTTTCCCCTCATGTCCCCTCGTGAATATAAACACAAACACCAGACTGAATATCGCGCGTGCAAGGAAGGTCCACAACCTCAGAACCCAAATGCTCTCCTGCTCCCCCCCAGCCGGAGCAATCCCGGTATATGGAGGAATCACGATTATCCTTCGGAATAGAAAGGCCAGCACGGAGAGTACTGCAAAAACAACCACCGACGAATAGAGCCAGTATTTTACATTCAGTTTCGAGCCCATAGCTCCTCCATGCATCTGTTTGTAAGACTCGTGGATTGTTGGGTGACACCGCCTACGCGGCGAAGCTACCCTATGCAGTCATTTCTTGCTCCAGCTCTGCTCGCAAGGAAACGATTCTCCGGACTCCATCGTCCTGTATCACTTGTGCAGATTGAAGATATCGAGGGCCTGTGAAAGGATTGAAGAGTTGTTGCGAGCTTTCCGGAGACGTCCTTCTTCGGCCGGAAAGATATAACAACAAAAACCAAAAGTCAATCACCACCGCCACCGAATCGTTCCATTATCAGCTGACGATCGCTTATGCCTCCGAATAAGTCCCTTCCTTTGCTTGGATTTCCCCGCCCACCATCGGGAGACCAGATTCCAGGAGCATTACCGAAGGTGTGTCTGCCTTCAGGAAATGCCCCGTACCACCATGTTTTGACATACCCCCCCCCACGTGGCCCTCAGCTTTTACATAGAAACATGCACCGTTCGATCGCAGATGCTCCACGAGGAGAGAGAATTCCATTCATTCGGGTGATACCTCGATCCGGTTCATCCGACCCACCCAAGAAGGCACGATGGGGGTCCAACGCGACGTGTTTGAGGCAACCGTAAGCAATTTGGACGGCACCTACAGTTCGAAGACTCTGCGTTCATGGGACCAACGGATCGCTTCAAGGCCGATTCTGCTAGAATCGGCCCTTCCAATTAAAGGGGACCGCATCTTCGTCATCACCTGCTCAGTGTATGCAGCTGCCACAAGTTGCGGCTGCTTGTGTGAATGAACGGCGCCAACGCCAGCTTTCCGGTTTTCCCTATGCTTCGGCCCAGATACCGCAGCTCCTTGAACTGCTCCTGCACCGTCGGGTCGGGGGTCACATCAAATCCGGCCTGACGCATGAGCAGGATCCCTTTCGCTTGAACGGCCAGCTCAAGATACAGACGCAGGTAGCACAGCAAGTCTGCGACAACTTCGGACCGAAATTTGTCCTGGAGTGCCTGCAGGTACATCCCGATTTTGGTCGTCGATACATCCCCTCTTTTGATGAGCTCGAGCATCTCGACATCAGAGTCAAAGCCGGCGCCCAACCAATGGCGCGTTGCCTTTTCGCTCTGCTTGAACACGACCAGAAGAACCGACGGGAGTACGACGAGATTGCTGACGGTCGAAAGAACCGGCGGAAGGAGGAAATGGTTGAAGAAGGAGTGAAGTGCGGCAGCGAGGACC
>Ga0299912_10002227_pt1 | contig 15890 bp, 14 predicted proteins | sample RVTome_2_FD_207667 | JGI IMG/M metagenome (GOLD analysis project Ga0299912, IMG submission 207667) | Soil microbial communities from uranium-contaminated site in the Upper Colorado River Basin, Wyoming, United States - RVT95D214 (version 2) ... | reverse complement strand
AATCGTCCACCTTTGGACAAACGATAGACAGTTGATTTATGAATCCGCAAATACCTCGCGGCTTCATCGATAGTCATTAACCGAGGTCTTCTGTCTTCAATCACAAATGTCTCCTTCTCATTTAGCAAGATTATCGGTCAAATTAATAACCATTTATAAGTATTTGTTTCCAAATATATTTTTGTTTAACCAAATTTATCTAATTCTGACCTATACTAACCAATTATAGCAAAGTGTCAATTGATTGAGCTGGGTCGGAAGTACTGATTTTGGGTAGGACAATAGTCAGTGTTAAAAGGAGACAGTTGGGTCTGCGGATTTTGTATCTAGCAAGATGGCTATCGGATTACAGCATACAAAATAAACCGACTTCTGGTGTGACAGCAATCTGTCTTTAGCCGTCTGGAGATAGCAACAGAACCATGCCTGGCTCTATATTTTCACAAGGTCTTCATGCCGTCATACCAGTAGAGCTCATAGTTGTCCCGGCCCTGTTCTTTAGCCCAATACATCGCAGTGTCGGCATTCTTAAACAAGGTCTCAACGTCTTCGCCATCTTCCGGATAGATGGCGATGCCAATGCTGGTCGTGACACGAATCTGATAAGCACCAAGCACAAATGGCTTTCGAATGGAACCTAGAATTTTTTGGGAAACTCTGATGGCATCTTCCATCTTGGCAATTTGCGGTAGCAGCACCACAAACTCATCGCCGCCCATACGGGCAACCGTATCACTCTTGCGCACAATGCTCATCAACCGCTCTCCGGCAGCCCGTAGCAACTCATCACCAGCACTATGTCCGAAGGTATCGTTAACGGTCTTGAATCGATCTAAATCGAGCATCATTACGGCCAACCTGGTATTATTGCGCTGCGCCTGAGCCAATCCCACAGCAAGACGGTCACTCAACAATAATCTGTTAGGTAAGCCGGTTAAGGGGTCATGCGTAGCCATCTCAGCGAGTTTTTGCTCCAACTCTTTGCGCTCGGTTATGTCCATAAAACTCCCCAATGTGGCTTGCTTACCTTTATATTCTGCGGAGGTTACCTTTTCTAAAACCCAAATTACCTCGCCATCCTTTCTTACACACCGATATTCACAAGGGACAGAACGCCCACTCTTCAGGCTCTCTATCGCCTTCTCTCTGACTGTTTCCCTATCCTCAGGATAGACAAGATTTAGAGGGTATTGACCCAATAACTCCCCCTCTGAATAGCCCGTCATCTGCTGAAACAGAGAGTTGACATACTGAAATTTCCCATCCTGGACAATATAAATCCCTGTTCCGGCACACCGTAGCAAAGCCTGAGCCAGATCCGATGACCTCGGCTTCTGCCGGCTTTTATCCGGTGTCCTGCTCTCTTTTTGTTTATCTCTCGAGGTGGGCATGGCTTTCACAATTAACTGGAAGTCACAATACTGAACTTGGCAAACATATAACCTGCGCAGGTTATCTTATAAGTTTTATCCTATAAGTATATCAAATTTCAAGCGGGCAACAAAGGGGTCTGCCCTTATTCAAAGATAAATCGTTAAGAGTAGATAGAACTAATAGCAGCTTATGATTCGAATGTATTCAGCCAATGCCTAAGCCGCTCTACAATTTAACCAGCTTGGCAGTATAGACATCAGGCAGGTCAAGGATTTCGCGTATTTGCTTTTCAGGGAGTGCTTCGTCCAGAGCCAGAATCATAAGCGCTTGTCCCCTGGGCTGGAGCCGGACCAGCTGCATGGAGCTGACATTAATATCTGCTTTGCCGGTTATAGTACCTACAGCGCCGATAAGCCCGGGGCGGTCACGATGGTCGCTGAACAAGAAATAACCACCGGTGGGGACGATGTCCGGCCAAAAATTGTTTATCCGGACTACGTGCGTTTCTCCACGCAACACAGTGCCGGCAACTGTGGTTACGCCGGCATCGGTGACAATTTCCAAAGTAATCAGGCTGGCATAGTTCTCACAGGTGGTTTCTTTCTGCTCGATAATCTTTATGCCCCGCTGAGCAGCGATAAGAGCAGCATTGACCAGATTAACTCTTTCTTCACTTATTCCCTCCAGCAAGCCGCCTATCGCTGATGCCTTTGTGGCGCTGGTATCATAATTGGCAATCTCCCCATTGTATTTAATCTGGATACTCTTTATCTGTCCTTCCATCAGCTGTCTGGCCAACCTACCCAGCGTTGAAGCCACGTACATAAATGGAGCCAGTACAGCCAACATCTCAGCTGGAATCTGTGGAGCATTCACAGCATATCTGGCCGGCTGACCGTTCAGTACAGCCATGACCTGCTCAGCAACCTCAAGAGCAACACTGGCCTGCGCCTCGGTAGTGGAAGCGCCCAGATGAGGAGTAACGATAATCCTGTCGCTTTGGAAAAGAACGCTATCGGTCACGGGCTCTTTTACAAATACGTCTATAGCTGCGCCAGCCACTTTCCCCGCTTCCACTGCCTTAAACAGGGCTTCTTCATCAATAAGCCCACCACGGGCGCAGTTGATAATACGCACCGTTTGTTTTACTTTACTTAATTCCTTGGTACTAATCAGCCGCTTGGTCTGTGAAGTCAACGGCAGATGGAGTGTGATAAAGTCAGACTCCTTCAACAACTGCTCCAGAGATACCAGCTCCACACCTAAACTGCGGGCGTAATCAGCGGAGACAAAGGGGTCATAACCGATGAGCCGCATCTTAAAAGCCTGCGCCCGCCTGGCAACCTCGGAGCCAACATTACCCAACCCGATGATGCCCAGGGTCTTGCCTCTGAGCTCGATGCCCATATAGTCGCTACGTTGCCAGACACCTGCTTTGAGCTTGGCATCGGCTTGCGGAATGTGCCGAGCCAGAGCCAACATCATGGCAATAGAATGCTCGGCAGCAGCCATGGTATTACCGGTGGGAGCATTGACCACCACCACTCCCTGCCTGGTAGCAGCCTCAACATCAACGTTGTCCAGACCGACACCAGCCCGGGCAATGACCTGAAGTTTTTTGCCAGCCTGAATGATATCGGCAGTAGCTTTAGTCTCGCTGCGGACTATCAAGGCATCATAATCACCGATTATGTTCTTGAGCTCCTCCGGCTTAAGTCCGAGCTTGACATCAACTTCCGCCTGAGCCTTTAAGGCTTCTATCCCTTCCTTAGCTACAGGGTCGGCAATAAGAATTTTCATAACAAACTTCTTTTAACTCGTCCCTAGCTTACTGTTTATGAACTCGCCTGAGGAATAACCTCAGCTATAGCATCCATTACCTCTTTGATATCTTTTTCCGTGACCCAGCCCAGGTGACCTATGCGGAAGATTTTCCCCGATAGAATGCCCTGTCCTCCAGCCAGGACAACACCATGCTCATCTTCAAGTAACTTGAGCAATTTAGACACATTGAGTTTGTCTGAAGCTTTGATAGCGCTTACGGTGTTCGAAGCATATTTCTCTTCGGGGAGTATAGACAACCCCATGGATTTAGCTCCGTTTCGGGCAATACCAGCTATTTTGGCATGGCGGGCAAATACTTTACTTAAGCCCTCAGCCAACATCATGTCCAGGGCTACAGCCAAGCCAAAGAACACTGAAACGGCCGGCGTCGCCGGTGTTTGTCCTTTCTCTAAATAGTCCTTGGCTAATTTAAAATCCCAGTAATACCGGGGCATTTTTGCCTTGGCATAAGCCTGCCATGCTTTCTCGCTGACGCTGACCATCGCCAGTCCCGGCGGCACCATCCAGCCTTTTTGAGATGCTGTAATCACCACATCGCAGTGCCAGGCATCAACCGGCAGGTCAATCGAGCCAAGCCCGCTTATGGCATCAACCAGTATAAGCTTGTCGAACTCCTTGGCAACAGCGGTAATAGATTTCAGGTCGTTGGTAACTCCTGTGGAAGTCTCATTTTGCGTCACCAATACCGCTTTGATTCCGGAATCAGCCTTCAAAGCTTGACGCACAGCGTCCGGGTCAACCGGTTTGCCCCATTCAAAATTAAGACGTTTTACCTCGGCGCCGAAAATTTCAGCGATTTCAGCAAAGCGGTCGCCGAAATTACCACAGGAAGCTGCCAGGACTTTATCACCCGGGGATAAAGTATTGACAACAGCTGCTTCCATGCCACCGGTGCCTGAGCCGGTCAGTATAAAAACATCATTTTTAGTCTGGAAGACTTGCTGCAGCTTGGGTGTGATATCCCGCATAATCTGGGCAAATTCCTTGCCCCGGTGATTTATCATCTGCCGACCTATGGCTTTTAAAACCTCCGGCGGACAGGGAGTGGGACCGGGTATTCTTAATTGTTGCATGTCATACCTCCACTTTAACAAACATATCAATTACTGCCGGCAATCTTGGCAAAGCGCCGTTTACCTACCTTGATTATACTACCTGGTTTAAGAGTTGACACGTCTATATCCTCGGTTACCGGCTTACCGTCTACTTCAATAGCCCCCTGAGCCAAAAGACGTCTGGCCTCAGAGCGACTCTTAGTTAATCCTGCCTTAGTCAACTCAACCGAGAGGGTGCTTTTGAGTCCAACTGGGGCGTTTAGCATCACTACCGCCTCATCGGGTACCTCACCCTTCTGAAACACCTTAGCGAAGTGTCCCTCTGCCTCACCGGCAGCTTTAGCACCGTGGAATTGAGCCACTATTTCATGAGCCAAGCGTTTCTTAACTACCATCGGATTGACTGATTGATTTGCCATCTGCACCTTGAACTCAGCGATTTCTTCATCCGGCACGTCGGTCACCAACTCGAGATAATCAACTATAAGGCTGTCGGGAATCGACATGACCTTGCCATAAATCTCGCTTGGCGGTTCATCAACGCCTATGTAGTTACCCAGGCTCTTGCTCATCTTCTGGCTGCCGTCAGTGCCGACAAGAAGAGGAACAAGGAACACCTGCTGTGGTCTTTGCCCCAGCATCTGCTGCAGTTCTCTGCCTACAAGGCAATTGAATTTCTGGTCGGTGCCGCCGAATTCAACGTCAGCCTCTATGGCTACCGAATCATAAGCCTGGAGCAATGGATAAAGCAGCTCGGTTATAGCGATAGGCCGCCCAGCGCTGTACCGATTGCCGAAGTCCTCCCTGGCCAGGAACTGGGCAACGGTGAATTTGCTGGTGAGTTTGATGACATCTTCCAGCCCGAACTTACCGAACCACTCGCTCTGCCATCTGACCTCTGTTTTATCCTTATCAACCACTTTAAAGAACTGTTTCATATACGTCTCAGCATTAGCCTGAACCTCTTCAGCAGAAAGCATGGAACGAGTAGCCGACATACCACTGGGGTCGCCGATCCGTGCCGTCCAATCACCAACGATAAGGACAACCCGATGACCCAACTGCTGCAATTGGTGCAATTTCCTCAAGCCGACCACATGCCCCAGATGTATATCCGGGCAGCTAGGGTCGAAACCCTGCTTCAACCTCAGCGGTTTCCCTGATTCGAGCAATTTTATCAGCTCAGACTCAACTATAGTCTCAGCTACCGCCCGTTTTAAAAGCCATTTAAGTTCAGGAACAGCCATGTTGTAATTCAAACCTCAGATTATTTCATCCGTTCGCTTAGAATTCGCCTCGCCTGTTCCACATCCCTACCCATTTGAGACTTTAGCTCTTCCACAGTATCAAAGCGTTTTTCGTCTCTAAGCTTATCTACGAGGTCAAGCGTGAGCCTCTGCCCTAACAGTTCTCCTTCGTAGTCAATGATATGAGCTTCCACCAGGCGCTCGCCGCCTCCGAAGGTAGGACGAACGCCTATGCTGGTTACCGAAGGCATTAGTTCAGGGCCGACATGGGCGATAGTAGCATAAACTCCGTCACTGGGCAATGCCTGTTCCGGTCCTAGCTCCAGGTTGGCAGTAGGAAATCCCAGGGTTCTGCCCCGCCCATCGCCCCTCACAACCAGACCACTGAGGCTGAAAAATCGTCCGAACAGCTTCTCCGCCTTCTTCATATCTCCTTCAGTCAAAGCCTGACGAATAGCACTACTACTTACCACCTGACCATCAATAATCACCGGCGGTATAACCTGGACACTGAAGCCCAATTCCTGGCCCAGCAGTCGAAGTTTATCAGCGTCGCCTTCTCTGTCTCTGCCCAGGGCAAAATCAGGACCGATTATCAAGCCACACATTTTAAGATATTTCTTAAGCATCTGAACAAATCTTTGGGCATTGAGGCGGGCTAGCTCGGGAGTGAAAGGCAAGACAACTATCACATCAATTCCCAAATCCCGAAGCAAATTGATTCTAGTCTCCATATCACTTAACCAGAGCAACCTGTTATCCAAGGACAGTACTGCCCTTGGATGAGATTTAAAAGTGACTACGCCGCTGAGACAGTTTTTCTTACGAGCTTCGTCTCGCAAATAAGTCAGCAGGCGTTGATGTCCCAGGTGAATCCCATCGAAGACACCTACGGTAAGAAGCGTCTCCTTTTGTGGTTTTACTTTAGCTAGCTCTTTTTCAATGCGCACGACTGATTCCTCCAATCAGCCCGGATTAAAACTAGGATTCAACTTTTTATATGGAGGGACTAGCCGGGTGCCGGCCTACGGCTTCAGCCACGAATTTTAGCTGAGACATGAGCAGACGGAAATTAGCAAAGGTGAGCGACTGAGCACCATCTTTAAGTGCCAAGTCGGGGTTGGGATGTACCTCAACTATTAGACCGTCAGCCCCGGCAGCTACTGCGGCTAAAGCCATGGGAATCACCAAATACCACCTGCCCGTGCCATGGCTCGGGTCAGCAATAATCGGCAAATGGCTGACTTTTTCAATAATCGGGATAACACTTATATCCATAGTGTTTCGGGTATAGGTTTCAAAAGTCCTGATACCCCGCTCACAAAGCATGAGTTGTTCATCACCTTGTGCCAGTATATATTCAGCAGCCAACAACCACTCCTGTACAGTAGCCGATAACCCTCGCTTCAGCATTACAGGCTTGCCTGTTTTACCGACTTCCTCAAGGAGATTAAAATTTTGCATATTTCGAGCGCCTATCTGAAGAATATCGGCATATTTCGCCACCAGTTCGACGTCGCTGAGTGACATGACTTCAGTTATAACCGGTAATCCGACCTCTTTCCTGACCTGAGCCAGGAGTTTAAGTCCATGCTCACCCAGACCGCGGAACTGATACGGCGACGTGCTGGGTTTAAAAGCTCCGCCGCGCAAGATAGATGCCCCAGCCTCTTTCACAGCTCTGGCTGTTTCTAAAAGCTGCTGCTCACTCTCCACAGCACATGGTCCAGCCATAACCACTATTTCCTCGCCGCCGATAGTAATTCCACTGACTTTAATTGTAGTGTCCAAGGGATGAAACTCGCGGCTGCTAAGTTTATAAGGTTTGCTAACCCGGATAACTTCATCGACACCGGGGAGCATTTCCAGCGTGTCCTCAAGTTCCGGGAAAATTTGCCCTACCACACCGATGATAGTGCGCTCCACGCCTTGGGACACGTGCGTCTTTAGGTCAGCTGATTCAATCCGCTTAACTACCCCAGCGATTTCCTTATCGCTTGAACCTACTTTCATAACCACTATCATTTTTCGCCCTCACCAAGCCAGGTTCTCTCACCCTCGTCTCGGAGTGTTTTCGCATCCCCCAAATAGATATGCACTATGTCCTCGTTTTTTTTATCCGTGTTGAACAAAACCAGAATCCTCAAACAGCGGGGTAAACTTTGAGGCACATTCATTTCATGCCCGCAAAGCAAGGGAACCCGCGTCCAGCCCAACTCCCGGGCTGCTGCTGCCGGAAATGCTGCATTAAGGTCGGATGTCGTGGTAAACAGAATACAAGCTACATCGCTGATTTCTACATCATTGACTTTTATCATATTATGAAGCAATTCCTTAGTCGCAGCTACTATAGCTTCTTTAGTGTTTTTGGGCACAGCAATAGCGCCTCTTATACCACGGCACCACAACTTATATTCCTACCTCCTTTATGGTTAGCTTATTAGCCTACTCCATCAAGCCCCTTATAGTCAAGAATTTCTTGCTTTAAAACCAGCAAAGGCGATAAACTAATAACAGGCATAGCAATCGCTGTTTTCAACAACGGAGGTTAATTAATTATGGACAGCACCCAAAAAGTAGCTACCGCAATTGTCATATTACTGGCTATTGTCATGCTTTGCGGAGGGTCGGGATTCCTCAGCTATATGTACGGTTATCAGAAAGGCAACGAAGCTATCTACGACCAGGGATATAATAAAGGGAAGGAGGAGGGTTATCAAGCCGGCTATAAATCCGGCTTCGATGCCGGTTACAAACCCGCCACAGAACAGGAAACATCCACCGGATACGCCCTTCAGAATCCAACCTATCAGGAAATGCAAACATTTTTAGCCCAAGACACCACTAATTCGAAGACCTACGCAGAAGATGAATATGTCTGCGTAGACTTTGCTGCTGCAGTTAACAATAATGCCGAGGCTGAAGGCATACGCTGCGCTATGGTAGACATTTTCCATCCCGAAGGCTTCGGTCATACCATAGTAGCCTTCGAAACTACAGACAGGGGTCTAATATTTATTGAACCGCAATTCGACCGCGAGGTAGAATTAACTATAGGTGAGAGCTATGCCCAGATTAACAACTTCACACCGGCACCCCGTGATGATACCATCGATAGATACGTAGTTGTCTGGTAGGTTTTCTCATTGGCTCAATCATCTAAAACAACCAGCATCAATACTTTTAAGCATTCTAAGTCTATGATAGAATAGCTGAAAAACACGGGAGGTGGAAAATGAAAATTCGAGACGTTATGACGTGGAATGTAATCACCGTAGCCAGTGATACACCGATAATGGAAGCCAGGAAAATCATGGACACCCATAAAATCCGCCGGTTGCCGGTCGTTGATAAAGGCAAATTAGTGGGTATGATTAGCAAAGAACGCATAGCCCGCTCAGGCCCGTCATCGGCTACCAGCTTAAGCGTCTGGGAAATCAATTACCTGCTGTCGAAGATGACGGTTAAAGAAATCATGACAAAAGAAGTGGTCACAGTCCACCCCGATATGACTGTAGAAGCTGCCTTAGCTCTAGCTCAAACTAAGGGCGTTGGCGCGCTACCGGTGATGGAAAATAATAAACTCTTAGGCATAGCCACAACCAACGATTTCTTTTATAAAATACTCAACCCGCTATTAGGAATAGGGGAGCCTGGAACACGCATAATTATCTCGGGAGGCACCGAAATCAAAAATGTACAGGAAATTATGGAGGCAGTTAAAAAGCTCGGAGCCAAAATGGCCTCATTCCACAGCATGCCGCCAGTAGAAGGTAAGGAACAAGACCTGTGCATTCATGTTAACAAAGGAGATGTTACACAGCTTATCAAAGACCTGAAAAGCAAAGGTTACTCGGCTGAAATAATAGCGCGTTAAGACTCTTAGGACTCTCCAAAATGTCAACGATAATTAATGTAGCCACGAGGCTAAAGTCTCGTGGCTACAGTCATCTAAGACAGAAGTCTTCTCCGAAGAAAAGCCTGAGAGGATATACTACCTGCCAGGGGGTTTCCTAACTTTGATTTTCCTGATAAACTTTTATGAGCATATGAGGAGGATTAAATGATACTAGCCGATATTGCCCTGGTTATAGGTGCCTACCTGCTAGGCTCGCTGCCTTACATGGTTCTTCTGGGCAGAGCCAAAAAAGTTGACCTATCTAAAGAAGACGACCTGCACATGGCAGTGTGGCATAAGGTAGGTCGCCTCGAAGGTTTATCAGGAGTACTGGTTGATATGCTAAAAGGTGCGATTCCCATCATCATCGGCTTTACCTTTGATTTTCGTCTAGCTGTGACCGCTGCCGCCGGTGCAGCCGCGGTCGTGGGACAGATGTGGCCTGTATTCCGAAAGTTCTATGGGGAAAGAGGCAATACCACGGGCATCGGCGTAGTAATTGCCCTTACTATGTACCTTACTGCAACTTATTCTCCCCTTGCCTACATGGTATTTATTATTTTTGCCATTCCTATACTAATAGGCATAAGCTTCAAGATAATTCCCCGCTTTATGCAGTCCGAGCAAACACTCAGCGAACGCTTCATGTTCGGCGGCCCGGTAAGCAACAGCATGCCCCTGGGTATGGGAGTCGGTTTTGCCATAGCACCGCTAAGCTCATGGTGCCTGAGACAACCACCGGAGATGACCTGGGCCTTTTTGGCTGTCTTTGCCGCCATAATGATACGCCGTCTCACCGTAGGACTAAGCAAAGACCTGAAAGAACCTAAGGCAAGCATCAAAAGTATATTGATTAACCGTCTGCTCTACGACCGGAGCTATTTTTGAGATTCTTCGCTGGCTCGGTACAACATACATGTAGCCACGAGGTTTTAACCTCGACAATTAGTCAAAACATGTAGCGGCGGGGTTTTAACCCCGCCCGTGCGACCTTAAAAGGTCGCACCTACATTTGTGGTTCAATTTACAGATGTAGCCACGTCCCGCTTTGCGGGATAACCTCGTGACCTTTGGTTTTTATTCGCCTCATTATCTCCCTGGCAACAACCACACCACAAGCCGAAGCTTGAATCAATCCCCGGCTAACACCGGCACCGTCGCCGGCAGCGAACATATTGCTGATTTCCGTCTCCAGACAGGGGCTTAGCTCCAGCTGGCTGGAATAGAATTTGACCTCGACACCATAAAGCAAAGTATGCCTGGACGCCACTCCCGGAGCCAGCTTATCCATGGCTTGAAGCATTTCCATTATCCCTTTGAGATGGCGAAACGGCAGAGCAAAGCTCAGGTCTCCCGGCGTTGCCGCTTTTAAGGTAGGCTCAACAATACTGTTTTTTATACGCTCCGGCGTTGAGCGATGCCCCTCCATAAGGTCACCGAAACGCTGCACCAGCACACCGTTGCTAAGAAGGTTAGCCAGACGTGCCAGATATTTACCATAAGCAATAGGCTCATGAAACGGTTCGGTAAACGTGGTGCTCACCAGAATGGCAAAATTTGTATTCGCGGTCTTTCGTTCCGCATAGCTATTACCGTTCACTGTAATCACCGGGTCAGCACCGCCGGTAGATTCCATCATCACCTCACCACCGGGACACATGCAGAATGTCCTTATACGGTCACCGAAACTCCGGGAAAAGAATTCTAGCTTCGATTCATATAACACCGAAGTCAACTCTTCAAGCACCGGCGCCGGCACTTCCACCCTGACGCCCACATCTATCGGATTGGACTTCAGGCTTAGCTTGAGCCTGCCGGCTTCCTTCATCAGCCACTCGGCCCCCTCCCTGCCCGGTGCCAAAATCAGATAGCGGCACTCCAGACGTTCACCCCGGCTCGTCTCCACCCCAGCCACCACTCCATCATTAATCACGATGCTTTCCGCCATTTCTCCTAACCTTATTTCAACCCTCCGGAGAATAAAATCCCGCATACCCTTAAGCACCTGTCGGGACCGTTCCGTACCGATGTGGCGCAGCTTCACTGGAATCAGCCTCAATTCCGCCAGAATTGCCCGCCGCTTCAGCTCATCCACCTCCTCGCCGACACCGTAAATTTTATCTGTAGCACCAAATTTAAGGTACAGACTATCCACGTAGTCAATAAGCTCCTGCACCTGTTCAATCCCCAATAACTCGCCTAACCGACCGCCCACCGCCGGAGACAAAGTCAACTTGCCATCGCTGAAAGCTCCGGCACCACCGAGCCCGCTGACCAGATGACACAGCGAGCAAGATGCGCAGCTCTTACCTGTATCTTGCAGAGGACACCGGCGGGCATCGATGTCTTTGCCCTTTTCCAAAAGCAGCACTTTAACGCCGGCGGCTTGGCATAGCTCTAAGGCGGCAAAGATACCTGCCGGACCACCACCAACGATTATGACGTCATACTTACCGGTTCTCTTAGTCATATCCGCTTCAGTCCCAGAACATGTAGCCTCGAGGCTTTAGCCTCGGGAGCGGCGGGGTTTTAACCCCGCCCGTGCTCATTGGTGATACATACTAAACATGTAGCCACGAGGCTTTAGCCTCGTGACCCCGACCTTAAAAGGTCGGGGCTACAGGGGAGGGAGAGGGTCGGGGCTACATTTCTACCTTTTTTGCCTCCTTACTATCTTAATCCTTGGACCGTTTTTCAGCCGTCTGACGCGACCAGCCCGCCAAAGTTCTCAGCTGGAGAATTTCATCAGCCGCCGAATAGGGGTCGAGCTCACCACTTTCCACCATAGCCATGTGCCGGCCCAACTCCTCGTCCCTTTCCACCAGCTTCAAAAGCTCCTCGGAAACCCTGCGTTCCACTATTTGCAGAAATTCCCGCCGCCGCTGTTCCTGCCGCCGCTGTGACAATCGCCCGGTTTTCTCCAATGCCCGGCGATGCCTCTGCGTCTGCTCATAAAGCTCCTCGATACCGACATTGTTGATAGCTTCAGTGGCTAGCACCGGCACTTTCCACCAGCTTTCACCGGAACGAAAAGAAGTCATCATCTCCAACTCAGGCATTAGTTTATCAGCCCCCGGTCGGTCAGCCTTATTTACCGCAAAAATATCGGCAATCTCAAACAAGCCTGCCTTCATCGTCTGAATAGCATCACCTGCCTCGGGAACTAGGACTACCACCACAGTATCTACGTTTTGCATTATATCCAGCTCAGTCTGTCCCACCCCCACCGACTCGACCAGAACAAAGTCTTTTCCGAAGGCACTCATCAACTTAATTACACCGCCGGCAGCCTGCGGCAGACCACCATGACTGCCACGCGTTGCCATACTTCGAATGAAAACCCCATCATCGAGGTAATGCTGTTGCATCCTTATTCTATCCCCAAGTACAGCGCCACCGCTAAAGGGACTGGTAGGGTCAGCGGCGATTATGCCCACCGTGAAACCATGCTGCCGCATCACTGCCGTCAACCGGTCAACGATGGTGCTCTTCCCTCCCCCCGGTGGTCCGGTTATGCCTATGCAATAAGTTTTACCCAGATGAGGATAGAGCTGCTTCATTATCTGGGGTACATCAGCATCGTCTCTCTCCACCCTTGTAATCAGCCGCGCTAAAGACAGCACATCCCCGGCTAGCATAGCCTCAACCAATTCCATTATAAAAGACCTCTACTTTCCATGTGCCGCCGCAAGTCCATGAACCATTCTATAAATTAGCCTACCTTACGTCAAGGGAAGGCGGACGCTTAAAATCAGAAATGTAGCCTAGACTTTCTCCCTCCCCTGTAGCCCCGACCTTTCAAGGTCGGGGTCACGAGGCTAAAGCCTCGTGGCTACATTTGTAATTTAAATCAGAAATGTAGGTGCGACCTTTTAAGGTCGCACGGGGCGGGGTTAAAACCCCGCCGCTACATGTTTTGGTGGCAGCAATGTAGCCTCGACCTTTTAAGGTCGAGGTCACGAGGCTAAAGCCTCGTGGCTACCTTATTATTAGACGCTTTCTTATTACTGTTCAGTCTTCTGGCCGGTTCCGTACTTATCGGCAAGGAACAGGGCGACATCCTCCCGGCTGAATCTGCGGTCGCCTCTTGTACCGATGCGATACGCCTTCAGCATCCCGCTCTCGTCCCAACGTCGCACCGTATTGATATGCACGTTGGGCAGCCGGGCTAGCTCCCGCGCCGTCAACATACCGTTTGACCCATTACGCCGCGCCATAACAAAAACTACTTTTAACTCCTCTCGCTTATCCTACAACAACTTTAATTCACTTTACCTTAATATACCATCACCTAAAAGTACCGAACGGCATGGCAGGTTAGTACCGGATTTTATAGCTTTGTAACTTTCACCCGGCCAAACTTTATGACTTTTACATGCCGGACTGGCTAAAATTTGTATCTATATGAAATCAAATCAAGGCAAAAAACGGTATGGTAGGTTAGTCCTGCACCACGGTGGTAAAAAAGTCCTGTAAATGGTGAGTTTTTGTTAGGATAAGGTACTTGACAACCAGTCCATTACGTGTGACAATCTCATACAAGGGGAGCAAGAGGGGAGCAAGAGCTCTCGCTAAAATTTTATAATGTAGTTTTGTTTTAAACTCAGACCAGAGGGGCGATGAAGCACCGGCGGTAAAATGGTCACTTAGCCGGTGCGGAGCCAGTAGTGAAACCGACCCAAAAAGGTCGGTTTTTCTATTTAACACAGAGGTGACGAGTGATGTGAAGGAAATTAATTACAAAGGAAAAAAGAAACATCTTAAAGGAATTATCAAAACAAAGGAGGGTTTAATTCAATGAGAATAGGAAAATTAAAGAAACCGTTTTTACTGGGGGCTCTGGCAGCACTGCTCATTCTGGCACTATGTGCCGTGCCGCTGCTAGCCGGTTCCCCGGTCTACGCCGGCGATAAAGCCTCAGGAGGAGGCAAAGCCTCCACAGCCGGTAGCAAGGGTTCCTCAGCCGACAGCAAAGCCCCGCAAGGCAAAAACGCAGCGACACACAACTCCTTTATAGCCACAATAACTCCGACCACGGTAACCTTTGGTGTAGAAACCTGTTTCGACTTGACGGTAACAAACGTTAGCACAGGCGCCAAGCCTCCAAAGCTAGGGAAGGTTACTGTACAAGTTCTAGATGACTTCATCAATGTCAACAATGTGGCAGCCACGTCCTACCACCCTAATACAGATCTGTGGTCCTCGGGCTTTGTTTCTCCGAACATCTGGGCAATAGCTAATAGTTGGAATGACTGTCTGCAGCCCAATGACTATGTCGTTATAAGCTTTTGCGCCACACCGGCAGAAACAGCATTGTGTGATGTAACGCGCACGTTCGACACTACAGCGTATATTGCAATACATAACCCGGGGGCGGGCCAGTATGGCCCGGCTGAGATTCCGGGGCAGAGGTTCGACATCGGGGACGCAGACACCCTGATCGGCTCGCAGCCTACAGTGACTATTGAGTGCGAGAATGGGGATGGCGATGGGGATGGTGACGGGAATGGTGACGGGAATGGCGGCGGGAATGGAGAGGAGCCTGAAGAAGAAGTTCCTGGTCCTCTGTCCGAAGGTGCGGTTATCGGTCCTCCGGTACTGATGGTTGACATGCAAGGCACAGTCGCCAGGTATCCGGTGACTCAGGACGGCAGGCTATTAGTTGATGCCCTGACAACCAGCCCTGACGGATTGGTAACACTCTTTATACCGGCTGGCAGCCTGGTGCTGAATGCTAATGCCACACCGGCCTACCTGAACAAAGACCCCGATGTGTCCTCAACCACAGCAGCCACACCACAACCACCAGCTGGTTACACAATGGTAGCTGCATACGAGTTCCTGCCTTCAGGTATCACCTTCTCTCCCGATGCCACCCTAATCATAGAGTACGACGCTAACAAGGTGCCGGCAGACGGCGTGCCGATTATCGCCTACTATGATGAAGCAGCCGACCAATGGACAGACCTGGAGACAGCCGGTTACGTGGCTGCCGGAGCCGAAGTGCCTAACACAGTGCAAGCGCACACTGCTCATCTAACTTACTTCGCCATCCTGGCCAAGTAACAGAGTTTCCGGGCACAGTACTTGACCCATCCGACCCCCTTCTCCACCCGGTGGAAGGGGGTCGTTCTTTTAATTAACTAGACCATGAGGTCAAACCCCACGGCTACATTTGTGATTTAAACCGAGATGTAGCCTCGACTTTCTCCCTCCCCTGTAGCCCCGACTTTCTCCCTTATATGTAGCCCCGACCTTTTAAGGTCGGGGCTACATGTTAAAGAAATCCTAAACATCCCGATTCTATCGGGACAAATGGAAGGACTCGCAATGACGGTTGGAATTCGTGCGCTGGGTCGAGACCATGGGGTTAAAACCCCATGGCTACATTGGTGATAAATCGGGCGGGGTTAAAACCTCGTGGCTACATTTGTAATTTAAATCAGAAATGTAGGTGCGACCTTTTAAGGT
>Ga0299912_10002226_pt1 | contig 15900 bp, 20 predicted proteins | sample RVTome_2_FD_207667 | JGI IMG/M metagenome (GOLD analysis project Ga0299912, IMG submission 207667) | Soil microbial communities from uranium-contaminated site in the Upper Colorado River Basin, Wyoming, United States - RVT95D214 (version 2) ... | reverse complement strand
GTTCCTGCATCCCTTGGATCGCTGACATTCTCTGCCCTTTCCCGATCGGCCGCGATGGTGCGGCTCATTGCATCCGGATCGGTTTCAGATTATCGGGCCTCCACCAGCGACACATATGCAGCCGTAACCACTGATCTCGCGCTTCTTCCGCCTGCTTTAGGCCGGCGCGAGGAGGCAATAGTGTTCGGTAATCCGCTCTATCTCTTTCTTTCCGGAAGACGCCAGGCCATACCCATAAACGGATGGGCCCTTGAGTTTCTGACCGTGGATCAGTGGAGGGACCTTACGTCCGAGGTCAGCGCGTCGTCAGCCCCGTTTTTTTATCTGGCGGCAAACAATCGCGAACTGGTTCAGTCAAAAGCACCGGCAATTATTGAGTATCTGGAGAGGAATTTTGAGATTCTCTCGATTAATGAACGCGGCACATGGTACCGTCGTCGCGAATAGGCAGGAGTGCATTGACGGTGTACGATGGCAGCACAAAGAGTGTGGTTGTCGTCCCCACTTACAATGAAGCCCACAATATCATGCCACTCCTGGAGTCACTGGAGAGGGCAATCCCCGATGGCCTAAGTAGCGGCCGCATCACTCTCCTTTTTGTGGATGGCAATTCTCCCGACGATACCGCTGAGCGGATCCGGAACGCATCGCTTCGATTTCCGAACGTGCACTTGATTGTCGAACGAAAGAAGGGTGGTATCGGTCAGGCGTACATCACGGGCTTCCAGTACGCCATGGCGAGGCTTGGGGCCGAAATCGTCATTGAGTTTGATGCTGATCTGCAGCATCCTCCTGAGACAATACCGGTCCTGATCGACCGGATTGCAGCCGGCGCGGACCTGGTGATCGGTTCACGGAAGATCCGAGGTGGCGGGTATCCGGACCGATGGAATGTGGGTCGTCTTTTCCTTAGTCGAATCGGAGGTTTTTTCGCCCGAGCTGTGCTCTTCGCGCCTCGCCCTTGCTTTTTCAAGGTTACCGACCCCACAAGCGGCTTGCGTGCGACTCGCGTCAAGGGCGTACTCGATCGCATCGAGCTGGATACAATCAAGGCCCGTGGATTCGCGTATAAGCTCGAACTATTACATAGACTCTCGCTTATCACTCCCAAAATCGTGGAGATACCGCTGCGCTTCAGGGAGAGACTCGCCGACGAATCGAAGATCACATCGCAGACTGCCCGCGAGATCTTTGGCACAGCGCTAAGGCTCCGGAGAGATGACCCTTGGACGCGCTGCTTTCTGAAGTTTGCAGTAGTCGGCGGCTCCGGAGTTGTAGTGAACGCACTTTTTCTGGAGCTCTTTCGGCAATCTGGCCTATTCCGGCTTTTTGCCGCAGGATTTGAGCATGTGCGGCCATCTTTCGTGAAAGCACTTGTGGCAAACGAGTCTGCGTGGGCTGCGGCCGCCTCGGCCGAGGTCTCCATAATCAGCAACTTTCTCATGAACAACATGTGGACTTTTAGGGGGGCGCAGGATCGATCTGTCGCCCGTTTTCTTCGCCGCGCAGTCCAGTTCAATCTGACTTCGATTGGGGCCATTGTGATGCAGTTCGCAGCCATCGGGACGGCAACATTTCTGATGGGCGACACTGTTAAAGTGAGGTTATTCAGTCTTGTTTTTGCGGTTCTGCTCCTAATTGTCCCCTATAACTGGCTGATCTATAAGCGTGTTATTTGGAAGGGCGCATAACCCCATATTAAACGATATTCATTCTGAATATCGCGTTTCTTAGTAGATGCTTGAACTTACCACCCCATTGTTTATCGCCGCGAGCCTTGATATAGAACGTCCCGATGAGCCCCGTCCCCAGCATCGTTATTTTGGCCATGTTGACCCCTTCTTATTCTCGAAATCTAAAGATATCAGGTTCGGACTCCCTCTCGCAAGGCGGACCTGTGGCCCGTTTTCCATGAAGTGGACGGGTTCACTTGATTGACGGAGCGGCGGACAACGGCCTATAATGGGCGCAGATGAAGCTTAAGCTCGATCCGCACAAGGCTCTGGTCATCGCCCTGACCGCGCTCGTTCTCTTATTCGCCCTGTGGCTCGTTTCGCCGTTCTTCCGCATCGACGCCTCGGACGAGGCCGGCGGCAAGATCAACGGCTATCGCCTGGCCCTGGGCCTGACCATCATGATCTTTTTCATCGGAAAATCGCTCTGGGACGTGTTGGCGCCTCAAGGCCTGGCCAAGAAGGTCTCGAACGTCAAGGCCGTCGCCCTCGTCGCCCTGGCCATCGTCGTCATGGGCTTCGTCATCTTCACCGTGGCCCGGGCCGCGGCCTACTATCTGGATTCGTCGATCGCCATCGACTCGTCGCAGTTCCTACCCTAGCCGCTCCCGCTACCGGAGGGACGCCTTGGTGAAGACGTGATCGGGGATCGAGGCGTCGAACTCGATCGACTCGAGGACGAATTCCGTGCCCTGGCCTTCTTTCAGGGCGTCCTTGAAGACGATCCGCGTCGGGACGAAGCGCCCGCCCTGCCGCTCGACGCTCTTGACCTCGGTCGTCTTGAGGAGCTTGCCGCTCTTGGCGAAGCGCTCCTCGCGAAGGACGACGAATCGCTCTTTGTCGACCCAGACCTTGCGCTTGAAGTAGGCGATCTCAGCCCCGCGCGAGGCGAGATCGAGCACCCAGCATACTCGTCCCTCGTAGTCCTCTTCGCCGCCGACCGAGGCCGTGTAGAGAACGGCCAGGCGCGGGTCCTCCATCATGTCCTCATAGGACAGGTCCGAGCCCATGACCGACTGACGGAGCATGTGGCCGGCGATGAGGATCGTCCGGTCGGACGAGGGCGTGTAGGTCCAGAGCCGGTCCTCGAGCTTAAGCATCTTCGTGCCCTTCTCCCGAGGCGGGTCGAGGTATTCGGTGAAGGACTGGGTTCGGCCCTTGATCCACGACCTGGCCTTAACGCTGCGCGAGCCGCGCCGGCCGGAGATGGTCATGATGCTCGTCGTGATCTTGTTGTCCGAGCCCATGTTCTCGTCAACGCGGCGGAGGATCGTCTCGCCGTCCGGGGCCTGGATGGAAGCCGCGGCGATCGTGGCGACGGCGCCCAGTCCGACCGTGGCCATAACCAAGAAAATATACGAGATACGGTTTTTCATCCTTCGAACTCCTTGGCCAGCCGGGACGTCTGTCGCCTATAAATACCGATCCCGGAGACGGCCCTTCCCAAGAATGTCGCGGCCAGGCCGGGGATGAATCCGATGACGTAGCTCATGGGCGTTACCCGGGCCCGGAGGACGTCGGTGATGATCATCGAGGCGTTCCTCATCATCGAGCCGATGTTGATGCCTTTCGTCTGGAGGTAATAGGATGCGCCGAGGCCCAGGGCCGTCCCGACGGCCGAACCGACGAAGCCGATGGCCAGACCCTCGGCGATGAGCGACCGGTAGAGGCGGCCCTTGTCCTCGCCGAGGGCCAGGCGGATGCCGAATTCGCCGTAGCGGCGGAGGCTGCCCATGAGACCGGCGTTCCACAGGACGATCGACATGACCAGGATGAAGACGACGAGCATGAGCGAGTAGACGGAGGTCACGAGATCGAGTATCTGGGCCAGGCCGCTCTGGCCGCGCAAGGCGACCATCTCGGGCGCGAAATCGCCCTCCTCGCCGCGGTGGGCGGCGTTGAAGGCGGCGGCCAGGGCCACGGCTTCCTTGTCGCGGTAGAGCGAATCCCGGTAGAAGCCGAGGATCTCGCCGGCCGAGTCCTCCATGTCGAGGGCGTCCTGGATGTCGGCGATGTCGGCCAGCACGGCGCCCCGGTCCATGGCGCTGATGCCGAAGCGGATCGTCCCCGAGACGGTGAAATTACGGATGGCCATGCCGCCGTACATGGTCGCGCCGATGAGCGTCGCCGTCGAGCCCGGCCCGATGCCGAGGCGCGCGGCAAAGGCATCGCTGACGAGGATCTCGCCGGGACGCTCGGGCAGGCGGCCGCGGACGACGGCTTTCTCCAGGTTGAGGAGCCGGCGTTCGGGGCTCGCCGCACTGCGCAGGTCTATGGCCAGGCCGGCTGCAGGCCCCTGGGCCCGCGTCTCTCCCTCCTCGTCGGGGATGTCGACGAGGCCGCCGAAACGGATGCGGGGGGTCCAGACAAGCTCGGGGTGGTCGCGCCCGAGCCCGGCGACGAGGGCCCGGACGCCGGTATAGGCCAGGTCGTTCGGGGCCTGGTCGGCCTCGGCGGCGTAAGCCCGGGACATCACCTTGACGTGGCCGGCCTGGAAGTTCGCGCTCGACTCGACCATCCCGGAGACGGCCCCCTTGATCCAGTTGTAGCCGACAACGGTCAGCATCGACCCTAGGACGACCGTCACGAAGGGCAGGAGGCTGCGGGAGCGGTCGCGGAAAAGGCCCTTGAGGAGGAAGCGGATCATGACATCCGCCCCCTCAGCGCATCGGTCGGCTTGAGCTTGGCGATGCGGCGCGTCGGAAGGAACGAGGCGACGGTCGTGACGAGAAGGACGAGGGCCGTCGTCCCGGCGACGAGCCCGAGGCCGTAGGCCGGGAAGATCCGCTCGCCGAGGGCGAAGCCGTAACTGTCCGTGTCGCCGGGCAGAGCCCAGCCGGTCCGGGCGATCCAGGCGAGGAGCGGAATGCCGTAGACGGCGGCAACGAGGGCGGCCAGGACCCCGTTGAGCATGCCCTCGAGGGTGAAGAGGCCGATGACCTTCGTCCGGGTGAAGCCCAGGGCCATGAGCGTTCCCATCTCGCGGCGGCGGTGGAAGATCGAGAGGACCTGCGTGTCGAAGATGGCCAGCATGGCCAGGAGGAGAAGGATGGCATAGAGAATGGAGCTGCCGGCGGTCTTTGACTCGACCATCGCTTTGAGGTCGGAAAGAAAATAGTCGGGACCGCGGAAGACCCAGGCGCCGGGATCGGCGGGAGTGCCGGAGGGGCGGGCGGAGGCGGGGGCGGCAAGGACGGGGGCCGCCGTGCCTTGGGCAATAACGACGAACGTCGCCTCGCCGGAGTGGCCGGTCATCTCGCGGAGGAGAGCGAGCGGGACCCAGATCTGGCCGCTGTCGACCGTCTGGACCGAGGTGGAGAAGATCTCGACCACGGCCGCTTCGCGGGCGTCGAACGTGCCGCGGGCGTCGCGCCACTGGAGGGTGAACGTGTCGCCCTTCTCGAGGCCGGTCATCTTGGCCATACGGGTGCCTATGAGGACGGGGATCTCGGCGTCGGAGGCGTCGTCGGTGGGCGCGTTCGGCGCGTTCGGCGCGGCGAGGAACGAGGTCGGGATGTTGAGAAGGGCCTGGCCGGGGTCGATGCCGTTGACCCGGACCGTGAACAGGCGGCCTTCGGGATAGATCGTGCCCTGGATGACGAGGACCGGTGCGGCCTTACCGGAGGAGGCGAGCGCGGCGAGGGGAGCGGGAACGGGTCCGTGGGCGTCGGCGAGGGTCAGCGGGTCGTAGGGATCGTAGGCCGGGTGCTGAAAGTGGCCGCCGGCGATCTCGGAGGCGATCATGGCCTGCTCGGCCTGCCGGTTCATGCCGTCGATGAGGCCGCGGGCGAAAATGATGAGGACGAAGGAGAGCGAGAGGACGAAGACGTTGAGCCAGGTCCGGAGGCCCGCGCCGAGGAGGTTCTTGAGGGCCAGCTTGAGGATGGTCACGGGCGGGCTCCCGGGGCGGGCGTGGCGGGAGGCGTGGCGGATCGGCCCTCTCCCGGCTCGTCCGAGGAGACGCGGCCGTCGACCGGCTCGTCGCTCGCCACCCGGCCGTCGACGAGGGTGATCTTGCGCCGGAGGTATTGCATGACCTTGCCGTCGTGGGTGGCGAAGATGAAGGTCGTCCCGAGCTCACGGTTGAGCCGCTCCATCGTCTGGAGGATGTTGTGGGAGTTCACGGCGTCGAGGTTGGCCGTCGGCTCGTCGGCCAGGACGATGTCGGGTTCTTTCACGACGGCCCGGGCGATGGCCACGCGCTGGCTCTCGCCGCCTGAGAGCTGGGCGGGCTTGGACTTAGTCCGGTCGGCCAGGTGGACCCAGTCGAGGGCGGCCATGACCTTGCGCCGGCGCACGGCCGGCGGGTCCCCGAGCAGGAGCAAGGCGAACTCGACGTTCTCGTAGACGGAGTAGACGGGCAGGAGGTTGAAGGTCTGGAAGATGAAGCCGATGTGGCGGTTGCGCAGGCGCGCGGCCTCCTTGTGGGAGAGGGTCTCGACGCGCCGGCCCATGACCACGGCGCTGCCTTCGGAGGGGGCGTCGAGCGAACCGATTATGTTGAGGAGGGTCGTCTTGCCGGAGCCGCTCGGCCCGACGAGGCCGGCGAACTCGCCCTTGTCGAAGGAGAGCGTGACCCCGGCCAGGGCCTCGAGCTTGTGCGGGCCCATGGCGTAGATCTTCTTCAGATCTTTCGTGACGATGAGCGGCGTGTCCGTCATGACGGCCTCGTTTCTGTCCTAGAAATGGTAGGCGAGGAGGAGCTCGAAGCCCGTCCCCGCGAACGATGACGAGCCCGGCCGGCCCTGGAAGACCAGGAGCTCCGTCGGGTTCCAGAAGAGAATGACGCTGAATGAAAGGGCGTTGGTCGTCCGTTTCCAGCTGAGGAAGCGGTAGAAGTTGCGGTTCTTCCAGTCGTAATAGAAGATGCCCGAGACCTCGTCGAGGAGGCCCAACGGATAGCGCAGGAGAAGAGCGGAGAAACTCAGGCCGTCGCCCGGACCGAAAGCGCGGGCGCTCGAGGCCAGCCGGAATTGCTCGGCCATGACGTTGAGCCCGTTGCCCAAGCGGAAAGTGTAGTCCAGGCCCAGGGTGAGAGTGCGCTGCCAAGGAAGGGGGAGGAGGGTGGTGCGCTGATGGACGAGCGCGCCTTCGAACCAGACGCCGACGCCGAGGTCCCACTTGCCGTCGAGGCCGAACCTGTCCTCGGGGACTGGAGGAACGGGCAGGGGAGATTCGGGCGGGGGCGACATAACGGGCACAAGGGATTCGATGGCCGCCTTGCGGCGGTGGTAGGTCGCGCCGAGCTCGCCCTTGAAGAGCGAGACCTGGACGCGGCCGCCGAATTCGGGCGACTTTTTGTTGGGGCGGGCGATGTCCCAGCCGCGGGCGTCCTTATTGCCGTAGAGGCCCCAGGCCCAGAAGTTGGCGTTGCCTTGGGTGTAATAGCGGAGGAGGAGGCCGTAGACGCCGTCGGTGAGCTGGAGGGGGTCGCGGGGGTCGAGGCTGTCGAACCACATCAGAGGGCGGAATAGGGCGGCCGAGCCGAAGCTGAGCTTCTGGAGGCCGATGCGGGCTTCGAAGCGGGAGGTCGAGAGGCGGAGCCAGCCGCGGTAGGGCTTGACCTCGCCTGAGGTGCTTGCGGGATCGTCGGAGAGGAACGAGACCGAGCCGTAAGCGTTGGCCGAGGCCTCGGCGTCGACGGTGACGCCGCGCCCGGCGGCGAGCGAGAACTTGACCTCGGGGATGAAGCGGAGGGCGACGAAGGGTTCGAAGGGCGCGTCGAACCGGGCCGTCGAGAGGAGCGAGATCATGCCGCTCAGATGGAAGCCATGTGGGACGGTCTGGGCCGAGGAAGGGAGGGGGGAGAGGAGGAGGAGAAAAAGAGCGAGAGTGGCGACACGGCTTTTGGGGGGCATTCGGAGTCTCATCGTTTTTCGCATCGACAGCCGAGCCTGCCCTGCTATTTTTCCACAGGGGGCCAACCGAGTCAATTTAGGGGAAGAGGACGTCGAGCTCAGCGGCGGCCTTTTTGAGCTGAATGTCCCGGGTCCATAGGGGGATCATGGAGAGGCGTGCCGAAGCCAATAGGTGAACGTCGACAAACCCGAGGCCGATCCCCATGAGCCGATGGGCTTCAATAAGACTCATGACCTCATCCTGGCCGGCGACGCCTGCTTGAGGAAGCGAGCGGAGATAGGCCAGGATTTTCGTCCTGTTAAGAATATTCCCGCAAGCCAGCTCCCCGATGATGAAGGGATGACAAACGACCTCACCTTCGTCGAGCAGTGACTCAAGCTGGGGATTCCCATCATAAAGATGATCGATCCATACCGAGGTGTCGACAAGAATCATCGCTTATATGGCGCTTCGCCGGCGGGGGATGGGGCGGAGATCTTTCTCGGTCCCGCCGAGCCTGGCCAATCTCTTGGCGCTTTCCCGGGCGATCAGGTATTCCAGGCCCATCCTGACCAGCGCCGTCTTCTCCTTGATCCCCGTCAGCTCGGAAGCCCTGGAGAGGAGTTCGTCGTCAATGTTAATCGTCGTTCTCATATGCATATATATGCCATTTATATGCATATCTGTCAAGCCCTCCCCTCTTGTTCATCGCAATATTAGACGACCCGGCGGGAGGGAATTTCTCACTCGCCCCTATAGGGAGCTTATAGATACCTCCCCATGATGTAATCCTGAAGCTGTTCGATCGTCACCTTATGCTCGCCGATGAGGGATTTGACGACATCGCCGATGGAGACGAGGCCCACCAGTTTCCCGCCGCTGATGACGGGCAGGTGCCGGATGTGTTTATCGGTCATGAGGGCCATGCATTCCTCGGCCATCGTCTCCGGCTTGACGCAATAGACGGGCGAGGTCATGACCTCCCGGACCGGCGTGTTGAGCGAGGAGATATTTTTCAGGGCGACCTTCCGGGCGTAGTCCCTTTCCGAGAACATGCCCACAGCGTTGCCCGCCTCCATGACCAGGAGGGCCCCGACATTATTCTCCGCCAAGGTCTTGAGAGCCTCGAAAACCGTGGCGTCCGAGGGCGTGGTCCAGATTTCGTGCCCTTTCTTTTCCAGGATATCTCTGACGTTTGTCATCCTTTTCCCCTCCTTCTGAAGTTTTTCTTGGCTTATATCGGAGAATTCGTCGAGCGTGACGATTGTCTGGCGGCACTTGGCGCAGGCGTCCTTGATCTGGTCTTCGCGGCGGAGCCGGGATTTGGGTTCCGACGGCTCGACTTCGGTCAAGAGCCTTTGGGTGGCCAAGAGCAGGTTGGGATGGCCATAGGCTTTGGCCCCCAGCCGCTCCTTGATCCAGAGGAGATGGTCCCGGCAGCCGATGACCGCGCCGCAACACTCGCAGATGACGAGCTCTTTTTCGACCCGTTCGAACGCCTCTGGGGCGGAGACGTCCGCCAGGGACAGCGAGTAAGCGGTTGTATTGACGATGCCCTGGCCCGTGATACACTTTTCCTGGCACTGGCCGCACTGGATGCAGGACCCGTAGTCGACGCGGAGCCGGCGCGCCTTGGCCGCGAGGTCGTCGTCGACCTGGATCGCGAGCGAAGGGCACACCTGGGCGCAGGCGCCGCAGCCGACGCAGTTGTCCTTGTCGTATTTGGGGAAGCCGCGATAGGACGGGAAGGAGGCGGCGGGACCGGCCGGATACTTGGTCGTGTACGGCGCCGAGAAAAAAGAGGTCAGGGCTTCCTTGAGTTCCCGGAGCTTAGGGAGCGGCATGGCCACCCTCCTCTTTGAGCTCATGGTCGGCCTCGTAGAGGTCGACGACGCTTTCCGGGCAGAGGGGGATCCGGCTGCGGTGGGAGGCGCGGGCGATGGCGTGCGCGGCGATGGGCGACGCGAGGAAGATGAAGGCGATCGCCAGGAGGACCTTGAAGCCGAAGCTGGTGAAGCCCTTAAGGATGAAGACCCCGAAGAGAAGGCCCGCCGAGCCGAAGGTCACGCACTTGGTGGCGGCCTGAAGACGGTTATAGACGTCCGGGAGGCGTATGAGACCGAGGACGCCCAGAAAGTCGAAGAGGATTCCGACCCAGATGAAGACCATACCGATCGTATGCCTAATCATCGAGGCGCCTCCCTTCGAGGACCTTGGCGAAGGCCAGCGAGGCGACGAAGCTCAGAAGCGCCCAGATGAGGGCGATGTCCATGAAAAATCCCTGGTCGTAAAAGAGGCCGAGCAGGGCCAGGACACCGATGATGAGGACACCCAGGATGTCCACGGCGATGATCCGGTCGGCCGGGCTGGGCCCGCGGATGACCCTGTAAAGGACGAAGAGGGCGCTAAAGAGGCTGACGTTGATGAGCTTGACCAGGAGCGGCGCCTCGAACACAAAAAAGTTGAGGAAGGCCAGGACCCCGATGATGAGGGCTCCGGCGAACCAGCGCGCGACTCTCATTCGAAAACCTCCTTCAGGATCCGCTCGAACCTGGCGCCGATCCTCTTCGTGTTCTCGTCGATGTCGGTGCCGTCGACGGTGATGCAATGGATGTAAAGTTCCCGGGCCTCGGGATTGATGTCCACCGTGAGCGTGCCGGGGGTGAGGGTGATCGAATTGGCCAGGATGGTCACGGCTGTGTCTTTGGTGAGTCCCGTCCGGATCTTGACGATGCCGGGTTTGATCGGACGCAGGGGGTTGAGGACGATCGATGCGACATGGAGATTGGCCTTGATCATCTCCCAGAGGAACCGGAAAAAGTAGAGGACGGCGAAACCGGCCCGCCGCAGGATCCCCCGGCGGGGAAAACCGGCCAGGAAGCGGCCGGCGACGAGGGCCACGATGATGGCGACGACGACGCCGGCGACGACCTCCTGGACGCCGCCGCCCGCGGTCAGGGCCAGCCAGACGAGAAAGGCCAGGGCGAAAACGAGGATGCGGCTTTGCGTTTGTTTCTTCATGGCGTCACTTCCCCAAAACGGCCAGCGCGTACTGCGTCTTGGCCATGATCACTTTGACGACCGGGTCGATCGTCGCCTCCTTGATCCCCGGGACGATGAGCAGGCTCGTGACCAGGCAGAGCACGGCCAGGATGATCATGGCCGTCTTCATCCCTCCATCGATCTTCCCGACCAGGTTTTCAACAAGCCGCCCGCCCCTCAGACCGTATCTTTGGACCTTCATGAACGCGGCCATCGTGAACAGGCTGCCGACGACGGCCGCCAGGGCGAAGACCGGCTGACCGGCCTGAACGGCGGCGATGATGATGACCAGCTTGCTGAAGAAGCCGTTGAACGGGGGGATGCCGGAGATCGAGAGGGAAGCGATCATGGACGTTTGGGACGTGACCGGAAGAAGCTTGGACACGTTCCCCATCTGCCTCAGGTCACGGGTGCCCAACGCGGTCTCCAAGGCCCCGGCGTTGTAGAAGAGGAGAGACTTGAAGACGGCGTGATTGATCATGTGAAAAACGGCCCCGGCGATCCCCAGGGCTGAGTTCAGTCCGAGGCCGAGGAGGATATATCCGATTTGGCCGATGCTGCTGTAGGCGAGCAACCGCTTGAAGTCCCATTGCCCGACGGCCAGGATATTGCCCAGAATGATCGAGACGGCCCCCAGGACGAGAAAAATCTGGAGGAAAAGCGGAGGTGCGCCCATGACGTTGTAGAAGAGCCGGACGAGGACGTAGACACCCAGGGTCTTGATCAGGACGCCGCTGAGCATGGCCGAGATGGGCGCCGGGGCCGACGAATGCGCGTCCGGGAGCCATGCATGAAAGGGCATGGCGGCGCTCTTGAGGCCGAAGCCCGCCATGAACAGGCCCCCGACCCAGAGGACGATGAGCGGGCTCTTCTGGCCGAGGCTTTGGGCGATCGTGGCCAGTCCCAGGGTCGAGGTCGCGCCGTAGACGACGGCGATGCCGAGGAGGATGAGCGAGGCCGACAGGGAGGCCATGACCGCGTACTTGAACGAGGCCTCGAACTCGTGGGCCCGTCCGCCGTAGGCGACCAGGGCCAGGGCCGCGATCAGGGCGATCTCCATGAAGACGAAGAGGTTGAACAGGTCGCCCGTCACCAGGACGCCGTCCATGCCCGCGACCAGGATCATGAACAGGGAGTAGTATCTCCAGTCCCGGCCGAGGTGCCGGATGTATTTGAACGAATACACGAGCGAAGTCAGGGCAATGAGGCTGACCATCATCAGCATGAAAGAGCTGAGAGCGTCCAGGACGAGGTTGATGCCGATGGGCAGCTTCCAAGCGCTCATCCTGTAGACCAGGGTCTCGCCGCTCAAGCCGAAGAAGACGTATCCCGATAGAACGAGAAGAGACGCCACGGCCGCCAGGGAGAGCAGGGCGGCCCAGATGTCCCTGCGCCTGGATACGAGCGGGATGAGAAAAGCCGCGAGCAGGGGGATGATGACGAAATAGGGCGCGATCATCCGGAGAGCCTCCTGATCTTGGTGATGTCGTAGGTCCGGTATTTCTGGAAGAGCCGGATGGCCAGGGCCGCGAGCAGCGCGGTCACGCCGAGTTCGATGACGATCGACGTCAGGACCAGGGCCTGCGGCAGGGGGTCGACCATGGCCGCCGCCTCCTTGCCCTTCTCGAGGATGGGATAGGCGGCGCCGCGGCGGTAGCCGAAGAGGACGAGCATCAGGTTGCAGGCGTAGCCCATGATCCCCGAGGAGAGAATGATCTTGATGAGGTCGCGCTTGGTCAGGAGGCCGTACAGGCCGACCAGGAACAGGACGAAGCAGAGGACGTAGAGTGTCATTCGTCGGCTCCTTCGTTCAGGTCGAATTCCGCCATGGCCAGGACGACGAGGAACAGGGACAGCCCGACTTTGAGGCCGATGATGATGTTAAGCGGCAGGATGGTCCCCGAGCTCAGCAGGGCGAAGAGCTTGCCCTTGGACAGGACGTTGGCCAGGAACGCGCTTCCCCAGGCCATGCCCGCGAGCCCGAAGAGGAGGAAGAGGAGCGGGGTCGCGTGTTCGAGGTCCCGGAGCGATCCCAGGCGCAGCCATTTCAAGGTCTCCTCGCGGCCGTAGGCCAGGAGGACGCTCAGCAGCCCGAGCGCCAGGATGACCCCGCCGCCGAAGCCCCCCCCCGGGCTGAGATGGCCGTGAAGGATGATGTAGATGCCGTAGAGGAAGATCAGTCCGACGATGATCCGGACGACCGTTTTGATGATGATGGTCATTCCCGGCTTCCCGTCCATCAGCCGTCACCCCCTTTTTTACTCCGGGCCCGGACGCGCAAGACCGTCAGGGTCCCCAGGATGGCCGTCAGCAGGACCGTGACCTCGCCCAGGGTGTCGTAGGCCCGGTAATCGAGAATGACGGCGGAGACGATGTTGGCCGCGCCCGTGTCGGCCGCGGCGTGATCCAGATAATACTTCGAGACGTCGAGGAGCGGCTTGCCGAAGGGGGGGAGAAGCCGGAAAACCTTGAGGCTCAGGAGAAGGACGGCCGCGAGCCCGATCAGCGTGAAGCCGAGGATCCAGCGGCTCGATTTGACGGGCTCCATGGCGTGGTAATCCTTCCTGATGAAGGCCCGGACGAGGATGATCAAGGCGAAGATCTCGAAGAGGAACTGGACGATGGCCAGGTCCGGGGCCTGGAGGAAAAGGAAGGCTAGGGAGACGGTCAAGCCCACGACCCCGATGGCCACGATGGACGAGAGGATGTCCTTGATCTCCAGGGCCACGATCGACCCCAGGATCATGAATCCCAAGAGGAAGATCAGCCATGTGTCGACGGGCATGCGTTCCTCCTTATCATTCTTGTCCTACCCGGCCAGGATCATGAAAAGCACGACGCCGAACAGGATAAAAAGTACGTAAACTTGGAGCTGTCCCGCGTGGGCCTTCTGCAGGACGCGAGAAAGACCCAGCGTGGCTCGAGAGCCCAGGTCGTAGATATCGAAAGTCTTTTTTTCGGCCCCCCGGTAGATGGCCTTGAAGGGTCTCATCTCCGTGATTTCCTTGTAGAATTCGGTGCCGGAGACCCGGAACGCCTCGGCCGGGGAGTTGCCGCCCAAATAGACTTCATCGTAGCGCGTTTTCCGGCTCAGGAGAAAGACGACGAGCCCTAGGACAAAGGCCAGGGCGAAAAAGAGCAGGACGAGGCGGGGGCTGTAGAGGCCGAGAAACGCGGCCGGAGCCATGCCGGCCTCTTCGGCCGCCGGCAGGACGAACATGCGGAGAGGGATCTCTCTCGCGAAGAGACCGAAGCCGACGCAGAGGAAAGCCAGTGTCCCCGTCGCCAGCCATTGGTTGGCCGGGGCTTCTTTAACTCCCGCCAGGCGTTCCGGACGCTGGCCCAGGAACACGGAGTGGAGGAATTTCATGAAGCTGGCCAAGGTCAGAGCGCTGCCGAAGACGGCCAGGACGAGGCAGACGAGAAGCCAGAGGGCGTAACCCGGCGCGAGGCCCGACGCCTTCTCCAAGAGCCCTTGATAGATCATCCACTTGGAGAAAAACCCGTTGAACGGCGGTATCCCCGAGATCGAGAGGGCCCCGATGAGGGCCATGACGAACGTCACAGGCATGGCCTTGGCCAGCCCGCCCAGGTCATCGAGTTCGTTCGTTCCCGCGCGCTTCTCCACGGAACCGAGAGCGAGATAGAGGTTGGACTTGTAGAGCGTGTTGTTGAGAAGATGGAAGAGCCCTCCGGCAAAGGCCAGGGCCGAGCCGCTGGCGACGCCCATGATCATATAGCCGACCTGGCTGACGGCGTGATACCCGAGCAGACGGCGGCCGTTGTGCTGGACCATGGCCATCATTACCGCGGTGATAACCGTCACCGCTCCGAGCGTGACGATGACCATGCGGAGGAAAAATCCGACTTCGAAAGAGCCGGCCATCATCCGGGTTATCAGATAAATGCCCAGGAGCTTGTCGAGCGAAGCGGGGAGAAAGGCCGCGCTTTCGACCGGGGCGTCCCGGCTGAAGTCCGGAACCCAAGTGTGAAGGGGGAAGCCTCCGGCTTTGGCCAGGGCGGCCATGAGGAGGAAAATGAAGGCAAGCCATCCGGCTGGGTCGTTGAGCGGAGTCCTGGCGCCGACGAGCGACCACCCCGACTTCATGGCCATCAGAGCCAAACCCATGATCAGAAAAGCGTCGCTGCCGCCGACGAGCATAAAGGTCTTCTTGGCCGTCGCCGAGGCGTTTTCGCCCCGGCCGAGGAGGGCGAATCCGTAGAGCGTGAGCCCGGACAAACCCCAGAAGACGAGAAAACCCAACGCGTGACCGCTCAACACCGTTCCGCTCGAAAAGGCCACCGTCAGGGGGTAGAGGACCAGGAATGACTTTTCCGTCCCGGCGTCCAGGCCCTTAAGGCAAAAAACGAAGATGATGAGACTCAGGACATGGATGAAGGTCAGGGCAAGCAGGCTCAGCTTATCGAGGGCCAGAGCGACTGACCCGAGGAGCTCGAAGGCCGGCGGCGGAGCGTCGAAGAATCCTCTGATCATGAGCAGGCCCAGGACGATGCCGACGAGGATGAGCGCTTTTCGCAGGAGGGACGGCAGGAAGAGGTTGAGAAACGCGACGGCCAGGGGGAGGGCGATGACCAGGACCAGCGGATTATCCATGGACGTCCCTCCTCAGCCGCTCGGTTTTTTCTCGTGACAGCCGGATGAGGTCGGGCGTGAGGCGAACGCCGCCCCCGTCCACGACGTGGATGGCCCGCTCGGTGCAGCAGTAGCAGGGGTCGACCGAAGCCAGCGTGATCAGCGCGTCGGCCAGAGGAATGTCCTTGCACGAAGCCTCGCATGTGGGGATGTTCATGTAGCTCGGCGCCCGGACCTTGTGGCGGAGGGGCCGGTTGGAACCGTCCGTCCGCACGTAGTGGAAGACCTCGCCGCGGGGGGCTTCGTAGCGGCCGATCCCTTCCCCGGCCGACACCTCTTTAACGTCGTTGAGGATCGGCCCCGGGGCCGTTTTGAGTTTTTCGAGGCATTGCCGGACGATCTTGATGGATTCCACGGTTTCCAAAACCCGGACGACGAGCTTGTCGTAGACGTCGCCGTTCTTGAGGACGATGGCCTTGAAGTCCACCAGACCATAGGCATCCTTGGGTTCGTCCTTGCGCACGTCGATGGCCACCCCCGAGGCCCGGGCCGTTGGCCCGACGGCGCAGTAATCGATCGCCGCCTGCCGGCTCAGGACGCCGACGCCCTTGAGGCGCGTCCGGAGGACGGGGTCGTCGGCCGCGGCCTTGGCGATCATGTCCATCTTGCGCTCGATCATGTCCAGTGTCTGCA
>Ga0299912_10002225_pt1 | contig 15907 bp, 14 predicted proteins | sample RVTome_2_FD_207667 | JGI IMG/M metagenome (GOLD analysis project Ga0299912, IMG submission 207667) | Soil microbial communities from uranium-contaminated site in the Upper Colorado River Basin, Wyoming, United States - RVT95D214 (version 2) ... | reverse complement strand
TAACAACCTTGAAAGATTCTCCGGCTTGAGGGACAGCATTTAATCCGAGAACTTCTACCGGGGTAGCAGGCTCAGCTTTCTTAAGATGCTTACCCAATTGGTTGAACATGGCCTTGACCCTGCCCCAGGTATTACTGACTGTGATGTTGTCACCGAGCTTGAGTACACCTTTTTGGACCAGAAGGGTAGCTAATGGCCCCCTGGTTTTATCTAGCCGAGCTTCAATTACTACTCCTTCCGCCGGGCAATCGTGTTCAGCTTTTAGTTCCAGTATATCAGCGACAAGGAGAAGGTTTTCCAGAAGCACATCTATTCCCTGTTTCTTCTTAGCTGAAATAGGCACGCATACTGTATCTCCTCCCCACTCCTCAATAACCAAGCCCAAATCAGATAGTTGTTTTTTCACTTTCTCTGGATTGGCGTCAGATTTGTCAATTTTATTAAGGGCGACCACTACAGGTACGTTGGCCGCTCGAGCGTGGTCTATGGCTTCCACAGTCTGGGGCATCACTCCGTCATCAGCAGCTACCACCAGGACGGCTATATCGGTGACTTGAGTTCCTCTGGCTCTCATAGCAGTAAAAGCCTCATGCCCCGGTGTATCCAGGAAAGTAATCTTTCGTGAATCCACCTCGACCTGGTAAGCTCCGATATGCTGAGTAATAGCACCAGCTTCGGTGGCGATTACATTACTTTGGCGAATGGCATCCAGGAGGCTCGTTTTGCCGTGGTCAACATGCCCCATGATAGTAATTACCGGCGGCCGCGGATAAAGTTTACCTCCGGATGTTGATACAGGCCGTTTTATTTGGGAGAGCATCGGCTGCTTTTTAGCCTCGTAGCCGAAATGAGCCACTACTACCGCCGCGGTATCATAATCTACAGCCTGATTGATATTAGCCATGATGCCGCTTCTCATCAGCTGTTTGATAACCTCGACGGCACTAACCTTTAAGAGGTCAGCCAGTTGTTTTACGGTTAGAGTTGGCGGAAGGCTAATATAATGCGGTACCTTTAAGGAACTGCCGGCTTCCGGGTTAGTCGCCTCCTCGTCAGCAATTGATTCTTGTTTTTTATTACTCAACCCTGGCTCTCTCTTTCTGGTAGGCTTTTGCCATATTCTACTAGCACCTGGCGATTTTCCAAAGTAAGCTTAACTCGTAGGGCATGCTCTAGGCGGTTGCCTTTAAGCCCTGTCTCCCAGCATTCACGTAGCGGGCATAAATAAGCTCCTCGACCTGATTCTTTGCCCTTAGGGTCTATTTGCACTGCGTCGACTTTACTAACGAGTCGTATTAACTCTTTTTTGCCCATTTTCCCCCGGCAAGCAACGCAACTGCGTTCAGGTACGTGCCTTTGGCGATGACTTTGTTTCTTAGCACTATTCTTCAAGTTCTTCTTCGTAGGCTAAACGTTTTTGACGAGCCTTCTTAGGCCTGCTTTTACTTGCCGGCACATCGGATTCTTTCTTGCCGGCTTTTTTCTTCTTGGCCTTGCTGGCTCTTCCCGGCAGTATGTCCTCCGCGAACCTGATTTGTCGGCCCTCTGCAGATTTTGCCGTTGAGGGCACACCGCTAGCTAAAACGAGGTCAAAATCACTTACAACAGCGACTACCTCTTCGGTTTTCTCCTCAGCCGCTAGCTCTAGTTCACCTGGTATTTCCTCTTCACCTTCTACTGAAACTGCTTCTCCGGCAGTTTCTGGAATAAGCTCTTCAGGTTCGGCGACTGCCCTTCTGCCTGCCTTGGCAGCTTCTCTGTCAATACTAGCCTTTTCTGCTTCAATCGCTGAAGCGCTCTTGATATCGATTCGCCAGCCGGTTAGTTTTGCTGCTAACCTGGCATTCTGTCCTTCTTTGCCGATGGCCAGGGATAACTGCTTATCGGGAACAGCTACTACAGCAGTATTTTCTGCCTGATTGAGTTCAACGTTTGATACCTGAGCCGGGCTGAGGGCATTAGCAATGAAGGTTGCTGCTTCATCTGACCACTCAACTACGTCTATCTTTTCGCCACGCAGTTCATTCACTATGTTTTGTATTCTGATTCCACGCAGCCCGACACAACAACCGACAGGGTCGACACCCTCCTGGCGGGCTGCCACAGCCACCTTGCTCCGGTAGCCAGCCTCGCGTGCTATTGATTTTATATCTATAGTGCCGCCATATATTTCCGGGATTTCTAATTCGAAAAGCCTGCGCAGCAAGTTGCGATGCGAGCGAGATACCAATATCTGAGGCCCTCTACTACTCTTAGTTACTTCTAAGACGTATAATTTGAGCCTTTGTCCCACTCGGTAGCGCTCGTTATGGACCTGTTCGATGCTAGGTAATATTGCTTCAGCTTTGCCCAAATCAATATGAATTTGCTCTGGAGTAATACGTTGCACTATTCCAGTAACAATGTCACCCTCTTTGCCGGTAAATTCCTCGAAAATTGCATGATGCTCTGCCTCATGCAATCGCTGTAATATGACCTGCCTTGCCGTCTGAGCAGCGATACGTCCGGCATTGGGGGGTGTCGATTCTATACTTACAATGTCCCCTAACTGGACATTTTTGTCTTTCTTTTGAGCTTCGCCAAGGGATATCTCACGAAGCAAGTCGGTCGCTTTTTCAACTACGGTCTTCCTGACATAGACCTTGACCTCGCCAGTATTGGGGTTGATTTTAGCTGAGATGTCCTGTCCGGCGACAAAAGCGTCTTTTCTATATGCGGAGACGAGCGCCGTCTCTATGGCAGACAGCACTACTTCCTTCGGCAGATGTTTTTCAGCCGATAGCTGGGTAAGGGCCACCATGAACTCTGTCTTCATCGCACACCATTCCCATTTCTACTCCATCAACAAAAAAGTGGGAACCAGCCCCACTTTTTAAGGTACTATGAAGTTACGACGTTAGTATAACATAACTATGAGCAAGATGCAACACAAATGACTAATAAAAAGTTTTCATCTTTTTCCTCTGTTTTTAGTGGCTTATGCTTGAATTGTTGCGGCAAGCAATAAAAATCAGGTGAATTGGTTTGTTGCCGAAATCCTACGGTGCTGCTATTCGGATAAACTTGGTGCAGAACTCACTTGACCCGTACTAAGCATCTTTGGCTAATTTCTCGAGTTTTTCTTTCAGCTTTTTTCTCTTTGCCTCGCCGAGCTTAACAGGATTGGGTTGAGTTCGATAATGTGGCTCAGACTGTATCATTTTTTCCGGTTCGAGGTTCTTCGTGAGGCAGACGTGAGAACCGACGACAGAATTGGGGCCGATTTTAATGCCAGGCATGACACTGGCGTTAATTCCAGTTTTGCAGTTGTCGCCAATTACGGCTCCGAGCTTATCCCGTCCGGTATCGATAACCTCGTCACCGACAGTCACGGAGATGTTCTGCTCGTCAAAGCGGAAATTGGCCAGGACGGTGCCAGCGCCGAAGGAGCAACCTTTTCCTACAATAGAGTCACCGATATAGCTGGAATGGACCCAACAGCCGTCGCCGATATAAGAACCTTTTACCTCGGTGCCGTAACCTATGACACAGTCGGCTCCGATATGGCTGTAGTCTCGCACCAAAACGTTATTACCTATTATAGAGCCGGCACCAATATAGGCTGGCCCTCTTATTACCGCGTTTTCCAGCACTCTGACGCCGTCAGCTATGATAACCTTACCTTCGATGGTAGCTTTGGCTGAAATAGAGGCTGAACGGGAAGCCTTTGGCCGGCTCATATCCAGCATATATTTGACTACATCGAAGATATGCCAGGGGTATTTTACGGGCGCCCAGAAATCATCGTAGGGAATAACCTTGATTTTGTGCCCGGCTTTGGCCAGGTTATCCAGGGCGCATTCATAGGCGTCGTCCTTAGTCGTTTTGACCTTTTCAATATACTCTAAAAGTTTCGCGGGATCGGAATGAAGATGGAGCAGTATATTTACCAGGTTGCTCGGTTCCTCGCCGGGTTTCGGCTTTTCTACAACGTGTTCCAGCTCATTGGCTGCGTTGACGACCAGATAACCTCCTGGGAAATACCTTTTCGTATTGTAGCCGAGTATATATGAACCTGCCGATTTGTTTTTAGCCCATTTAACAAGGACTGTATATGCCGAGGAGGCAAAAACATCGTTAGGATTTACTATCAGGATACCTTTATCCAGGAAAGACGCCGCACTTTTCAGGGCATCAGCAATGCCTTTCGGTTGTTTTTGTAGAACCAGCTTAATTTTAATGTCGGAGACCATGCTGGTTATTTTCTCTATTAGTTCCATGTTGTGTTGATTGCAGACAATTAAAAAATCATTCAGGCCGGCCTGTCTGGCCGCTTCGAGTTGTATCTGGAGCAGTGTTTTGCCCAAGAAATTTAGAAGGAATTTATCTTCAGTGATGGGGAACATTCTTCTACCGATGCCGCCACACAAAAAAACTACTTTCATTTTTCCATCCTATTGTTCTTTAAATCGATTAAGTTTGCCGGGACATTAAGCTATTTGTAATTACTTTATGTTTTATCAGGGGCTTTATTGCCATGGCAGGAACAGCCATAGCCAGGTGTTTCAGCATTTTTAAGATAAGCTCACTATGCCTATCGAACGGGAAATCGTCAAGCTCGGCTATAAACTGCGGCATACCGTTATGGCTGATAAAATTATATAAGCGCTCAATGTTCCGGTTATCGAGCATCCGGTAAATACGATGTGCCCAATAGCCAACTATAAGCTCTTTACCTAGCCGGGCTCGCCACATCTTCTCGTAAGGAGCCAGTCGGGAACCGGAAAATTCGTGGGCTTGAAATGCCCGGTGCAGGGTATCGGCAGCTATGTCAGCACACACCAGGCCGTAATATATGCCACCGCCGGTAGTCGGCTTGACCTGTCCGGCGGCTTCACCAACTACCAGCAGTCGGTCGCTGTATGTTTTGGGTAAGGATTGGAGGGGTATTAACCTGTAATCCGGAATAACTTCGGTGGTAGCTATTTTGCCTTGAGTTTTGAGGGCTGCCAGCAGTTTTTTAAAGTATCGTTTTGGATGCCGGTCTGTTAGTTGCCCGACCAGGCCTCTATTATCTCCGGTGGGTACCAACCAGGAAAAACCTCCGGGGTCCAGTCTCCGGTCAAAGTAAATTTCTATATCGTCGATGTCTTTTATGCTTACCTCGGCCTGAGCTCCGATGACGAATTTGCTTATTTCTCCCAGACCGAGTCTGGCGGGCAAAGGCGAACCGAATCCTGTGGCAATGATCGCTGTCTCAGCTTCAAATGTAGATTTATGCCCTCCACAATTCGCTGTCACCTGCAAGCACCCGGTTGAGACCTGAATGTCAATGACGTCACTATCGAAAAGATAACGAACGCTTGATGCCTGAGCATAATCAACAAGCACTTGCTCGAGAGCTACCCGGTCAACTATATAGGCTACCTCGTCGCTGCGCGAGAGTTTAAGCGATTTACCTGAAGGCGCAACGAATCTGGCCGAACAAACTGGCCTTTTAGCAAGATTTATATTAGCGGGAAGTAAATTGAAACAATCTTTGCTGATGATACCAGTACAGCAGATGTCCTGCCCGGCAGCTGATTTTTTATCCAGGACAAGCACTTTATATCCAAGCTGAGCCAATTTACCAGCCAGGTAGCTGCCAACTGGGCCGGCGCCGATGACGATGGTGCTATACAAATCCATCTCCTGTTTTAACAAGCACTACGGAGAAACGACATCAATATAAAGTGTGAGCGGCTCCTTCAAATAAGGTTCAGTTCCCCCGTTTCTATATAGGATAAAGTCGACAGTCTGATTGTCGCCAACCACCGGGGGAATAAAACTGACCTTCTCCTCCCACTTTTGCTGATACGCCAGCGTACCTATATTTACCTTTCCGACTTCGATGCTATCCATCTGTATTTCTACTTTGTAGTCGGCCGGCTGATATTCGCGGTTAACGACACCAATAACTATATCGACGGGCTTACCCACTATCACCTGTTTCGGATAATCCCCAGCCTTACCTTCTGTGTTCAGGATATAGAATTCAGTAAATTTCTCCGTGTTCTGCGGTGTAACCGCAAAATAGATAATAAAGCCCGATGTAACCACAATGGCCACGGCCAGAAAAATAAACAGGATTTTATTTAGCTTACTCATCGTACAAAATCAGGTAAGTCGACTAAGGCAAGTGCCATTATATACGTGCTGACATCGCATATGCAATATAGGGTTCGTTACGTGGTAGCGGTTATTTGGTATTCTGATTCAGGTATTCACCGTACCTTGCCAGGTAGGCGAAGGCAGCGGCTGCTTTGTGAGGCATGTCGTAAGATACGCAATTTCTGTTGGCCAGGGAGCGGATTATTTTTTTGGCCAGGCTGGCACCGAAAGCAATAGGCTCGGAGCCGACAACTATGGGCTTGTTATACTTATCGGTCAGTACTTTCAGCTTGTCGAAAACGGAAATGATGGCCGATAGTATTGCGTCTCGCATGCGGTCCCTATCTTCTAATTTGGCAGCGCGAGAGAACTGCTCCATAGGTAAGGCGGGCATTATTCCCAAAAAGATGACACCGTCAACTGCTGGGCTGCGCAGTACCACTTCGATGCATCTGATTACCCCATCTCCAAAAAGCCCGGCTACGAGGTCAACCGGATTACCGTGACTCCACCATGCCGGCAGGAAGCCATTTAGCTCATTAATGGTCTCGGCAGGAAATTGGACGACATCGAGCCCTAACTTGGCGCAGGCATCTGCAGCCAGAACTCCCCATCCGCCGCCGGCAGTAACTATACCCACTCTACGCCCCCTGGGTAATGGATGGCATAGAAAGGCAGTGCCGGCGTCAACAAGCTCGTCCAGATGTCTCACCCTTATGATTCCCGATTGCTGGCACATGGCGTCGACTACGGTATCCGTGCCGGCTAAAGACGCCGTATGTGACTTAGCAGCGATGGCTCCTGCCGGCGTCTCACCGGTCTTAAGCATTACAATCGGTTTTTTCTTAGTTACCTCCTTGGCCGTTTCGAAGAACCGGCTGCCGTCCTTGAAACCTTCCACATAGCTAAGTATGATCTTGGTCTGCGGGTCATCCGCCAGGTATCGAATATAGTCCTCGGCGTGGAGGTCGGCTTCGTTACCACTGCTAATGCATTTGGCGCAGCCGAAGCCGCTATCTATCGCCAGGCGCATCATGGTGCCAACTATGTTCCCGCTCTGGGAGACTATGGAAACGGGACCTGCATAAGGGAAAATAGGTGGCATCTCGGCATAGAGCTTGTGATGAGGGTTGACTATGCCGTCGGTATTAGGCCCTATAAATCGCAGTCCTGCGCGGTGGGCTATTTCGACCATCTCTCGCTGCAGGTCTTCGCCTTGTCTATCGACCTCGGCGAAGCCAGCGGTTATGATTACAACAGCTTTTATACCCTTGTCGGCGCATTCCCTCAGAACTGAGGGTACACCCGGTGGAGGTATGACAATCACAGCCAGGTCAGGTATTTCCGGGAGTTCACCAACGCTTTTGTAGACTTTTATACCCAGTATCTCTTGCTTGGTCGGATTTATGGGATATAGTCTGCCCTGAAATCCACCGTTTACAATGTTGGCAAATATACGGAACCCCCATTTAAAGGGGTTATTGGTCGCTCCCAGAAAGGCAATAGAGCGAGGCTCAAATATAAGCTTTAGCTTGGCTATCAGGTCAGATATTTCGTTATTCAAGATGAGTTATTTGTCTTTTTGCTCTAAGGTCTGCGTTAGAAATCCGGCTTATATTTTATCAGCAAAGCTAACCTGAGGCAAACTCGGCAGAGGGCATTTCTATATGCTAAGTAGCCGCTGACATATGGTACTTTATGGCTATTATTTTCCGGCCGTGCCGAAGGTTGAGCCCAGAAAACGCATTATTTCCCGGGCGATGACTGGATACCACAGCCAGAAGGTGATATGTGTACCTGGCAACCACACTATAGAAGGTTTATGGCAGGCTTCCCAGAAGTCGAGCGTAGCCTCTTTGGGGATGGTCTTGTCCCACCTTGCATTTAACATCAAAACCGGGCGCTCGCGGAGATAGTGGGCGAAAGTCAGGGCATCGGTTAAGAAGCAATGGTTGAAGGGGACAACATTGTCGACGCCCTTCTCGGTAACCTCGGCCAGATATTGGGGATAGCGACTGCGTATCTCGTGGCATTCAGCCTCGGTGCAGCCGTGGCCTTTTACTATAGCATCATTATTAGTTTTCCAGGTTATTGTCTCCGAGTTACCGCCGGCTATCATGAATACCCCGGCCTTGATGCGTTTATCTATTCCCATAGCAATCTCCGAGACGAACCCGCCGAGGCTTATCCCGAGTACAGCTATCCGCTCTTTGTCCAGCTCCGGCCGGCTGTTGGCCCAGTCTATTATCTGGCGGACTTCGATTACCGAGGCGCGGTAGCCTTCAAACCAGTCTTCAGTATTAAGGTACGGCATGTGGCTTTGCATGGTCTCCGGCATGCGGCTGGTATGGAACACCAGGTAGAAGATGAAGGCGGCAAATCCCTTTTTAACCAGAGTTCGGGCCAGTAAATGACAGGGTATGGCGCTGCGGTCACCCCAACCGTGAATCACTATAGCTAAAGGAGCGCGGCTGACATTTCGCGGTTGAAAGTATTCACCCCGGACGGTGGTGTTTTCCCCATTATAGAAACCATGAGCAGTGGGGAAATCGACCGCATAATGCAGCCAGCGAGAGGTTGTTTCTTTAAGTTTCAGGTTAGCCTTAATATCCTGCCTTTGATAATTGTACGGATTCATGTATTTATGCGGCGAATCCTTTAAATATCTATCTGACCAGAATTGGTGCATCCATATATATTAGCTTCGGAGGAAATTTTTGGCAAACTATATAAGCCGAACTGGTGCCTTGGGTGAGATGGGCTAGAATTGGAATTTGCGGGGCGAACTGCCTCAGCGGGAGACACCTCAGGTGGGGGTGCTGACGCAGAACTTCCCCGAAGATGCGGTGCCGAAGGTGGAGAAAATGCGCCGCGGCTGTCTTTTACCGCACCTGGTACATTTTAGTTCGCTGTCGCTGTCGGTTATTTTGCGGCGGGCTTCAAACTTCTCACCGCAGGATGGACATTTATATTCGTAGATTGGCATGATTCCGTTCTCCCATTAAGCCAAAGCTTTTACGGCTAACTCCGAAACGCTGCTGGCTTCGACATTCAGGCCGTAATGCTCGCTGAGGTCTCCGATTTGCTGGCGGCAGTTGTCGCATGACGTGATAACCAGGCTGGCGCCGGTACGCTTGACCTGCTCCGCCTTCATTTTACCCGCCTGCATACGGATATCCATCCAATCCGGCTCGGCTACCAGTCCGCTGCCGGCGCCGCAGCAGTAGCTCTCCAGCCGGTTTGGCGTCATCTCTCGATAGTCTTTAGCAGCGGCTTTGATTACACGCCGAGGTTCGTCGAAAATACCGCCTTTACGGCCCAGATTGCATGAATCATGGTACGTCGTAGGCTGCACGTTTTTGGACGGGTCTAAATGGATACGTCCTTCCCTCACATAGTCATCCAATACTTCCAGGATACTGCGGACACCGAACGGGAGTTTCCCAAACCATTTAGTAGCCTCCCAACGCATGGTGGTGTAGCCGTGTCCGCACTCGGTGACTACGATTTCTTCGGTGTTTAGTTTTTGAGCTTCTTTGATTACGCGCCCGGTGATGCGTTTGGACCTGACGGGGTCGGACAGAAAGACGGCATAGTTGGATGATTCGAACATGGCCAGGGTCCATGATTCCTTAGCTGCGTTCAAAAGTATAGCCTGCGGTACAATAGTGTGGGCACCGGCTAAGGGTACATAAAGCATGCGGGCGCCTTTCTCTTCCACCGGTATCCGGGCTTTGGAGTCACCCAGACGGTCCTGGACTTCTTTTTCCAGCTCTTTTACCTGTTCCCGGTAAATATCACGGAACATATCAACATTGTCTTCCTTGGCGATGGCGGCGTTAGCCAGCTCCTCCAGCATCTCGGGGGCATGGCCGGTGGCGGTAGCCACTCCCCTCATGACGCGCATAATTTCGGCTGTCTCCACGCCAAAGGGGCAGGCGAATGTACAACGGTGGCAGAGGGTGCAACTGGAGAAAGCTATCTCCCCCAATTTGGATAGAAGCTCATCGGTTGTTTCCTTGATGCCGACCCATTTCGGGAAAGCGCGGCCCATGGGGTCGAAGAAATGCCTATACAATCGCCGCACCATTTCGGCGCGATAATAGGGGGTGTGCTCCGTCTTGGGGTTCGACTGGTAATAATGGCAGCTCTCGGTGCAGATGCCGCAGCGGACACATACGTCTAAAGCAGTCAGGACTCTGCGGTCGACCATATTACCGAGTATTTCCCTGGCTATAGTCAGCTTGCTTTTCTCTTTTTCTGCTGTGCTAGTCATGTTTCCACTCCAGTGTGCCCCGACGTCCGAAAAACAAGCCTACGAAGACGCGTTCATAGAAAAAGAATATAAAATGCTTTATTTTGCCGAAGGGCGCATAGGCCATAGTTACGCCGGAAATGGCCCAGAACGCGGGCAGAAGCTCTATACTGGCGGCTGAGGCGGCAGCCGATGCCAGGAACAGCGTCACCAGCGCCAGCGAGAAATAGTCGTCAGGCGTGCTCAGCAACCGCAGGCTCGGGTCTGCCATGCGTATCCAGAAGCCGGCCAGTCCCAGCACAGCGCCTATACTAAAAAGTGCTGCCAGTGACAGGCGTAGCGGAAAAATCATATCGGCTAGCCATGGCGTGGCTATCAGGAAAGGGACTGCCGCAAATACGGCGACATGAATTATGATGCCCCGTATATAAGCCACCCAATGAATTCTGGTGCTTTCTTTCGCCCACGGAGCCATGCCTAGGGTGAACGCATAGATAACACCTAACGCCGGGGAGCTTTTGACTGGCGCCAGTTCAGACAGGTATGGCCGGCGCTGGGCAGTTACCAGAACGTATATTGCACCAACCACGAAGATAGCGGCGCCGGCCAGGGCTATACCAGCGGTAACCATCTGCAATAAATTCATTTTGTTCTCTTGATGAGGAACGTGATAAGCTTGCCATTTTTTTGTATGGCAATAAGCTCGTTGCCGGTGCTTTTAGTCCAGGCGGGGATATCGGCCAGTACGCCCGGGTCGGTGGCAGTAGCTTCGAGCACTTTGCCTACCTCCATATTTCTAATTGCCTGGCTCACCTTAACTATCGGGATGGGGCAAAGTAGGCCCTCCAGATTTAGTTTAACGTCTGAATTTGTTTGTTCTGGCATTATTATCTCCTCAAGCACTATATGAATAATGTCATCTTGGAGTGAAAGGCCTTCTCCAACATGGTGGCCACTCCGCATGACTTCTCGACCTCATCGATGAGTTTATCCGCGTCTATCTCCATGACCTGCATGCTCATCTCGCAGGGCAGGAGCTTAACGCCCAGGTCGATTGCTGTTTGTCGGAGTTCCTCCAGAGGTGTTATCTTATGTGACTTCATCATCTGTTTGAACATCCACCTGCCGATGCCGCCGAAATTAAAGCGCGACGGTCCGATGGTGTTGATACCGCCCCGATTGAGAAGTCCCATCATCCGGCCGAAGAAACCCTTACCTGTCAGATTACCCTTCTGTATGGCTTTTATACCCCAGAAGGTGAAAAACATATTTGTTTCTTTGCCGGCTGCGGCGGCGCCGATAGCGATATTGAAGGCTGCCATTACCTTGTCCATGTCACCGCTCATAACGATTATGGTTACTCCATCTTCTTTTGCCATTTCTGTCTCCTTCACGATTATTAATACACCTTAGATGCGGCACCCTGACCACGGGGTGGGTGCCGTATGCCCTCTTAACCAAACTGATATGAATTTACCCTGCTTACACCTCCTTCACAGCGTAAACTCGCTGACCTGATATTTATCAAGGTTATGTGACCTTTTATTTTCAAACCTGATACGAGGCTCACGGCCTCAGCGGTCTAACCTCAGCCGCCGCCGAAGGCGAACTGCGTAAAGAATCTTAACTTGTCGGCAGTGCTGTCTAATTTTTCAACTTTGCCGCTGCCGCAATGGGGGCATTTCACATTCTTTTCTTGTGTCACATTATCCGTGTCGATTTTCTTAAATGTGACGCGGCATTCGTTACATCCGTATTCCTGAACCTGCATTATGTATCTCCTGTGGCTTTGAAATTAAGCAACTAACCTGGCGGCTAGCTCCCTGTTCTTTTCTATCTGGTCGAGCAATATCTGGTGCACCATGTCACAGGCTTCGCCGATTTTGGGGTCGCTGAGGCTGTAGTAGACGCTGGTTCCTTCCCGGCGGTATTGCACGACGCCTTTATCCCGGAGAATCGCCAGGTGGCGGGAGACAACCGCCTGTGGAAACTCAAGCAGCCTTGCCAGCTCGCCCACCGTCGTCTCGCCCGCTCGCAGCTCATTTATGATAATAAGCCGCCTGGCGTCAGCGAAGGTCTTACATAGTTCCGCCTTTAAGGCATAGAGCTCAAGATTGTGTCTGGCCAATAGCGCACCTTCCTCATAGTTAATATGAATATATGTATAGACGCATATTAGCAGATTATGATGCTGTTGTCAAGACCCTGCCCCTTCTGGGGGAAACACCAAATCCTAAGCATCAAACCCTCCGCTCATTCTGAACTCGTCGAATAATGAAGCCTCTCCCTTTCGTAAAGGGAGATTGAGAGGGATTTAAAAATCCCCCTTGATCCCCCTTTTCCAAAGGGGGGACAAGAATTTTAGACTTCTAATTTGTCCAGTGCTTAGAAATTGAGATTTAGGATTTGGGTGTGCGGATGGTGATATAATAGGCGTCCGGGGAAAATAAATGGCGAAGTACATCGTCGCCCATGATGTAGGCACCAGCGGCAATAAGGCGGTCCTGGTGGATACTAAGGGGCGCGTCCACGGCAAATGTATTGAGCCTTACAAGACGTATTTTCCCAAACCCGGCTGGGCGGAGCAGGAACCCTCGGACTGGTGGAAGGCGGTGACGCGGACCACACGGCTTCTCCTCGACCAGACAAATATATCTGCTAAAGACATTCTATGCATTACTTTCGGTACGCAGATGCTCGGCGTCATCCCCATGGACTCAAAAGGAGCGCCGCTGAGGCGTGCCATTATCTGGCTTGACAACCGGGCCGGTGAACAGGCGGAGCAACTGATGAGAAAATTCCTGGGACCTCGCGTTTTCGCTTTAATTGCCGGCACTGCCTTGTGCGGCAAGGACGGCATGCCCAAGCTGCTCTGGCTGAAAGGGGAAGAGCCTGAAATCTATAACAAGACGTGCTGTTTTCTCGATACCTCGGGCTATCTTTTCTATCGCAGCACAGGCAACATGGCTATGGAGTGGACCGGCGCCTCAGTCTTCGGGCTCGACCTCAAAAAGAAAACCTGGATGAGCAGTATTTTCCAGTATGTCGGCCTTGATACCCGGAAATTGCCGCCACTGGTCCGCTCGATTGATAAAGTCGGAGAGCTGACGTCACAGGCGGCCAGAGAGTACGGACTTTTGCCCGGCACGCCGGTTATGGCTGGCGCCGGCGATGCTCCGTGCGCCGTAGTAGGCTCCGGTGCCGTCGGTGAAGGCGACGGTCATGTTTATCTGGGAACGTCCGGTTGGGTAGGCGTGGTCACCAAGCGAATACTTCAGGGCAAATGCGGCGCCGCCACCATTCATTCGGCAGACCCGGACAAGACGTTTCTATTTGCTGAAACGGAAGCAGCCGGCGGCTGCATCCAGTGGATTGCCGATGAATTCTACAAGGCCGAAAAAAAGGACCCCAAAATCCCCAATGTCTATGCTTTGATGGACGACGAGGTGGCTAAAATTACGCCGGGCTCCAATTATCTTCTTTTCACACCCTGGATTTACGGCGAAAGAGCTCCCATAGACGATTGCTATGTCCGTGCCACCTTTCTCAACTTGAGCGCCGAGCATACCCGCGAGGATATGCTGCGTGCCGTATATGAAGGCGTGGCTTATAACATCAGGTGGATTGTAGAAATCGTGGAGAAAGAGTTCAAGTTGCCGCTGCCGCAACTCAGAGTTATAGGTGGAGGCGCCAAGGGCAAACCCTGGATGCAGATAATGGCAGATGTCACCGGCAGGAAAATTGAGACTGTATGCGACCCTCAGGAAGCCGGCGCCGTAGGTGCTGCACTAATAGCGGCAGTGGGCCTGGGCATATACCCCGATTTCGAGTCGTTGAAAAAGGTTATCAAGGTAGACAGGGTATTTGAACCGGAGCCCCGGAATTCGGATATTTATAACTCGCTGTACGGTTCATATCATGAAGTGTATGATAGCTTAAGGGATTTCTACAGAAAGCTGAACAAGGAGCGGTTCGATAGGGTGGTTTGTGAGTGAGGTGTACATTAGTCATTAACTGTCATAGCGATTAATATGGATTGGTGGAGATTGATTGAAACACGCGTACCGCGGAGCATCTGCTCCGCGCGGCTTCTCCCTTTCGTAAAGGGAGCTTGAGAGGGATTTAAATCCCCCTTAATCCCCCTTTTCCTAAGGGGGAAATTTGGGAAATTGAAATTTAGATATTTGGACTTGTAGAATTTAGTATTTAGTCACGGAGGTGTTTAGATGAACGGCGATGAAATTTTGAGCCTGCCCATAGCCTTACCCGACGGCGTGGATTACGACGACTACATTATCGGCACCTATCTGGTATCTTATCCGGCCTCTCTGCCTGTTCCCATAATCGCGCCTTTCCTGGCTGTCGAGCAGAGCACGGGGACATGGGTAGCTGTGCCCGGCGAAACTGAGGAAGTCCGACGTCAGCATATCGCCAAGGTGGTTGGCGTTTATGAGATGCCCGACTACGAGTCCACCGTGCCGCCGAATCTGCAGACCAGGCAGTGGTTCGTGCAGGTGGCTTATCCCGAAGTAAATATCGGCGAACAGATACCCATGCTGCTGACCACGGTGGTGGGCAACATCTCCATGGGCGGCGAAATAAAGCTGGTGGACATGCGTTTCCCTAAAAAATTCGTTGCCGGTTTCCAGGGCCCGAAATTCGGCGTCGACGGCATCAGGCAACTTCTGGGAATTCCCAAGCGACCGCTGCTTAACAACATGATAAAGCCCTGCACCGGCTATACCTGCGAAGTCGGAGCTGAACTGTTCCGCAAGGCGGCTGCCGGCGGCTGTGACATCGTTAAGGACGACGAGCTGATTGCCGATGCCTCGTTCAATTCAGCAATGGAGCGCGTCAAGCTCTATATGCAGGTGGAGAAGCAGGTCTACGAGGAAACCGGCGAACATACGCTGTATACCGTAAACGTAACGGACAAGATACCCAAGGTCTTCGAGAATGCCAAACGCGCCGTGGAGCTGGGCGTCAACGCGCTGATGATAAACTACCTGGCTGTCGGCTTTCCCGTGCTGCAGGCGCTGGCCGAAGACACCAGCCTCAATGTGCCCATACTGGCACACATGGATGTGGCCGGCGCGCTGTACATGTCGCCCATGCACGGCATGAGCTCACATCTGGTGCTGGGCAAGTTGCCGCGGCTGGCCGGCGCCGACGTGGTTGTCATACCCGCTCCCTACGGCAAGGCGCCCGTAATCGACTATAAGTTCAAAAATGTTGCCCGGAACCTGTTATTCCCGTTGTATAACCTGAAGCCGACCTTCCCCATGGCATCGGGCGGCATCACGCCGTCCATGGTGCCGCAGGTGATGATGGCGCTGGGCAATGACATCGTTATCGGTTCCGGCGGCGGCATTCATGCGCATCCCCAGGGTGCCATCGCCGGCGGCAAGGCGTTCCGGCAGGCAATCGACGCCACCATGCAGGGCATTCCGCTGGCCGACTATGCCAAGGAGCATGAGGAACTGGCGGCTGCGCTTAAGGAATGGGTAGACCCGTTCAGCAGAG
>Ga0299912_10002224_pt1 | contig 15908 bp, 10 predicted proteins | sample RVTome_2_FD_207667 | JGI IMG/M metagenome (GOLD analysis project Ga0299912, IMG submission 207667) | Soil microbial communities from uranium-contaminated site in the Upper Colorado River Basin, Wyoming, United States - RVT95D214 (version 2) ... | reverse complement strand
TGTGAGCTAGAAGTCGAAAAGGCAGAGGCAAAGAAAAAATACCGGACCCCATGGCCCTGCTATTGAATTATTTAAGGACGTCCCTACTTTTCCTTTTTTAAGGCCCGAAAAAGCACCTAATTATTAACTTTCTCAACTGATATCAAATGGTTACTTTGGTCCGACCCCAGACCAACCCGCATGAAGCCAATTTACTCCACCGCCTTGTCGATATCAAGCACGCCTACACGAACGTTCCCCTTTATCCCCCTGTATCAGGCTTTCCTGAAGAGCGAGGATCCAGGCTATATGTTTGCCCTCCATAATTCCCTATATCTGTTTTTGCCGCTCCAATAAATTTATTTGTTCCTGTATCTTTGCTATTAAATCTGCGAAATCCTCTTTTTGATAATCAATGTCAGCCTCGTTCATCGCTTGGGAAAGTTTGTTGTGCATGTTCATCAAAGTCTCTCTATCTGTCGTTTTAAGACCAAGTTTTAAGACCTTAAGCCAATAGTATGAGCCTACTGCGTGAAAATTAATCGGACCATAATTTTCTTCTTTCGGGATATAGTTTCTCATAACATCCAGCCAATGACTACACTTCTCCAAATCACCATCGTAGGCATATGCACTAGTCAAGTTTGCAGCGATTAGTCTTCGACACCGTATAAAAACCTGCTCTTCAGTTTGCTCTTTTACTTCCCATGCCATTTCTGCAGCTTTAATCGACGCCCTTAAATCATTCCCGCCACCTTCACGACGACGTTGCTTCTCACGATATAAACGCCAATAGATGTATCCCAACTGAATGGCAAATCTAGGGCTTGTTTCACCAAATTCATCACAAAGATTTTGAGCTGATTTAATTGCCTCAGCAAATTTCTTTTCCCTCAACAAAACTATATTTTTTAAAAAAGTAAAGCGCTTACGACATTCTACGCGCTCCTCTTCCATCTCAACTTTTTGCCCCAGGAATAAACCTTTTTCAATCAAGCGATAAGCTTCTAAATATTGACGCGAAAGCGCGCGCACACCTTGCGAAGTACCAGCTTTTTCCATTACATGAGCAGCTAAATAAAGTACCTCCCAGTGAGGGTTTTTTTTATCGATCGCTAATCCTAGCTGCTGCAAAGCAGCTAACCGTCCCCTAACATCGATAGCTGACTGTGATTTTGAAAAATCATACGTAACATCCTCTCCAAAAATTTCTCGATCTAATTTACTAGCTAAATCGTCAAATTCACATCTAAAAACATAATGCGCAGAACTCAGCATCGCACCGGCAACAACCAATCCTTTACTAATTTCGATGTCGCTTATCGATTGTAATAACGAATCTTCAATATTTTTTTTCCACTTACTGAGCAATTGCAGATTATCCTCTCTATCAAAAAATTTAATCACTGCGACAAGTGAATCTGCTAAAAAATGATGCCTTCGATCTACCCGAGCGAAACGCATAAAACTCGATTTGCCTTCCCGATACTGATTAATATTATCCATGAAAGATTTTAAATTTATCTGAAATCCCAAGACGTCTAGAAGCTTCTCCATACGGTCCCAAAGATGATGAAGAAGAGTAAGACTTTCTATCTTTTTAACATCCTGTTTGTCCAGACTGTAATTACTAACTACTTTCTGAGCAGCTCTTCGCATTTCTTCAAAAACTTGTATTGTACCATCCGGGTGACATGGCTCTCGGTATTTGTCGAGCAAAAATATAGTCTCTGGATGTCGTACAGCAGAGGTTAGTCCCAAATCATAAAGAGGCTGATGAGGGTCAGTTTCGCGAGCCACATCAAGCATACTGGCAGCATTTGATACCAGAATCAGCATTTTTTTAGGTTTTGATTCCTCTTTCCCTTCTTCGACAAATCTTTGGTTAACCTGATTTATCCAGTGTAGAGCAAGCGCATCTACATAATTATTCCAAGACATCTGGGGATTGCTTCTCAGCCGAACGAAATGCCCCCATAACGTCGACAAGGACTGTTCGGCTAAAATGCGTTCGTCCGTCTTTTGCATTATTTGATTCAGGTCGGGCTCATTAGTCATTAGCTTAATGAGTCGGCCGTGCCCACAAATTTCATTCATAGTGTTGACTCCGCCGACATAACTCATACTAACTAAACCCTTTAATAACACATATTTATTTTGAACAAGATGATGAACCGATTCTCTGTCGTGGTCATTTATTTCTCCACCTCGCGCAACCTTAACAACAATTTTTTTAACAATATCATCTTGTAAAAGTTTGATCAATTCAGTGTCAATACTTCTACTAGTAAGTGCCACGGCTGAATCTAGTAACCGATTGCGCGCAACGCTTTTAAAATGCTCCATTTCCCTTTGGTGGGGCGGCAAGATAACAAAATAGCGACCCTCAGCATTGTCAAACAAGTGTTGAATGACTCCCTGAAGTTCGATCAATTGATTCCGGTAAAAAGTTCTTCCTTTTTGCCGCTGATTCAATATTTTTGTTGATCGTTGAGTATCGATCGCTAAACTAGCGATAAGTTGACTGATCGGCGGAAAACAATACTGGTAAATTAAACTGAAATCCACTGAGTAGATCCATTGAACAGCTGGATAGTTTTTAAAAAATTTCAAATCTTCTATAGCTTGATCAAGTGAGTCCATCATAACTTTGGTACGCCAATTAATTGCCTTAATACTATGCGTTAGACTTTCTCTTCGATGCTTGGTCTGTGATATATGCATTTCGGGACCTTATCGAGCTGCATTCAGATTAAGTTGATAAGTCCGACCTTCTGCCAAAGACGGCACCACCCGGTTCCCGCTCAAACAAAAATTGTCCACGTTCTTGAACAATCAGTCTATATTGCTCCAAAATTTTGTTTACTTTAACGGCTAATTTGTGGCTCAAATTTCCATTCTCTTCCGACTGCCTACCAACCAATCGTCTCTCGAGGGGGGTCAGTGCCTTTATTACAGCTTTACGGTTGCCACTAGTTAGCAAGTACCAGGTTTTTTTAAAATTCGATTTGTCAAATTTTGAAAGAAAAGATGTCCAATAACTGATTATTCGCTCCATCTCAATTTCAGCATCAGCTCCAAGTCTCGACTTATCTGCGTATTCTCCCATAAAGTTCCAAATTCTGCCCACGATCAAATTCGCCTCCACTATCTCAGACCACGTATCCGTCGAAGTCTCATTTTGATACAGAGGAGCTATTGTAGCGATAATGTCTTCCGCAAAAATGGGAGCATATTTCATGTATCCCATTTTCATAAGCGTGTCGTTTAAAAAAGCGCTGTCCTCCCAGTCCTCCCCCGCCATGCTCAAACGGATATTTGTGGCTTTACCCGCCGAAATATCGCTGTTCAAACTGAATTGCATGGCCGCTTTGGGTAAAATGGCTTCGAATAACGTTTCACTCTTTAAAAGATAACTGTTAAGCTCCGAACGTAAGATAAAGAAATTTAACCTGCAAAGCCGTATCAAAAAACAAAAATTGGTAACAATCTCCACTGGAGGCTCGCCTACGATCGCCCGCGGCTGGGAGGATATTGTCAGCAACCAGTATTCCCAGAGCAAACGAAAACTCAACGGCACATAATATATGAACTGGTGAGCATCTGTTGCTACTCGGGACTTGTCATTCTTTTTTAGCCCCTCAAACGTGTTCCTAGCATCATCTAACAAGTGTCTTGCCAATTGCGCCAATGCTTCTGTGACAGGCTTTAAAGATGCCAAGACCCGAAGGCCTAGTAGTAGAAGATCCTCCCGCCTGAAACGAGCGTTCTTACTAGCAAAGATGCCACGGAGCGGAAGGTAGCTATGCATAGCTGAAATTGTCTGATCAGTCGGTGGACCGGTGAGCAAAAATAAAATCTGATTATAAGCTTCAGTTGCTTTCGTTCTAGCGGCAAGTATAAATAGTTCTGATAGGACTTTTATTCTCTCTCTTTTTATTTGTTCATTATTCATCACATCATCGATACTCCAATGTTCCAAATGATAGCAAATAGCATCCCTAATCCTTTCCTGTAGCTCCGTGAAAGTTTGGTAAAGCAATAAGAGATAATTTGCAGTTGTGCCGATTATCTCTAATTCACCGGCGACACCATCATACAAAACAAGATGCGTCCAATTAAGAAATTTTTTTCGATCCAACCTGCGAAGAAAAGCTAAATGTTTCTCCAACTCAACAACCTTTCGTTTAATGGTTATCTTAATGCCAAGGCCCGTTAACCAGATTGTCTGCCTTAAATGCTTTTAACTCATCAACGATTGAGTCCAATAGTTTCTTTCGATCGGCAAGATTACAGGTGTCTATTTTTAGTAGAACGAATTCAAACTGTAGCTTTTCATCAAAAAATTGACAACAATGTACAATCTCCCTGTGACACTCTTTGTAAGAAGAAAGATCAATTGTGCGACCCCAGTTGTCGCCTCGTCGACCGGAGCGCCAGCAATCGCCCGTCCCTTCAATAAATAAAGGTTTAGCAAGGTATGCAGGGCGATGCTGGGCAGGATATATTATGAGCATTATCCCGTCCGGGTATTCTAGACCAAGACTCTCCATGAGTCTATTTCCCGCCCACGTACCAGAAGGACTGCAGTGCATTTTTTTTACTTCATCAAACTGTGTTGCCCAGCCGAACCCTATTTCATCATCGTTACCCATGTAACCCCGAGGATCTTCGCGGTGATCTGCCACCGCTTGACACCTATCCAGCGCTTCTTGGAGGGAACCCACCCGTCCACTACTAGGTCCATCTGCATTATGGTCGGCGAAATCCCACACGTTCACTGCCCGACATAATTGAGGAAAATCGCTATGTTTTTCCCATGGTCTGTTTTCGACAAGGGCTGGTATGCCGCTGGTTTTACTAATCAGTGGTAGACCAGCTAGACACAACTCGGGATGGTCCTCCAAAATACTTTCAGTAATGTTGCGGTGCCCCTTAAGTGTTACTGCTCGGCGCTTGTTGAAATAATTGTCTACCGCCTGAAGAAACTCTGACATGAGCTTGACGTCCACATTTTCTCGTAAAAAGTCAAGAAGCAAATTCCCTCGATAAATTAGGCCACTATAAGACGGAGTATGACCATCGGGACCCCACCTGATTAGGTCTAACCATTGGGCCGCCTTGTCATATTTTTGTACAATACTTAAAAAGAGAGCTTTGCGATTGTTTACCCCCTTTTTCACACTCTCGCTGGCAGAACTTTTCTTTTTTTGTTGGGCGCTTTTACCTTGAGGAGTGTATTTTTTACTTGACATATAAGTTCTTGATTTGCTGGTGCGCTATAAATCAATCTTTGCTAACAAGAAATTCCTTTTACGTATAATATTAGATAAATTATGTGCTTCTGTCAAGGTTAAATTTAATACATAATAATCCTCAACCCTTTTTGGCTCATACTATTTTTGCTTCTGCTGATTTCGACACAGGCTGCCTTAATTTGGGCTGAAATAGTTAATAGGTTCAGAGATTCCATGGTAACGGCGCTTTATCTTTAACCCGAGACCGCACAGGGCTTCAGGCGAGAGGCTAGTTTCGCTTCAATCGCCCGAGACCAGCAAGGGGTCGATGCTAAAACCATCAAAGCCCATCCTAATTTTAGCCACTCCCGCCTCCCCTTAAAATCCAATTTTACTATTGAATTCTAGACCAGTCTGACCGTTTTGACACTGAAGATAAAAAAGATGAGATCCCCCTTCTTGTGGGATCAGGCAGGTTTGTCTACGATCCCCCTTGTCGCAGATCCCCTTGGGGGGAGCAATGCAGGTAACAACGTCCACCAGCGCGCCTTGCGAAAATGCCAAAATCAAACACCTGACCCCTAGGACTTACCCTATTGAATTATTCAAGGACGTCCCCCTTTGCCCCCCCTGTTTTCGCTCCAGCGAAGGAATTAAAGAGGATCTTCATGTCCGGTATCGGTTTTTTTATTTATACGATTTTTTAATTTAACCCTCGCGACGTTTAAATCGCGAATTTTTACAGCATCCCTTCCTACTTCGTCAAAGTTCTGATGACTCAAATTACCATTTCTAACTTTATACTCAAGCTCCCAAATTTCTTTATTAATTTTCTCAAGAGCTGTAATGTCTTTCTTTGTCGCTTCTCTTCCTGAAATTTTGTATTGCTCTATCACTTTTTGGATATCTGATTTATAAACTTGAACATTCCGTTTCAACCGTTCTTCTTTAAGTTTTAAAATTATAAGGCGATCATGTAGTTCTCCTAGGCCGATTACTTTCATCATAGGATTAAAACCTAGTAGTCGTATATTAAGGGCTGCATCAAATTTTATCTCTTTCTTATAAAACATTCCTCTATAAGTCAATTCTAATAAAATTAATAGGTATACTATCGACAGCCAATTAATGAAACTTGAGTCTTTAGAAAGTCCGTATCCAATTATTGCAAATAATATAAATAATATAATTCCATATTCCGCGCGCAGATTTATAAAAATGGAGGAATTGCCTGATATCTTATAGACCCGTTGTTTTTTATTATCAGGATAGTCAAGATAATGCATACAATCTAAAAAACGCTTATATAATTCACGATTACTCGGATTTTGCTGACAATCATTCAGTCGCTTAAGTATAAAATCAAAATTTACAAGTTGTCGATAGGCGCGGCAACTCCTAAGCATAATCATCCATGTCCACAGAATACCAATCTCCGCCAATAAAGTAATAGGCAACGATACTAAATTTGTATTCTTAATATCAGATACAAATAATATATAAAAGATTGCTGATAAAATAGCCGTATTAAGAGTCAGCAGCCAGTTTATACAGGTATCAACTTTATTTTTCTGTTCGATAAGTCCAGCAACAATTTTTTTGCGAATAAGTTTCTAACCAAGAAAATTTTTTATCTGTCATAGCTTACCATTTAGAAAAGTTTTTTTGTAAGTATAATATTCATTTCGATAATTCAAAGAGATGAAATGGTGACGTTGTTACTTAAGTTACGTTATCACGGTATAGCACCTGCATTCGCGTTTGGCAATGCAGGTAACAACGTCCACCGGCTCGCCCTGCGAAAATACTAAAATTAAAGACCTGAACCCGACGCTCGCCTATCTTTTCTGCGCTTTCCCCTTTTTTGATTTAGTATCCCCAGTCAGTATGTGGCCAAAATCCCTGGCCTTCATCTCTAAATACGCACGTATTTGAGGGTCATCGTCCTGAACAACTGGTAATCGCTCCACTATATCAATTCCAACTTTGCGAACAGCATCTACTTTTTCAGGATTGTTTGTAATTAATATGGCCTTCTTAACTTTTAAATCGTTAAGGATTTTGGCTTGGGCAACATATGTCCTCGGATCTGGATCTATCCCCAACTCTTCGAAAGCTTCCTTAGATCCAATATGCCTGGCGTCCATGATCATAAACGACTTCAATTTTTTGGTTATTCCTTGTCCCCGTCCAGCTTCGCTCGGTGCATAGATCACGAGGCCGTTATTAACTTTTTGGATATAGCTTAGGGCAAAGTCTAGCTGCCATTTGCAATCGCATCTCCTCGATCCCCCGCAAATTTCACTTGTCATGCAAGCAGAATGTAAGCGCAAAGGTAACGGCTGTCGCCATTCCTTTACTGGTCTGCTATATATCAGCAAATATTCATAGTCCCTTGTATCAATACTGATTGTATACGAACCCAGAAAAAGCTCCTCTCTTGCCCAGTTCTCAAATGGCACGTTTAGGATTTTTTCTTTTATTGATACTCTCTGTTTTGTCATTTCGTTCATCCTCCCATCTAATTTAACCCTCTTGATAAAAGGACATGCGTCGATTTCTCGAAACTTATGCTACCTTATGTCTTTTAACCAATTGGTATGCTGGTTGGCTGATAGTGGCATATTTCTTGAAATAGGACTCTATATTCAAGTATTTAAATTGCGCAATTTGTCCCCAAACACTCTCAATAGCGGGGAGGATCGTGCTATACAGAGGCCGACTGAAACTCTCCACCAAAACACAACCAAAAAAACAGGATGGTGATGTGTTTTCTTGTCATGCTGATTTATCATCGAATCTAATATCTATTGTTAATCTCTAAATTCTGGCTACATGCTCTATCGACCGTGCCCAATGAGCATAAAGATCTTTTAGCTCTAGTATATCTATGCTGAACCGTGTAATACTCGAATCGAAATAGAATTGCTCAGTTCTGAAATAACTAACGTCTCCTGTCATCGGTCACACTCGAGGGATCACATATAACCAAATCTCTGTATCTCCTGATAAGCTCCATGATATTGTTAGGCAAATCATCCCACGGGACTTTACCCTGAAGGCAAAATTGAGCATCACAAAATGCTAGTGCAAGAAATAATTCTCCTTGAGCCGTGACCCGGTCTTTTTGCTGCAAGCTATTAATGTACGCGGAGCGAGCTTTCTCTGTATTGCTTAAGGCACGGTGAAGATCGGAAATCTTCTTGAACTTTTCTCTACGTAATCGCTGCAAAACATGGTGGGTGGCGGTTGGAGAGTTTAACTTGTTGGGAAATCGTTCTTCCAGATATGCGTTAACCGTGTCGTAATTTATTTCTTGTCTCAAAAATTGCTTGATCCTCATGTTCTTCAGGTTTTTTAAATATACATCTCGTTCGTCTTTTATCCCGACAAATAGAGTATCCGCTGACTCAAGGCTGCCCGCCATTGCATTCAAGTTCCTTCTAAGTTGTGATGGAATGTCTAATTCATGCTTATAAACTAAATGGTGCGAAATTAGTGCCCAGGCATCCTGCAAGACGGTCCTTACTTGAAGTTCACAAATGTAATTCTTAAGATCGTCGTATCGGGCACCAGACGATTTTTTCCCAAGTTTCAATTGAAAATGAACCGCACTATATCCAAACCTATCGACCCCTTGTTCCTCGATTGTGTCCACCTTTTCAACTATTTCGAATGCTGACTGTAATATCTTCTCTATTGCTTCAAAATCATCGCGATATAAGTGGACAAGCCTTATCCCTGCGATATCAGTAATCTCCTCAAATGGATGTTCGCATGTTTTTCTAAATGCTTTCTCTATAATACTCTCTAAGGTCTTTACCCTATATGTTGTGCCTGAATATTTTATTCCCGCGTTTTTAAGCTCTTTTTGAAGAATATAGACAACTTCTCTGCAGAGTTGTCGGTAATTCGGATATTCGTTGAAATACCTTTTTATTAGAGCTGGGCTTTCATTCCATAGCTGATTCAATGCCCCAGTGTCAGGAATGACACCCACATGCTCGCCAGTCTTCACGCTTGGTTTTCTGCGCATAGGAGAGCTTCCGCAATTTATTGGTAACAATGATATAGAAAAGTCACCATAATTCTTTTCTCTACCAGGTCCTACGGGCAAAAGTGGGGACGTCGTTTAGTATGTTAACTTATCCCTCTACCCTTCTTAGCACATTATATATCACAGACGTAGTCACCCCCTTGGCGAGACGCCCCTAGCTTGGGTAAACCATATTCCGCTACCAGATGTCGGCGATTTGCGCACGTAAGGCCAAAATTTTTCTCCGATGACTACTCAGCAGTAACTCCTGCTCATTAATCCCTCCTGATTACCTGCATCTCGAAGCACCCATCGAGAACTAGTTAACATAGTAATCAACGTCCCCCACCACTCGCCAGGCAACCCAGCGCTAAAAGCTTCTAACTTCCGCCCCATGGAGCATTAATAATCGTGCAATCCTTAAATATCAGCCTCTTTCAGCGCCAAGTCCAGTTGCTTCGAAAAAGAGTCATCAGGTTGGTCAGGCGCATCTACTAAACGACCTTCACGAAGACGTTTTTCGATATAGGCGCGCTCTTGCTCAAAGCTCCGCTGAATAGTCGACATGAATGCAACGGACAGTGGTGCGGGCAGCCGCGACATATTGAACATATCGAATTCGCGACTCTCCTCTGCGGCAAGATATGTGAGAAAATGCTGAGTACGATTAAATCTGACTTGCATCCTCTCGTACTTCTCTTCTTCCCGATCAGCAAGATTGTTCACATCGTAAACGGATCGTCGGAGGGTCTGCTCTAGCTCTTCATCATTGAGTGGGGTATCCTGTAGGACAAGATCGAGATAAGCGAAAGACGGAGCAAGATATTTCAAATAGTACCATCCCGCCGCCGTTACGCGAAGATGACTAGCGCCGATTACGGTTTTAATTGAACGCGTATTCACCTCGATTAGTTGTCTATTTACAAGTCGGTCAAGCGTAATTGAAATGTCACGAACGTTATCAAAAATATCAGCATATAAACCAACGACCCTATTTAATTCTATGTAGCCTCGCCCCTCTGGGCTGGACTCGCTCCGATGCTCTAGGAGGAGTGATAGCATACGCATGCCTGCGAAGTGACTTGCGTTTTTCTCGCTTGTGCAATTGAAAAGGTTAAGAATTGGGCTTTGATCCTCCTTATAATAGGCTCGATCTTGCAACATCACGGACTTCAGGAATTCATGAAAGGCCACATTATAGGAACCTTCACGTCTATAAATCAATAACATCTTGTCGACATCTGTAGCCCCAGAGGTGAGGAATGTTGTGAACATCTGTAAAGCCGAGCGCATGTTTCCAAAGCGGATGCATTCGATGAATCTGGATATTCTTCGACTCCACTCAAACACGCTGTGTTGCACTATTCGAAGGAACTCGCCGATGTCCTTCGTGTCGAAACTCCGTCCCCGGAGGACCGTTTTTACGAGCTCATCCCGTCGCTCTTCGAGCGCGCGTATGGCATATTCAATTCGATTGACAACCATCAGACGAAACTGCGGTGAAGCAATGTGAAATTTATGTGTTGTGTAAGCGGTGAACGTGTTCTGAATGCTTGTTGCGTAGTATGATTCCTCCCTGAGGGCAATCACTGTCAAACATCCAGCTTCCCTCGTAACTCTTTGGGCGAGAAGAAAAATCTGTGCTTGGTACTCTGGATCTAACTGATCAACATTGTCTATAAAAAGCACAGCGGTCTTACCGTGCACCACGCTGGAAAAACGGAGCAGCTTTGGCACATAGTTTGCCACATCTTCCTGCCAGGTGAGCAGATATGGCCCGATAGCTTGCTCATAATCTTCGGTATGTTTCCGAATTCCTCTGAGAGCAGTACGTTCAAGATTTCGCAATTTGTCTTTAAAAATGCTCTTTACGTACTTGCGCTTCTCAAGTTGTTCCGTCTCATAGTTCCTACGTAGGAGTTCGAGCACAGTACTCCATACAAAATTCTCTAGGTTATGGATGTCGAGAGGAGCCTGAAGAAAATCTAAATGGAATGTGTATGACTTGGCATCTAAGAAATCCTTGGCAATCAGCCTTTCATAGCGTCTTAGAAATGTTGTCTTTCCCGAACCAATACCGCCGAGCAATAGATATAGCTCACCTTTTCGCTTTCTTATCCCTTCCTCCACTGATCCCCCAAATTCGCCCGCATCTTCGTCGCCCTGCTTCAGTGGTTTCGTGCCATCGAAAACAATGTTCTTAGGAATTGTGTCGGTTATAACTAAATCCAGATCTTCGGCTACGATTCGGAGGCTGCCTGTATGGACATAGCAAGACTGCAGGAGATCAACATCATCCTGAGAGGCAATATCTTCAAAAATGTACTCTATGAGTGGCTGGAGCTGCGAGTTGAGCCTATTTCTGCGAAGGGGCAGGTCTGCATTAAAGAGTCTGTCAATTACCCTTAGCATTTTTCGAGATGCTGCCGTTGTTCGACCGAATTCAGATTCGAGCGAACCCTCATAGATTGCAGGATACGAAAGAAGATTCCAAAATTCTACAAAGTGCTCCTTGATGTATTCCATTGAAGGAAATACACGTGCTCTTCCCTCCCTCCAAGGCATGTCATCCCGGATTGCGCGAAATACTATCCATGTATAGCCATTTGTAGCAATTGCGAATTTGATTCCCTGGTCATCGCAGTACTGACGGACCTGCTGAATAGCGCCCTTCACGGTTTGGTCCGTCATCAAAGCGCCGCCGAGTTTCGGTGCTCGTTTCGTAATATCAACGGGGAGCACAAATGACAACCCTTCTCGTTTGGCCTCGACGACGACTAGTGGGGAGCGTCGAACTCTGAGTTGGTAGTCGGTATAGCCTGACTTCACATGGTCTTCGCGGCTGAGTTCGGCTTCTGGCCACAAGCACACCTCTTTAAGAACGCGGTCAATTAGTTTCACGCGAGTATCTGACTCGCTTACTTTACCTTTTTCCTTAATAAAGGACGAGAATTCTTCTGAGATATCTTGTAGTCGTTTCAGTGCGCTATCTGCTTCGTTGTCCATGTGAGAGCCTTATAAGATCAAATCTTCATTTGTCAATTAATCTTTTCTACCACCTTATCTTCACTTAATAAAAAAGAGGCACTGATGCCCCTTTGACCATTTAACCTTAAATTAAACTCCCTTCCCCCTCTTGTGTCATGCCACATATCCCCTGAGGCAACACCTTCAAAAATCCGGTTTACATTCTCTTACTCATACCCCTGAAAACAGCCCAACTATACCTTTTTTTCACAAAATGTCAACCCCATAGGAGAAGGGTTCCAGGGGCCAAGTCCCGCCCCGCAATGTAGATTTATGAAAGGCGGGATGCCGCTGCCAGCTGGCAGATTCAAGGGTTCTAGTGAAAGAATTCAAATGACCAAAGTTGGGCGGGACAAAGAAGAGGGGGTGTCACTCCGTGACATCCCCTCTTTCATATCCTTATACCAAGTGTCCCCCCCTACTATCTATAAAAATATAAAGGACGGGATGTCGCCGTGCGACAGTGGGGGACAGCCAGGGGCGGGGCGAGCCCCGCCCCTGCCCCCTGATTGCGGGCCTACTTATGGCAGGTTGGTGTCAGGCCTTGAAAGATGACTCAAGATCACTTATAAGCTTGGACAATTTCTTGTCCGAAACGATCTCTTCTTTCATCCGTGAAACTGCCTTGCTCACCCCAGCCGCCTCAATTCCACCAAACCTCTCTCCGATCTCTCTATTGCTTAGTCCCGGGGGGGCACCAGGGTGTCAGGCCTTGAAAGATGAAACATAGAGCAACTTACAGTGTCAAAACTCAACTTTGACATTATCTTTCCCTGAACCTTATCTCCGCTGGCACCGCCTTATGTTCACCAAATAAAAAGGGGCGAGAGTGCCCCTTGAAGATCAATACTTAAATTTTTCCCCCTGTCGCTTTGCGACACATCACGTCCCTGCTCCTTAAATTTTAAGTTTAAGGAAAGCAGCCGGAGGTGGCCCTTTGGCCAGATGTCACTCCCCCTCTCCATTATAGAAATAAGAATGTCGGGATCCCGAAGCGGGAAACGCGACACATTTAGATTTTTATACAGAGTGGAACGAGACATTACCCCTCGAACCCCCTTGAGGCGGCACATACTTAAATCTGTTTACATTCTCTTACGGCCTTATCTTTCTGCCGAAAACAGCCCCACTATACTACCTTTTCACAAAGAGTCAATCCTTTAATCCCGTGGGGTGGATCAGTCCGGTCTTATCTTTCGGAAAACATGGCAAATTTGTCTTTTGGTACTTTAAACCTCTTTCATCCAGTCCTTATCGCCCAGTATTCGCGCGACCATCATGCTGGAGACATTATCACCGACGGCATTGAGTATTTCTAGTATGATACGAGGCGACCGACGTCAAATGATTCGTCAAGTACAGACTTTCCAGACCTGTCTATAAATCGCCATCGCCCATCAACCTGGACGCGAGCATACCCATGCGAGAATTTCATTGCATCGTAGAATTGAGGTTTAATTACAAAATTCCCTTTTTTGTCGATAAAACCGAACTTTCCATCCACTTTCACGGCAGCCAGACCCTCTGAGAAGGGCAACGCACCGGCGAATTGCGCTTTGATGACAAACTGCCCGTCCTTGTTGATGTAGCCCCATTTCTGGGCCAAGATTGTTCCTTGTGAAACGGGTGCCAAACCATCTGAAAACTCCCCGGCATCGTAAAAGCTTGGGCGAATGACCCACCCCCCGGTTTTATTGATGTAGCCCCAGCGATCACTTGTGAACGTGGGGCCGACGGCTACTGCGGCCAAACCCTCTGAAAAGACCTTCGCATCGTCAAATTTGAAATCTATCACCAGCTTGCCCGACCGGTCGATGCAGCCCCACTTCATTTGTCCTATAGTGCCTGATCCCACGAAAGCAAAGCCGTCGGAGAAATTCCCCGCAGCGTCGAACTGTGGTTTAATGACGACCGTTCCGGTTATGTCGATGTACCCCATATTTTTCTTGAAAACCTCGCCGATCCTTACTCTTGCCAATTCCTCAGAGAACATCCCGCCGTAGTCAAACTGCGGCTGGATGGTTATCGTTCCGGACATGTCAATGTACCCGTCCTTCTTACCGGAGGTCACTCTTGCCAATCCCTCATAAAACGCCCCGGCGGCGTCGAACTGCGGCTGGATGATCATCCTGGCGTCCTTATCCTGATACCCAAATTTTTTTCCGCTCTTGACAACGGCAAGACCGTAGGGATCTGCTTTGTATTTAAGCATTGCGATTTCGAGTGCCTTTGCCTTTTCAGCGGCACGTTTTTTCTGCTCTTTCGCTTCTTCGGCGGTACGTCTTATCTGTTCTTTCGCTCCTTCAGCGATGCGCTTTATAAGATCGGGATCGTACCGCCAGACAGTGCCGGCACTGGCAAATGTGCATTTTTTGCCGTATTCCGTCCGCCAGCTCGCGCATTCGTATCTGAGGATTTCCACGTTGCGACAAACACGAGGAACATTGCCATAACCGCCACTGCATTGCTGTTCGAAATGAGAACCAGCGACGCGCGTACGTGTACATTTCTCCTTGGAAGTCTCTTCGATATATGGAACTGAATCTTTTTCCAGGATTACCAGATCACCTCCATGAGAAGCAGCCTTCTCGAGAACCTCTTTTGTGAAATCTTTATGTGGGAGTTCGCTGGTGCAGCTGAAATTGGAACAACCATCTCCCCAGCAGGTCTTGACCGTATCTACCGATGATACGTCCCCAATCTTCAAGTACCCCTTTTTTGTGAGATTCTCTTCAGATTCCTTGCTGATCTTTGCAGGTGCCGAGCGGGAAGAGAGTGCTTGTTTTTTCAAAGCCGGCACATACGAAAAATTCGTCTTAGTTGTTGCACAACCGGAAAGAAGAATCAGGAATATGATAATAAGAGCAATCTTGTTTTTCATAATTCCTCCTCATAGTTATTAATTTTAGGACCTCCGTTTTGTCTGTTAAAAGCAAAACAAGGTATCGTTATACGGGGAAATGCCGTATATAAGTCATTAAGGAGGAAGGGAGATGGGGGCAAATCTTCATTTGTCACTGCCTCTGTTCCCAAACAAAAAAGGGGCGATCTGGCCCCTTGAAAGATCAATTCTTAAATTTTTCCCCCCTCTGTGTCGCACAGCGACATCTCGACCTTTCGATTTTTATACCGAGTGGAACGAGACATCACCCCTCGAACCCCCTTGTTTGAGGCGTAGCGCGTTAGTCGTTCTTTATCTCAATCACCATTTATACTCTCAAAACAGCCCCAATATACCTCCTTCCCCTAAAATGTCAACCCTATGTCGCATATAGCGACATCCCCTCCCCCTCCTCTGCTAGATATATCTATAATTGAGGGGATGTTACTTTGTAACACATTTAGATTTTTATACCAAATAATAGGGATATAGTGGGGGAGAATAAAAGAAGGGGTCAAGTGGTCAAGTCCCGCCCCGCAATGTAGATTTATGAAAGGCGACACAGGGTGCGAGTGAAAAGCATGCAAATGACCAAAAGATCACAGGCCGTCTAACCATGCTCTTTCCACGGATTAATAATATTCACTCCGGTATGTTGAAAATCATGCTCATTGCGGGTGGCAAGGCAGTAACCCCCGTGCAGGGCGATGGCAGCAATGAGGGAGTCGATCGCCCTGATCAATCGTCC
>Ga0299912_10002223_pt1 | contig 15910 bp, 11 predicted proteins | sample RVTome_2_FD_207667 | JGI IMG/M metagenome (GOLD analysis project Ga0299912, IMG submission 207667) | Soil microbial communities from uranium-contaminated site in the Upper Colorado River Basin, Wyoming, United States - RVT95D214 (version 2) ... | reverse complement strand
TCGCGGATGACCTTGATACTGGGCGCCTCGCGGATATCGTCCGTTTCGGGCTTGAAGGCGAGGCCCAGGATTCCGACCGTCTTGCCCTTGAGGATCCAGAGCGCCCGGCGGATCTTCTCCATGAAGATCCGGATCCGATCGTCGTTGATGGCGTCGACGTCCCGGAGCAGGGTCATCTCTACCCCGAGCTCGCCCCCGATCTTGGCCAGGGCCTTGACGTCCTTGGGGAAGCAGGAGCCGCCGTAGCCAAGGCCGGCCTTGAGGAAGGATCCGCCGATGCGGGGGTCGAGACCCATCCCCCGGGCGACCATCTCGACGTCGGCATCGGTCCGCTCGCAGAGATCGGCGATCATGTTGACGAACGAAATCTTGAGGGCCAGGAACGAGTTCGAGGCGTGCTTGACGAGCTCGGCCGTGTCGATATTGGTGATGACGATCCGGTCCTTGAACCGCTCGTAGATCCGGACCAGGAGATCCCGGGCCCGCTCCGTCTCGACCCCGATAATGACCCGGTCCGGGCTCATGAAGTCGCCGACGCCGGAACCCTCCCGGAGGAACTCGGGGTTCGAGGCGACATCGAAGGGGTGCTCGCTCTTCTTGAAGGACGACATGACCCGCTTGATCCAGAAGGAGGTCTTGACCGGGACCGTGCTCTTCTCGACGACGAGCTTGTAGCCGTTGAGGTTCTCGGCGATCATCCGGGCGACCTCTTCGATCTGGGACATGTCGGCGCTCCCGTCCTCCTGGGGCGGCGTCCCAACGCAGACGAAGATGACCTCGGCGGCCCGGATCGCCTCCGCCCGGTCGGAGCTGAAGCGGAGATGTTCCTTCTTGAGGTTCGAGGCCAGGAGCTCGTCCAGGCCGGGCTCGTAGAACGGGGCCCGCCCGGAGAGGATGATCCGGATTTTCGCCTCGTCCTTGTCCATCCCGATGACGGAGTGACCCAGCTCGGCCAGGCAGGTGGCCGTGACCAGGCCGACATAGCCCGTCCCGACAACGGCGATCTTCATGCGTGTCTCCTTGACGGCCCGGGACGATGTCCCTCAAGCCTTGATGACATTCTTGGACTTTCTCTTGACGGCGTTCCGGGCGTCGACGACGAGGCGGGCCTGGCGGACGATCTTTTTATAGTCCAGGGCGGAATGGTCGGTGGCGATGATGACGGCGTCCGAGCCCTTGATCCGGGCCGCGTTGAGGGGGACGGACTTGAGGTCGAGGCCCGGATACTCGCGGTGGCCGCGCGACCGGGGAACAAAGGGATCGTGGTAGGCGACTCGGGCGCCCCGCTCCCGGAGGAGGCTGATGATTTTAAGGGAGGGAGATTCTCTCTGGTCGTCGATGTCCTTTTTATAGGCGATGCCCAGGACCAGGACCCGGGCGCCCTTGATCGCGATCCCCCGCTGGTTGAGGGCGTCGACGGTCTTGGCAACCACATAGTAGGGCATAAACGTATTGATCTCGCCGGCCAGCTCGATGAACTTCGTCGTGTAGTCGACCTCTTTGGCCTTCCAGGTCAGGTAGAAGGGGTCGATCGGGATGCAGTGGCCCCCGTAGCCCGGCCCGGGGTAGAAGGGCATGTAGCCGAACGGCTTGGAGGAGGCGGCCGCGATCACCTCCCAGACGTCGATCCCCATCCGCTCGAAGATCATCTTGAGCTCGTTGACCAGGGCGATGTTGACGGAGCGGAAGATGTTCTCGAGAAGCTTGGAGGCCTCGGCGATCCGAGGCGACGAGACGGGGACCGTCTTGACGATGACCTGGTCGTAGAGGGCCTTGGCGACGCGGAGACAATCCCGGGTCACGCCGCCGACGACCTTGGGCGTCGTCGCCGTCGAGAAAACCTTGTCCCCCGGGTTTTCGCGCTCCGGGGAGAAGGCCAGGAAAAAATCCCGTCCGATCCGCAGTCCGGTCGCCTCGAGAATGGGGAGCATCTCTTCGTCGGTTGTCCCGGGATAGGTCGTGCTCTCCAGGACGATGAGCTGGCCCCGGCGGAGATTGGCGGCGATAACGCGGGTCGTGTCCAGGACGTAGGACAGGTCGGGGTTGCGATGGGCGTCGAGCGGGGTCGGCACGCAGATGAGGACGGCGTCCGCCTCGCGCAGGCGCTTGAAATCGGCCGTGGCCGTGAACGCCTTCGTCTTGAGGAAGGCCTTGAGCTCGGAGGTCGAAATGTGGCGGATGTAGCTGCGGCCCGCGTTGAGGAGGCGGACCTTGCGGAGGTCGATGTCGAAGCCGATGACCCTGAAGCCCCGGGACAGGAAGGTCTTGACCAGGGGGAGGCCGACGTAGCCCAGCCCGACGACGCCGATCCGGGCTTTCTTCGCCAGGATCTTCTTCTCAAGCCTCAGCGCTTCTTGCCCCATGTCGCACTCCTCTCTCGATACCAATCGACGGTCCGGCGCAAACCGTCCTGGAAGGCCACCGAAGGCCGGTAGGACAGCCCGGCCGCCGCCTTGGCGATATCGGCGAACGAATGAAGGATGTCGCCGGGCCGGGCCGGCTCGTAGACGGCGGGAATGCCGGTTCCCAGGATCGCGTTGAGGCCGCGGACGAGGTCGTTGACCGTGATCCGGTCGGCGCAAGCCAGGTTGAAGACTTCCCCTCCGACCCCGGACGCTTCCGCGGCCAAGAGGTTGGCCTCGACGACGTTTGTGACGTAGGTAAAATCCCGGGACTGTTCGCCGTCGCCGTAAACGACCGGCCGCTCGCCGCGGAGGAGCCGGGTGACGAAATTGGGGATGACCGCGGCGTATTGGGAAAACGGATCCTGGCGGGGGCCGAAGATGTTGAAATAGCGGAGCGAGACCGCGTTGAGCCCATAGAGATCCCGGAAGACCCGGCAGTACTTCTCCCCCACCAGCTTCGAGACCGCGTAGGGCGACAGGGGCGTGCCCTCCCGCCCTTCCTTTTTAGGCAGGCTCGGCTCGTCCCCGTAGACGGACGAGGACGACGCGAACACGAAACTCCGGATGCCGGCGTCCCGGGCCGCCACGAGCATGTTGAGGGTCCCCGTGATGTTGATGTCGTTGGTCAGCCGCGGATCTTGAACGGACCGGGGGACCGAGGGCAAGGCCGCCTGGTGGAGGACAATGTCGACGCCCCGGACCGCCCGTCGGCAGGCGGCCGGTTCGCGGATATCGCCCTTGTAAATCTCGATATCCTTGCGGAAGGCCGCCAGGTTTTCCTTGCGTCCGGTCAGGAAATTGTCGAGGACGCGGACCCGGGCGCCCCGCCGGAGGAGATCCTCAACCAGATGGGAGCCGATGAATCCCGCCCCGCCCGTCACCAAATAGGTTTTCATGTCTCTATCATATTCGTAATCTTGGTTTTAGATAAAGCCGAGCTCCTCGATCTTGGTTAAGACCTTGCCGACGCTTTCCTCGATCGTCTCCTTGTCCGTTTCCAGGACGAGCTCGGCATTCTCGGGCTCCTCATAGGGATCGGAGACGCCGGTGAATTCCTTGATCTCGCCCTTTATGGCCTTCTTGTACATGCCCTTGACGTCGCGCTCCATACAGACCCCGACCGGGCATTTGACATAGACCTCAAGGAAGGATCCGATTTGGGTCCTGGCGTGGGACCTCATCTCCTTGTAGGGGGAGATGAAAGAGGTCAGGACGATGACGCCGTTCCGGGTCAAAAGCTTGGACACGAAGGTCACGCGGCGGATATTCTCGTCCCGGTCCTTTTTGGAGAAGCCCAGGTCCCGGGTCAGGTCCTGGCGGACGATGTCCCCGTCCAGGCGTTCGACGTAGAACCCTTTGCTTTTCAGGATGTCTGTGACCCGGTCGGCGACGGCCGACTTTCCCGAGCAGGGCAGACCTGTGAACCAGAGGGTGATTCCCTTGCGGCCGGGGCAGCAGCTGTTCGGCATTGTGATGGAACTCCTTTCCTATCCGTTGTTTCGCTGTTATGAGCCGAGAACCCGGCCCCTCATGTCCTCGGGAACCGGAATTCCCAGGGCGGCCAGGATGGTCGGCGCGATGTCGATTATGGACGCGTCCTTGCGACCCCCGGCCTTGGCCCGCGGGTCGTGGAGGATGTAGATGCCTTCCTGGGCGTGGACGGCGTCGTCGGGCCCGGTGTCGTTCTCGGGAAGGAACAGAGTCCCGTAGCCGAGCGTCCCGGCCGACCGCCAGTAGAGATCGTCGAAATAGACCATGAGGTCCGGATACTCGCCGTTGGCCTCCTCGTAATATTCCTGTGGCTTGATGACCTTCGTCCGCCAGGCTTCTCCGTTTGGGCCGCGCAAGGCCAGCAGACGGGCCGTGAGCTCGTCCCGGGCCTTCTCATAGTCCTCGGCCGGAATGATGCCCTGGGGTTCCCGTCCCTCGACGTTCAGGAAGATGCGCGCGTAGTAGCCGCCCCAGCCCCAAGCCTTGGTCTTGGCCCAGTCGATTTTGAGGTCGTCGATGCTGACGACCTTGTCCGGTTTTTCTTTGACGACGAGGTCGCCCTGCTCGATGAGCCATTCGTTGACGCAGAAACAGCCCTTCATCCGTTTGACGCCGTGGTCGGAGACGACCAGGACGACGGTGTCCTTGCCCGCTTTCTCCAGGAAGCGGCCCAGCTTCTCGTCGAGGCGCTTATAGTAGTCGATGATGACGTTCCGGTATCGGTTGCCCGGTTCGTAGAGATGATGCTCGGGGTCGGCGTATTTCCAGAAGGCGTGATGGATGCGGTCGACGCCGATCTCGACGAACCAGAACAGGTCCCAGGGCTTGGTCGCCATCAGGTATTCCATGACCTCGAACCGCTTCTCGGTCATTTTATTGATCTCGGCCAGGATCCGGTCCCGGTCCTCGGTCCGGAAAACGACGTCGAAGAGGTACGGGCCGAAGCGCTCCTCGATCTCCTGGTACAGGGAGGGCGGAAAGGTCGACTCCTTCGACTTGCCGGGAGGGGTGATGAAACAGGAGATGAGGTTTCCGGCGATCGGCTTGGGGGGGTAGCTGGGGGGAACGCTGACGAGCGTCGCCCGTCCCCCCTGCTCGCCCAGGATGTCCCAGACCGTCTTTTCCTTGACGGCCAGCGAGTTGGCGATCCACATCTTATCGTAGGAGGACCCCCGCCGGTGCCGGAATCCGTACAGCCCGAGCCGACCGGGGTCCTTTCCGGTCGCCATGACCATCCAGGCCGGAATCGTGATCGGGGGGTCCGAGCTCCGCAAGGTCCCGTGGAGACCTCCCTCGATCAGCCTCTTGAGGACGGGGAGCTCCCCGCTCCGGCCGAAAACGATCTCGGGAGTGGCGCAGTCGAGCCCGACGACGACGACCTTTCTCCGCTCAGTCATTGAAGGGCTCCTTGAAGCCCATGATGATCTTGGCCACCTCCGGCCGCATCAGCTCGGGGGGCGGAATCTCGCCCTTGACGAGCATATCCCGGATCTTCGTCCCGCTGTACTGGATTTGGTCGGCGGTCGGGTGGGGGCAGATCTTCTCGTTGACGACCGAGCGGCACTTCTTGCAGTAGTAGAAAGCCCGGAAGAAGAGGGGGACGATGCCCAGGTCGGGAAATTCCTCGAAGATGTCCTGGGCCGCGTAGGGAGGATAGTAGCTGCCGACGCCGGCGTGATCGCGGCCGATGATGATATGGGTGCAGCCGAAGTTCTTGCGGATGACGGCGTGGTGGATGGCCTCGCGCGGCCCGGCGTAGCGCATTTCCATCTGAAGGATGGCCATGACGGCCCGCTCCTTGAGGTAGTAGTGCCGGATGAGCTCCTCGTAGGAGGCCAGGATGACCTCGTCCTTGAAGTCGCCCTTCTTCTTCTTGCCGATGACCGGATTGATGAAAATCCCGTCCGTGAAGGTCAGAGCCGCCTTCTGGACGTATTCGTGGCCGTTGTGGGGAGTGTTCCGCGTCTGAAATCCGACGACGGTCCGCCAGCCCTTTTCCTTGAACAGGACCCGCGTCTCCTTGGGGCTGAGCTTATAGCGGTCGAAGGGGGTCGGCGATTCCTGAATGAGGTCGATCGGGCCGGCCAGCAGGACATCCTTCATGGCCATGACCTTGGCGACGCCGGGATGGGCCTTGTCGAGCGTGTTGAAGACCTTCTCGGCCATTTCCTCTTTGTTGTAATCGTAGGCTTCCTGGAAGGTCAGGAGGGCGACCGGCCGGCCGCCTTCGTTGGCGAGGAGGATCTCGCCGCCGACCTTGAATCGGGCGGCCTCCTGGCGCGTAACGTCGAGGACGATCGGAACGGTCCAGGGCAGGTCGTTGGCCAGCCGCATTTGATTGAGGACGTTCCGAAAATCGGCCTTACCCAGAAAGCCTTCCAGGGGGCTGTAGACGCCGTTGGCGATGTTCTCGACGTCCGAGACGGACTCGGCGTCAAGGATGATTCGGGGCAGGGTCTTGGCGCGTTCCAGGGCCTCGTTGTTCGGGGAACCGCGAAGCATCCGGTCCACAAGCTTGCCGCCGTGAGGTTGTATCATGGGAGCGTGTCTCCTTGATCGGATCGTCGTCGCGGGAATCTTCAGTCGATATAGCCGAGGGCCTTGAGCCGTTCCTTGACCTTCTCCTCGTCCTCCTTGCTGAACACTTCGGGAGCGGCCTCTTCCTTGGACAGGCTCTCCCTGAGGACCTTGGTGATGTAATTAGCGACCGAACCGGCTTCCGTCCCCTTGACGGCTTCCTCGATCTTTTTATAAAGGGATGTCGGGATCGAGACAGTCGTGAACTCTTTATCCATGATTTCTCCTCATCCGGGCCCGGGGCGTCAGCGGCCCTGTCCGGGCGGGCGGACCCTACCGAAAATTAAGTCTTTTTATATACCAGACGGGGGTTTTTTTCAAGCGGTATTCGCGCTGACCGCTGAACGCTTTTGGGATTTCTATATTTCAGAGAACGAGAATGGGGATCAAGCCGGCGGAACATCCATTTTAAAGCGGCGGGGAAGCCGTCTTCAAGCCCCTGTTGCGGAGGCGGGGGACGGACTTCACGGCCAGGATATCCAGAAAACGCCGTTATTCCCGCCGGCATACACGCGCTTTTTTGCGCTTTCGTAGGCCAGCGCATAGATGATGGAATCAGCGGGCAAGCCTTTGCCGACCTTCTTCCAGGTCGCCCCCCCATCGACAGATCTGAAAACGCCCTTGTTCGTCCCCGCCCAGAGGCTCGCCTGAGTCCCCCGGATAACGAGCAGCGAGCTTACGCTCAGGGTTGTCATACCGATATTGGCGGCTTGCCAGCTCTTCCCGCTGTTCGTGCTCTTGAAAACGCCGGTATTCTCGGTCCCGGCATAGATTAAATTCCCAACAACCGGGTCAATGAGCAAAGCCTTTATGGCCAGGTTGTTTGGCAGCCCCTTGCTCATACGGAACCACGTCTTTCCCCCCGTGGCCGACTTGAAGACGCCGTCTGAGGCGGTCCCGCAATACACGATGTCGGGGTTGGTTTTATGGATTGCGAGCGTTAATATATTCCATTTGTTCAGGCCGGCCCGTTTCCAGGTCGCGGCTGAATTCGTAGTCTTCCAAACTCCCGAGTCGGAGCCGGCATACAGCGTCTTCGGGCTGGCTCGGTTCAAAGCCAAGGCATATATCGACCGATAACCTCTTGCCAGGCCGGTGTCGGCAATCAGCCAGTTCTCCCCACCGTCCGTGGACTTGAAGAGAGAGCCCGCGTTGCCGGAGTAAAGGATCTTCGAATTCGTCGGATCCATGACAAGCGAATACACGGGCGGATAATTCATGCCGGAATTGGACATCGTCCAGGCCGCCCCGCCGTTCGAGCTGACGAAGACGCTGGGACCATAGGTTTGAATGCCGGCCAAGAGTTTTCTGGGTTTGGCGGACACAATCAACGAACTCACGGAATGCCCGGTCAGTCCGAAGTTCGATTCGACCCATTTTGCCCCCGCGTCCTGACTCCTGTAAACGCCCGACCTGAAAAGCCCGGCATAAACGATGTTGTCCCTGGAATTGATGGATAATGCATACGGAGAAGAATACGGCGGAAGATCGGTGCTGCTTACCTGCCAATTGGCGCCGCCGTCGGTCGACTTGAAGATACCCTGGCCTTGCGTACCAAGGAAAATCGTGTCCGGGCGGCCCGGATCGGCCAGGAGCCGGAAACAGGACAACCCGCCGAGCCCGTTGCTCACAGAGGTCCAGCTTTTGCCTCCATCTACAGTCTTGAAAACGCCCGCGCTGTCGGTCGCCGCATAAAGAATTTCGGGACGAGTCGGATCTATGATGAGGTCCCTAATATGAACATCCTGAATTCCCGCGGAGGCTTGAAGCCAGCTGCCCCCGCTATTGGTGCTTTTATAAATTCCAGCCTCCCAGGTCGCGGCATAGAGGATGGAAGGAGTCAATGGGTCAAGGGCTAGAGCCTGAACACTTTTCTGCCCTATCCCCGAGGATGCATCAGCCCAAGTCCGGCCGCCGTCGGTGCTTTTGCCCAAGCCCCCCCAGGCCCCAACAAAGATATTGTTCGGAATCACCGGATCGACGGCGATGGCTAAGAGGTAAGTCGCCTTCATCCCGCTATTGCTCAGTCTCCATGTCTTACCGCCATCGTCACTGATATAAAACCCCTGCGCGGACGCTGCATATACGGTTTGGGAATTCCCGGGCTGGAATTTAATCGCAAAGAACAACGTGGGAGCGACAGGCCCCGTTTTTTTCCAATGCCCTCCGCCATCCGTACTCTTAAAAAGTCCCACGCCTTCGGGTGCGGTATAGATGATCTTTGGATTGGACGGATCAATCTCCAGCGCGGAAATAGAGCCGCCGTAGGGGCCGAGCGGTGTCCAGGTCTTTGAATCGCAGAGAACGGGCGGCGCCAAAATGAAAGAGACCATCGCGATCGTGGAGAAGGCGATTGAAAGATTGATGTGGCGTTGACATATCCGTTTCATGGGGATCCTCTCTCCCTCTTTCAGGCAAGACCCTGATGCCAAACATTCGCCCGCGTCCGGCCCGGCCGTCCGATGCTCCTGTACATAACACTCACCGCGAACCCTTGTCAACCCCTCGACTCCCCGGCATGAATGCCGGGGCTTGTTCGGGGTTAACCCTGAGCCTCGCTTCTCGTCCCCGCCTTGAAAGGCGGGGCTTAGCGTCGGCGAACGGGTCAATAGGATTAAGGACCTCGACTTGACAGCCCGGCCAGCGGCGCTCTATCATCCGTGGCGAGGGGATAATCCCATGAAAAACCTGCGGTTTTTCGGCTTCCTGGCGGCATGCTCGGCCTGCTTGATCGGCTGGCTCGAGCGCTCTCCAGCCGCCTCCTCAGAGCTTGGGCGGGTTGCCGCCGACAAGTTCCCCGCTTGGACTTATGCGATGAACGTGTGGCCTTTTGACATTCTTTATCCCGGTACATCTCTGGGGCAAATTAGCCGGAATCTTACCGTCGCCGTGAACCACGGCGCTAACACGGTGATTTTTTACATCGAAGAGGAGCAGATGTACCGGACTTTTGTCGATGAGTCGGGTTTTTCCGGCATTCTCCAGAAGATTGGGTATCTTATAGAACAAGCTCATCTCCGGAAGCTCAAGGTGATTTGCTATCTCAACGGTCTTGAGGTTATGGCTCATGGAGCTTATAAAAATCCGGCTGTGCCCACGCTCTATCGCAACCATCCTGAATGGATACAGAGAGACATCGCGGGAAAGCCGATGGTCTGGACCGGTATCGAGGTCGACTGGGTCAAGAAAGACATGGAGGACGCCTGGACATCTCCCTACTCCGGCTTTCGCGATTTGTTCAAGGATCGAATCAAACGGCTCGGCCGCAAGGAACTCGATGCGGTATATATCGACCAGGCTTCGCTTCCCGGCATGCAAAATCTCGGTGACAAATGGGCATCCAGCGACGCCGGCTTTGCGAGCGCCTTCAAGAGTCAGTACGGCTTGAGTGTTCCGACGACTGTCAACTGGGAATCGACAGCGTGGCGAAAGTTCGTTTATTTCCGCCACCAGGCCGTACAGGAGTACTTGCAGGATCTGGCTGATACGGCGCGAGCCTACGGTATCGTCCCCTTCTTCGAATCTTCCGCAAACGATACCTGTGACGGGACTCTGTTGGGTAACGAACCGGCGCTTTCGGTCATGTCCGGGATCGCCGCCTCGCCCGAGATTGAGGCCGAGGGAGACTACCGGACCGCTTTTCGCATGGCCAAATTTGCTCGGGATATTCAGCAAAAGCAGCCGATCCTCTATCTGGGATGGCCCGAATCAAAGACAGCCGCGCGCAAGGAATTCGCCGCGGCCGTGTGTCAGTCCGGTAATTATTACCCGACCGCCGATTCGCCCTATCCGGCCAACGCGTTCAAGTTCCTCGACGGCTTGCGTCGTCCGGTTTTGAGCCGCCGCGTCCCCTACCAGGAGATTGCGCTTATCTATTCGGCCCGCAACAAAGACTTCAGCTTCAAGGATGAAAGAACATTTGACCTGTACACGGAGGCTTTCGAGACGCTGGAAGAGGGCCACCTGCCGTTCAAGATCGCCCCGCTTGAAACTCTGACGACCGCCGCGCTGCAAGACGTGGGGCCGATCGTATTACCTGGTGTCGAGTCGATGACGGACGCCGAATTCAAGCTTCTATCAAGTCACCCGGTCGTTCTCGTCGGGAACAATGGGACACGGAATCAGTGGCACCAACCGCGGGCCAAGCCGCTGAAATTCCCTCGGGTGATTCCTCTATCATCGCTAAAATCCGAAATGCCCTTTACGCTGAAGGCTCCCACCGGCACCATGATCGAGTACTACGTGGACCGGGACGATTCCCGCCGTTTCTATCTCTTCGCGTTCTCTCCCTCGATTGAGGGTCGGATCAGTCTCAAGTCCGATTCCTCCCTGTCCGCCAAAATCTATGAGCTCGATCGCAAAACCCGCACATTATCCGGCACGAATCTAACCGTTGATATTAAGGATTATCTCGAGGTCATCAGCCTGCAGCTTTAGGCGAAGCCCGACAACAGTCAGGGACCTTGACAAAGCCGGCCCCTTGAGGGGTATAATTTATGCCCTGGATACGATATGAGCGAAGACCCGTTGCCTACCTCTTGATATGGAAAAAATCAGATCCCCCTTTCTGGGGAATAATTCTCTATCCGGCGTCCTGGACCGGAACCTCCGCAAACTCGAAGAGCGCCTGACCGTCCGGATCGCCCTGCGCGGCGACGACCTCATCATCGACGGAGACAGGCAGCGGGTTGAGTTCGCCCTCTACTTCTTCAAACGGATGGCCGAGCTTGCCGAGAAAGGCCATCATCTCAAGGAGGAGGACTTCCAGATCGCCCTCGACCTCCTCGAGCAGGACTCCTCCCGGACGCTCGAGGATTATTTCCCCGCCGAGGCTCTGAACCTGTCCCGGAAGTCGATCGCTCCCAAGAGCCTCAACCAGCAGGAGTACATCCAGGCCATCAAGAGCTCCGACCTGGTGTTCGGGATCGGCCCGGCCGGCACGGGCAAGACCTATCTGGCCATGGCCATGGCCCTGTCCTTTCTCCAGAGCAAGGCCGTCCACCGCATCATCCTGACCCGGCCGGCCGTCGAGGCCGGCGAGCGTCTCGGCTTTTTGCCGGGCGACCTTGCCCAGAAGATCAATCCCTACCTCCGCCCCCTCTACGACGCCCTGTTCGACCTGTCCCAGTACGACCAGGCCAACCGCTTGATCGAGAAGGGGATCATCGAAATCGCGCCGCTGGCCTTCATGCGGGGACGAACGCTCAACGGCGCGTTCATCATTCTCGACGAAGCCCAGAACACGACCCGGGAGCAGATGAAGATGATCCTGACCCGGCCCGGGTTCGACTCCAAACTCGTCGTCACCGCGGACATCACCCAGATCGACCTCCCCCAGCCCAAGCAATCGGGCGTCCTGGAGGCGATCAAGATCCTGTCGGCGATCCCCGAGATCGCCTTCGTCTATTTCAACGAAAAGGACGTCGTCCGCCATCCCCTCGTCCAGAAGATCATCCTCGCCTACGACAAAACCGCGGCCCGGCCCGTCAAAACCCCCTGACAACCCATGGATCCCATTTCGTTCAAAGGCATCAAACTTTTCCCGGGATCCAAATTCCCGGCCAAGAAGAAAAACGGCGCCGCCCCCATGGTCAACGGAACGCCCGAGCCCTGGCTGCGGAAGGTTCTCCGCATGCCGGGCGTCTACCTGGCGGCCTTCGTCCTCATCCTGGGCTGGCTCATTTCCTATCTTCCCTCCAAGTCGCTGCCGGAGCCCGAAATCGGAGACATCGCCTCGGGCGACCTGGTCGCCCCCCTCGACCTGACCATCGAAGATCTGGAAACGACGGCCAGGCGCCGCAAGGAGGCCGAGGAAACCGTCCTGCCCGTCTGGGTCCTGGATGTCAACGGCGTCCTGAACACCGAGGAAAAAGTCCGGGGATTCTTCGGCGCGGGCCGCGACTGGATCAATACCGTCCCGGCGCCGAGACGGCAGCCCTCCGATTTGGCCGCTTTGGCGGCCGCCCGTTTCGGGATCGAGCCCGGCGCGGCTGAATTGACGGCTCTGGTCCGCAAAGGCTTCGCGCCCGTCCTGGAGGATTCCCTGCTCAGCCTGCTCCAGGCGGTCCTCGACCAGGGGATCATACTCAATAAGAACCTGTTCAGCCACGGCGAGCAGGAACTGGGCCTGTCTCTGCTGAAAAACCAGCAGGAGAGAGTCCTCAGGACGAGCGACATCCTCGATCTCCGGGAAGCCCAGGAGAGGCTGGCGGCCGACGCGGACAAACTCTCGCTCCCCTCCTCGGACAGAACGCTCCTGCTCGGCCTGGCGCGCTCCTTCCTGTCGCCCAACATCACCTTCCACCGGGTCGAGACCGAGGCCCGCAAGCAACAAGCCCGCAACCGGATCGAGACCGTTTTCTACACGATCAAGAAGGGCAAGGTCATCATTCGCAAGGGAGACGAGGCCGGCGCCGATACGGTCAAACAGATCGCGCTCATCAACCGGAGCCTCAAGACGAAACCGAGCTGGCTTATCAGCTTTCTCGGCTCGCTGTTCCTGTTCGCCCTTCTCTTCGTGAGTCTATGGTATTATCTCAGGTTCGAGCTGCGGCGCAGCCTGGCCCTGGAAACGTTCCGCATGATGGGCCTGACGCTTCTCATCGGGCTCCTGGCCGCCAAGCTGGGCTCGTTCCTGGGCGCGGCTTCCCCCCCGCTCCAGACCGCGGGCGTCGCCGGCAGCCTTCCTCCGCTGTCGTTCGGCCTTCCCTATGCGATGGGCAGCCTCCTGTTCGCTTTCCTCTATTCGGGCCCGATCGCCCTGACCTTCACCATCCTCAACAGCCTCGTCCTCGGTTTTCTATTCGGCGGGCAGTACTACATCATGATCTACAGCTTCATCGGCGGGCTGGCCGCCCTCTACGGGATCAAGCATTACCGCCGGCGGACGCGAACGGCCACGCTGCGGGCCGGGCTGTTCGTCCTCGCTCCGGTCAACGCCTTCGTCGCCCTGACCATCCATTTCATCCGGGACACGCCGATCGGGCTGGAAGTCCTGGGCGCGGAGGCCGCCATGGGCTTCCTCAGCGGCGCCCTGAGCGCGGGCCTCGCCTTCGTCCTTCTCCCCATCTACGAGATCGTATTTCGTCTGACGACCCAAACCAGACTCCTCGACCTCACCAACTCCGACCTCCCCGTCTTCCGGCAGATGGCCATGGAAGCCCCCGGCTCCTACCATCATTCCCTGGTCGTATCGACCTTGGCCGAGAAGGCGGCCGAGGAGATCCGGCTCAACCCGATGCTGGTCAAGGCCGGCGCCCTCTACCACGACATCGGCAAGGTCAAGATGCCCGACTACTACATCGAGAACACCTCCCGCAATCCGGATATGCACCGGGAGCTTTCTCCCAACATCTCGACCCTCGTCATCATCAACCATGTCAAGGAAGGGGTCGACCTGGCGCGCAAGCTCAAACTGCCGTCCGCCCTGCGCGAAATCATCGAGCAGCATCACGGGACTTCGCTCGTCCGCTACTTCTACCAGAAGGCCAAAGAGACCTACGACCCCGAGATGCAAAAGGTCGGCGAGGAGGATTACCGCTACCCGGGACCGAAGCCGCAGAGCAAGGAAGCCGGGCTCGTCCTCCTGGCCGACTCGGTCGAGGCCGCCTCGCGGAGCCTGAAATCCCCCTCCCGGGACGGCCTCAACAAGGTCATCACCGAAATCTTCTCGAGCTACATCGAGGACGGCCAGCTCGACGAGTGCGACTTTTCGATCCGCGAGCTGCGGACGATAGCCGCTTCTTTCCTGTCCATCCTCTACGCCATCTACCATCCCCGGGTTCACTACCCCGGGTTCGAGTTCGAGATCAAGAAAGACAAGAAGCCGTCCAAATCCTCCAACGCCCATGATCGAAGTCATTAACCTCCAGCGCAAAGCCCGCCTCCGGATCCGGAGCTTCCGGGACCTCGTGGCCGGGCTCGTCCGGCGCTATCGTCTCAAGGATCCCGATATCGTGCTGGCCTTCGTCGACGACCGGCGCATCAAGCTCCTCAACCGCGAATTCCGGGGCAAGGACAAAGCGACCGATGTCCTCAGCTTTCCGATCGGGACGCGCGGACCCGACGGCCGATATTTTCTGGGCGACATCGTTATCTCCGTCCCGCGCGCCGCGGCCCAGTCCGCCGAAAAGAATCACGACCTGGACCGGGAGCTCCGGGTCCTTGTCATCCACGGATTCCTCCACCTTTTGGGATACAAGCATTTCCGGGGGATGGAGGCCGAGGAAGCCAAAGTCCGGCGGAAGTTCCTGGGAGCTTGAGGTGAGGACGGCCTGGTTGGCGGGAACGGGGCTGGCTGCCTGCGGAGCGGCCGCCTTCTTCCTTTCCCTTCTCCATGTCTCCCTGAATTCGTGCTCCAAGATCTCGTTCAGCGGGATCCTCGAGGACAGGGACAAAGAATACCGCCAACGGATGCTCGACCGCTTCGACGACCTCGGGACCGCCGTCGAAACGCTCCGCATCCTGGCCCTATTGGCCGCGAGCCTATGTCTGTTCCTGGTTTTCCCGCGCGGCCGGTTCTGGCCGGCCGGACCGGCCCTGACCACCCTGGCCGGCTATCTCCTCCTCCTCGAATTCGGCGCCCGGCTCGTCAACACCCTGAGCCGGGGCCGCCTCTTGAGCTTTTTCCTGCCCTTCCTCGGCCCGCTCCTCGTCCTAAGTTCGCCCCTGACCTTCGTCTCCCGCCGCCTCCAGGAGCGGGAGGATGAAGACAAGGAGGAGACGGACGAGCCGCGCGAAGCGACCGAGGACGCCATCGAAACCTTCCTCGACGAGGCCCAGGAGGAAGGAATCATCGAGAAAGAGGAGGAAGGCCTCCTGCGCGGAGTCGTCGAGTTCGGCGGCACGCTCGTCAGGGAGATCATGACGCCCCGGGTCAAGATGGTCTGCATCCGGAAGGATGCCACGATCGAGCGCCTCCGCGAGCTCATCAGCAAGGAGCAATACTCGCGGATCCCCGTCTACAAGGACCGGATCGACAACATCGAAGGCATCGTCATCGCCAAGGATCTTCTCGAATATGCGGATCCCGCCCAGAGAAACCTGCCCATCGAGGGCCTGATCCGCCCCGTCATTTTCATTCCCGAATCCATGGAGGTCTCCGCCCTTCTCAAGGAGTTTAAACGGGTCCAGGTCAAACTGGCCATCGTCGTCGACGAGCACGGCGGGGTCTCGGGGTTGGTGACCATGGAAGACCTGGTCGAGGAGATCGTCGGGGAAATTCTGGACGAGTACGACCTCGAGGAACCCCGGATCATCGAGAACGGGCCCCTGGACTTCACCGTCTCCGGCGAGGTCGAAGTCGAGGAACTCGAGGACCGCTTCGACCGGGACCTGGCCGAGGACGACTTCCTCACCGCCGGCGGCCTGGTCACCCATCAGCTGGGGCGGCTTCCCCGCAAGGGCGAGACGGTCTTCCACAAGGGCCTCGGCTTCGA
>Ga0299912_10002222_pt1 | contig 15922 bp, 11 predicted proteins | sample RVTome_2_FD_207667 | JGI IMG/M metagenome (GOLD analysis project Ga0299912, IMG submission 207667) | Soil microbial communities from uranium-contaminated site in the Upper Colorado River Basin, Wyoming, United States - RVT95D214 (version 2) ... | reverse complement strand
ATGCCCTTCTTGATGAGGTCCGGCGGAATAACGAAGGCCCCCCAAGCGATGCCGGCCTTGTCGACCTTCTTGAGAATGGCGGACATCTCGACGTTCTTGACGATGGATTCGGCCTTCTTCTGGTGGACGTCGATGATGCCCTTGATGCCCGCCTCGCTGCCGATGACGATGTGCGATCCGTCGAGGAAGGCCCCCCGGCTCGTCCGCTTTTTCTCCTCGGCTTCGAAGCCGGAGTAGATGGTGACGCCGTTGTAGATCTCCGTCTCGAGCTCGGGGGCTTTTTCCTTGAGCAGGCCGAGGAGCTTGTCCTTGTCGTACTTCAGGTTGACGATGACGCTTCCCTTCTCTTCTATGGCGGGAGGCGCGCCGTCGAGGCCGATGACGACGAAATTGATATCCTTCATCGGGTCGATGCCGCTCATCGTAACGAATTCGTCATACTTCTGTTTGGCCTGCGGGTCTTGGAGCGCTTTCACGGCCGCCTCGGTTCCCGTGATGCGCTGGACGTCGATGGCGATGACGCCGCCGGTCGGCTTCGGCAGGAGCCGAATCAGCGATTCAGCCATCGCGGCTCCCGACTTGACGCTTGATTGCGGGGCGCAGGACGCGAGAGCGACGGCCAGGACGACGGCCAAACCGATTGTTGTCGTTTTTTTCATTGTTTAGACCTCCTGTGAGTACCTCAGAAAATACGGATCCTGTCCCGAAAAGTTCCTATCCGGAATATACCACCAAACCGGCCCCCAGGCAATGCGGCGCCCGCAACCTTGCGGCGAAGGGGCATTTTAGTATAATTCTAGGGACTTGGCGCCGCCCGGCGGTTCGCTATGGAGAAAGGAGTAAGGGATATGCGTCGACGATTTTCGGGACTCCTCATCGCGATTCTTGCGCTGGCTTGCTTTGCGCCTCCCGCGCGCAGCAACGACTATCCCGCCGTCTTGAGCCTCAAGGAACAGGCCGCAGTTTACGACGGCTGGCTCTCCGTCCGGCTGAACAAGATCCTGCCCGAGCTCATGAGGCGGGAGAAGCTCGACATGTGGCTGGTCATTTGCGAGGAGTACAACGAGGACCCGGTTCACCTCTCTCTCGTGCCATTCGCCAGCCTCTCGGCCCGGCGCCTGAGCATCCTCGTCTTCTTTGACCGGGGAGGGGACAAGGGCGTCGAAAAGTTCGCGGTCAGCCGCTACGGCATCGGCAACCTCTACCCGACCGTCTGGAAGGCCCCTGAGGAAGACCAATGGCGGGCCCTGGCCCGGGCCGTCAAGGAACGCGATCCCAAACGGATCGGCATCAACGAAGCGGACGTATTCGCGTTCGGCGACGGTCTCAGCGCGTCCAAGAAAAAGCTCCTCGTCCAGGCCCTCGGCCCGGAATATTCGAAGAGACTCGTCGGGGCCGAGCGGCTGGTCGTGGGCTGGCTCGAACGACGCCTCCCGGAAGAGATCGAGGTTTATCACCACATCTGCGCCATCGCCCATGCCATCATCGCCGAAGCCTTTTCTTCCAGGGTCATCACGCCGGGGATCACGACGACGGACGATGTCGATTGGTGGATCTGGGAGAAGATGCGGAGCCTGGGCCAGACGGCCTGGTTCAACCCGTCTATTTCTATCCAGCGCCCCAAGTCGAGCCCCTATGGAGACAGCCCCGTCATCCATCGGGGGGACCTGCTCCACTGCGATATCGGCATCAACTACCTGAGGCTCAACACGGACACCCAACAGCACGCTTACGTCCTCCGGCCCGGCGAGACCGAAGCACCCCAGGGGCTGAGGGAGGCATTGGCCCAGGGGAACCGCCTCCAGGACATCCTTATCGGGGAGATGAAGGAGGGGCTGACCGGAAACCAGGTCCTCGCCGCGGCTCTCAAGCGGGCCAAGGACGAGGGTTTAAGACCGAGCATCTACACCCACCCCCTGGGCGTCCACGGCCACGCGGCCGGCCCGACGATCGGGCTCTGGGACAGGCAGGACGGAGTGCCCGGAGCCGGCGACTACCCGCTCTATTTCGACACCGTCTATTCGATCGAGCTCAACGTCCGCGCGGCCGTCCCCGAATGGGACAACCAGGACGTCCAGATCGCCCTGGAGCAGGATGCCGCCTTCACCGGGAGCGGGAGCTTCTTCCTCGACCGGCGCCAGACCGAGCTCTGTCTCATCAAGTGAGCGACATGACCGAAGAACGAGCCGCCGTCGAAGCGACGGCTTTCCAGAAGATCCTGCGCGGGCGGCGGAGCATCCGCCGCTATCTTCCGGCGCCCGTCGAACGGGAGAAGCTCCTGGCTTGTCTCGAAGCGGCCCGCATCGCGCCTTCGGCCCACAACGTCCAGCCCTGGCGGTTCATCGTCGTCGACGATCCGGAGCTCAAGGACCGGCTCGCGGCCGCGGCCTTCTCCGGCATCTACTCCAGCTCGAAGTTCGCCGCCCGGGCTCCGGTCATCCTGGTCCTGCTGGCCAGGCCCGGCGGAACCGTCGTCCGCATCGGCGCCAAACTCCAGGGCGTCTCTTTCAACCTCATCGACATGGGCATCGCCGGCGAGCACGTCGTCCTCCAAGCCGAGGAGCTGGGCCTAGCGACATGTTGGATGGGTTGGTTCGACTACCGTAAGGTCCGCAAGGTCCTGAGGATCCCCCGGAAATTCAAGGTCGTGGCCATGATGCCGCTGGGGTACGCCGAAAAAAGGCCGACCCGCGAGCCGCCCCGGAAGACGCTCGAGGAGGTCGTTGGCTTCAACGGGATCCCCCCGGATTGAGAGGCTCGAGGATGCTTGTTTTCGTGGCCATAGCCCTGTCCATCTACGGTCTGATCAATTTCTATATCGGCCGGCGCGGCGCCCAGGCCCTGGCGTCGAATCCCGGGGCCCGCCGGATCTTCCTCATCCTTTTCGTCGGCCTCGCCCTGGTCTTTCCGTTGGGCCGCATCCTCATGGCCTTCGCCAGGGGATGGCTGACGTCGATCCTCGTCGAGGTCGGAACCTTCCACCTGGCCGTGATGCTCTACGGTTTCATGGCCGTTCTCGCCGTCGACCTCGTCCGCCTGGCGAACGCGTTCGTCCCCTTCCTTCCGAGGGGCCTTTTCGATCAGGGCGCGAGGACCGGGCCCGTCGTCTTCCTGGCCGTGGCCGGCGCCGTCGCCGCGACGATCGTCGCGGGCGCGTGGAACGCGACCCGCCTGAGGACCGTCGACCTCGACCTGCGGCTCCCGAGAAAGGCGGGGACGGCCGACCGGCTGACCGTGGTCGCCGCCTCCGACCTCCATCTGGGCACGCTCGTCGGCCCGTCGCGCCTTGAGAAGGTGGTTGAGTGCATGAATGCCCTCAAGCCCGACGTCGTTCTCTTCGCCGGCGACATCGTCGACGAGACCGTGACCGCGGAGATCGAAGCGGAGCTCGGCGGGATCATGCGCCGACTCCGGGCTCCGCTGGGCATTTACGCCGCGCCGGGGAACCACGAATTCTACAGCGGCCTCGAGAGGAATCTGGCCTGTCTCCGTTCCTGCGGCATCACGGTCCTCGAAGATCAGGCGGTCCGCGTGGCCGGCGCGTTCATTCTCGCCGGCAGAAGGGATCCGAGCTCGCTCCGCCAGGGAGAGCGGAGACTGGCCATTTCCGAAATCCTGGCCGGGGCCGAGTTCGACGGCAGCCTGCCCATCGTCGTCCTGGACCATCAGCCCCTCCACCTCGAGGAGGCGGAAAAGGCCGGCGTCGACCTGCAGATCTCGGGACACACCCACGACGGGCAGATCTTCCCGATCGACCTCATCAACCGCCTGATCTACGAGCTCAACTGGGGCTATCTCCGCAAGGGCGACACGCACTACTACGTGACGAGCGGCGCGGGAACATGGGGACCTCCCGTGCGAATCGGCAGCCGGGCCGAGATCGTCCGCATCCGGCTATCGTTCGACAAAACTCCCTGATCCGTATTCGCCCGGCCGTGACTTCGCGCTTCTAGCGAAAACCTGTTGCTTCTGCGCGGCGTTTGGCTAAGATAACTGCGGAGGGCAACATGAGGTCATTCCCAAGGGGCCGGGTTCTTATCGCCGCGGCCATGTTCATCGCCGGATCCGCCGCCGGCCCGGCCGTTTCCCCGGACGAGAAGTCGGTCGAGGGCACGATCGCGGAATTCAGGATCGAGAGGGGGGATCTTGCGCTCCGCCGAAACGCCCAGCCGCAGACTCCCTTTGACAAGGTCGGGAGGCGATTCGCCCTCCTCGGATTCGAAAGCGGCGCGTTCGAGGCCTGGGCCTACCCCCTAAAGCTCCTCCGCAACTTCGAGCTTTCCTTCCTGCTCGGGACGAGCACGGTCCCCATCCAGGGCCGGGACATCGTCCGCTTCGTTTCCGTCGAGCCCGCCGTGACGACCCTGACCTATACCTATCAATCCTTCACCGTCAGGGCCCACTACATCGCGCCGGTCGACGAGTCCGGCGCCGCCATCCTCCTCGACGTCGATTCCACGGAGCCGCTGACCGTCGTCTGCAGTTTCATCCCCGTCCTCCAGCCGATGTGGCCGGCCGGCCTCGGCGGCCAGTACGCCTACTGGGACGACGGCCTCAAGGCCTATCTCATCTCGGAGCCGACGCGGAAAAATCATGGCTATCTGGGTTCGCCGTCGGCCCGCGGCATCTCCTATACGCCCGCCCACATGCTGTCCGACGTCCCGAACCAGTTCAAGATCGAGATCGCCGATCCCAAGTCCGTCGCCGGCCGTTTCATCCCCATCGTTATCGCCGGGGGGAAGGGCGTCCGCGACGACGTCAAGAAGATCTACCAGAGTATCGCCGCCGAGCCGGAAAAACGCTACCGCCGGGCGGTCGAATATTTCGCCGGTCTGCGCCGGACGACCCTCGGCGTCCGGACGCCCGTCCCGGAGCTCGATTTGGCCTTCGAATGGGCCAAGGTCGCCTTGGACGGACTCATCGTGGATAATCCCGATCTCGGCCGGGGTCTCGTCGCCGGGTTGGGGCCTTCGGGCACGGGCGGCCGGCCGGGATTCGGCTGGTTTTTCGGCACCGACGCGTATCTTAACTCGTTATCTTTCAACAGCTTCGGAAATACGACGGCTTCGCGCGATGGGCTCACCTTCACCCGGAAATGGCAGCGCCAGGACGGCAAGATGGCCCACGAACTGTCCCAGGCCGCCGGCTACCTCCGCTGGTGGGAGGACTATCCCTACGGCTACATCCACGGCGACACATCGCCCTATTACATCGTCGCCGTGGAGGATTATATCCGAGCGACCGGCGACCTCGAATTCCTGAAGACCAGCTGGCCTTCGGTCCTCCGCGCCTACGATTGGTCGCTCCTGACCGACGCTGACGGGGACGGACTCATGGATAACAGCAAGGCCGGGCTCGGCGCCCTCGAATTCGGAGCGCTGACCGGGATCCAGACCGATATATACCTCGGCGCCGTCTGGGCCCGGGCGAACCTGGCCCTGAAGAACCTGGCCGCGGCGATGGGGGACGAGGCCGTCGGGAAAAGGGCGGAAACGAACGCCGCCCGCGCCGAGAAGGCCTGGAGGGAAAAGTTCTGGGACGCGACAAACGGCCAGTATTCGTACGCCTTCAACAAGGACGGCCGGCTCGTGTCGGAGCTCACGCCCTGGAGCGCCGTCGGCCTCGCCTGGGGCCTCGGCGATTTCGAGCGCGGCGTCGATACCCTGGCCCGGATGAACCGGTCCGATCTGACCACGGACTGGGGCGTCAGGATGCTCTCCGACCGAAGCCCTCTCTTCGAGCCGCTGAACTACAACTATGGAGCGGCCTGGCCCTTCCTCTCCGGCTGGGTGGCCACCGCCCTCTTCGATTTTGACTTCCTTCCCCAGGGGTACCACGTCCTCATGGCCAACGCCCGGCACACCTACGATAACGCCCTGGGCACGATCATGGAGCTTTTTTCGGGATACCAGAACGCCTGGCCCCAGGAAGGGGTGCCTCACCAAGGCTTCTCCAGCACGGGGGTCGTCTTGCCGCTCGTCCGCGGCCTCCTCGGTCTCGAAGCGAGCGCGCTCGGCAAGAAGGCCGTTTTCCGGCCGGGCTTCCCGGCCGGCTGGCCGGCCGTCTCCATCTCGAATTGGAGGATTGGAGGAGCGGAGCTGGCCCTGGACTACACCCGTAAAAAGGATGGGATAACGCTCCGCGTCAGGTCGGAAAAGGCCGCAGGCATCAGCTTCGTTTTCGCGCCGGCGCTGGGTCTCGGAACGAAAGTCCTGGCGGCGAGCCGGAACGGCTCCCCGCTCGAGTTCGCGGCCGACGAACGCCCCGCCGCCCAGGCGGTCCGTCCACGGATGACGTTCCCGCTCTCGGGGGACGATACGATCGAGCTGCGGTTCACCCCGGCTCCCGAGATCGTCCTCCCCGACGTCCCGGCGATGACGGGGGACCTTGGCCGCGGATTGAGACTGGTCCGCTCGGGGCTCAACGGCCGCGAGCTCAAGCTGAGTCTCGAAGGGATAGCGGGGGAGACCTACGCGATCGACGTCCTCAACGGGGAGCGGGTCGAGTCGGTGGCGGGGGGCGCGTTCGACGGCCGAACCCTCACCGTCGTTTTCCCGTCCCTCGGCGAGGGATACATCGGGCGCGAAGTGACGTTGAGGATGAAGTAAATGAAACCGTATTCGAAGTCCGGTCGGGTTACTTCTTGACGGGGGGAGTGGCCGCCTTGCTCTGGTCGTAACGGCGGATGACCTCATCGGTGATATCGACCGTCGGGCTGAAGGTGACGACACCGCTCTGGATCGCGTCGAGGACGAGCTCGAGGCCGCGTTCCTTGGCCAGGTTCTCGATGATCGTGACCATCTCGAGGCGGATCTTCTGGACGAGGTTGGCGGAGAACTGATCGGCGTCGCGCGCGGCGTCCTCTTCGTAGCGTTTCCTTTCCGTCGTTTTCTTTTCGATGTCGGCCTGGATGCCCATGAGGGCTTCGTTGGTCATCGTCAGCCGGCCCGTGCTCAACTTGTTCTCGAGCAAGCGGATGCCGTCGTCGAGCTTCTGGATATCCGCTTTGATCTTGTTCCCACGGTCCTGCATCTGGCCCAGGATCTTTTTCCCTTCTACGCAGGTTTCAAACGCCTTCTGGGAGTTGATGATGGCGATCTTGGTCGTCTGCTGGGCGTATGAGGCGCCGGCGACGGCCAGGAGGAAGAGGATAATAAGAGGGGCATACGTTTTCAGTTTATTCATAGTGGCCTCCTTTGGTCCTATGCTTAAAAACTCATTCCCCGGGGGAATGGATTCAAGATTCTACCATGTTTAGGCGATTTTTTTAAGTATTTCCTCAACCCGCCCCAAGGCCCTGAGGAGATAGCCCCTTTCGGGACCGTAGCCGAAGCGCAGGTAGCCGTCCGTTTCGAAATGGTCGCCGGGGACGAGGAGGACGCTCTTTTCTCGGATCAGCCGCTCGACGAGGTCGGTCGAGTTGACCTTCAGGTCGTACTTGGCAAAACAGATGGCGCCGGCTTTCGGCGGCCGGAAGCTGAAGAGGCCGCCGTGGTCCTTGAGCCAGTTCTCGAGGACGGGAAAATTGGCGTTGAGGATGCCCCGTGTCCTCTGGAGCACCCGCTCCCTCGTCCCAGGGGCCAGGGCGATCGAAGCCAGCCGATCGCTCAAGGCCGACGGGGAGATCGTCGTGTAATCGTGGTAGGGCCAGGTCCGCTTGACGATCTCCTCGGGGCCGACGATCCAGCCGATCCGCAGGCCCGGCAGCCCGTAGGCCTTGGACAGGCCGTTGACCACGAGCGTCTTTTCCCATGTTCTCCAAAAGCTCGGCGTCCGGTCGCCGGAAAGCTCGGCCCCCTGGTAAACCTCGTCGGCCAGGATCCAGGCCCCGACGGCCGCCGCGAGGTCGACGATCCCCTTCATGATCTCCGGGTCGAGGACCGATCCCGTTGGATTGTTGGGATTGGTCAGAACGATGAGCTTGGTCTTCGGCGTCACCAGCCGTTTCATCTCGTCGAGGTCGGGCTGCCAGCCCAGGGCTTCGCGCAGATAGAAGGGCTTGACACGGGCGCCGAAAGCCCGCAGGAGTCCCCACATCTGCATGTAGTTCGGGAGCTCGAAGAGGACTTCGTCGCCGGGCTCGATGAGGCTCCACATGAGCAGGAAATTGGCCTCCGACGAGCCGGCTGTGGCCAGGATCTGCTCGAGAGTGATCCCCGGATAGAGGCGGGCGATGGCTTCCCGCAGGCCGGGGGTGCCGTTCGTCTGGGTGTAGCCGAGCTCGACCTCGGTCAAGGATTCGAGCTCGGCCGGGGTCAAGAGCTCCTTGAGGTTCAGGGGATGAACGCCGCTCTCGGACAGGTTGTAGTCGACGACGTTTTCCCAGGTTGACTGCATGCGTTCCATCTTGAAGATATCGATGTTCATGGAAAACCTCTCACGGTCTGGGGTTCAGATCTCGACCTTGAAGACGCCCTTGAAGGCGAAGCCAAAGACGATGGACAGGATGAGATAGGCCACGAGCCAATGGACGCGAAGGCCGAAGACGCTCAGGCTTTTCGCCGGATAGAGGACCTCGACCGAGCGGACAGGGGTCCCCGATGGGAGGGGGGGCTCCCCGGGGTAGAGGATCTGTTTCCAGATCGATCCCCGGGAGGCGAGGGCCGAGACCTTGGTCAAGGACCTGCCGCCGACGGTCACGGATTTTTCGATGGTCCGGCCGCCGGTCCGGAAAAGAAGGCGTCCCGCCCCCTCGGAAACAGCCTTGATCCTCCAGGCGACCTCGTGCCTGTCGGGAATGCGCACGGCCGGGGAGGAGATCTCGAGGCCGGCCGGCGCTTCGAGTTGGAGGTCGAGCGAAACGGGGTCGGCGTTCTCCTCGAGGCCGACCTTGACCAGCGTCTCTTGGCCCGGGGCGAGAGGCGCCCGGTCGAACCAGAGGCTGAGCTGAACCAGGATGAGGACGAGGGGAACGATCATGACCAGCAGGGGCTTGAGGTTCGCGGCCATGTAGGCCAGGTTGGCCTTGAGGATGGCCGCCTGGGCCCGGAGGGTGACGCGCATGTTGTCCTTGTACAGACGCAGCTCGAGGAGGTGGGCCTTGATCCGGTCCTTGGCCTTGCGGATGGCCGCCTGGTTCGAAGTGAGCTTGTAGACCTCGAGCATCAGCAGGGCCGTCAGGAGGGATACGGCTGCCATCCCGAACCACGGAGGCAGCCCCCGGAAGGGCAGAAGGATGACGTCGACGACCCGGCCGAAGACGAGGTTGACGATATACATAACGCTTAGGAAATGTAGCCCAATCCTTTGAGCTTCTTCTTGATCTCCTCTTCCGAGTCCGCTTCCTCGATCTTGGCCACCTCTTTTTCGAGGCAGTGGGTGATGAACTCCTCGACCGAGGAGTAGCCCGACATCTTGGAATACTTCTTGATCTTGTCGAGGAGGGCCTTGTCGATCTTGACTTTCGCGCCGGCCATCTCGCTTCTCCTTTCGCCGTCGTTATTCGAGGACGTTCTTTCCGATCATCTCTTTGGGCGTGTCGACGCCGAAGACGCCGAGGACCGAGGCGGTCAGGTCGTGGAGGGCCGGGGCCTCGGCCGTGATCTTCCGGTTGGCGAAGACGATGCCGGGGAGGACCTCCGGCGCCGACATGTGGTCGCCGCTCCACTTCTGGGTGTTGTCTTCCAGCACCTCTCTGGGGAAGCCGCCGAGGGGGGACTGCCATGAGATCCGGTAGCCGCGGTTGAACCCGAGGACGATGTCCGGGGCCAGGGCCAGGTTCGATCCGTGGTACGTATCCTTGGCGACGAAGGCCTTGAGGACGGCCCGCTCGCCCGTCTTGGGATCGGTCAGGGCCTCGAGCTTCTGGGCGATCTCCCGAACGAGGTTGTCCTTGTCCGGCCCAGGCGTGACAGTACCCGTGCCCTCCCGGCCTCTCTCGTTGATGTAGAGGCTGTTGAGCCCCATGCCGTAGGCCCGGGTTTTGGACCAGTCGGTGTTATCGAAGAATTGGGATTCCGCCTGTTTCCAGGGCTTGGCGAGTTTGTGGTAACCGGCCTGGAGCAGCCAGGTATTGAGGTTGAAGCCCCGGCGGAAGGTGTTGAACCCGTGGTCCGACATGGCGACCACGACCGTGTCCTTGTCGGCTTTGCGCAGGGCCATGTCCAGGGCCTTGTCCATTTCGCCGTAGGTCCTGGCGATGACGTCGCCGTAGCGCGCCGCGAGCTTTTCGTCATAAGCGGGATGCCCCGGGTCGGTCAGACGCCAGAACATGTGCTGGCGCTGGTCGGCGTTCGAGAAATAGAAAAAAAGCAGCCCTTCGTCGAAGCGGGCCAGCTCGTATTCGAGCATGGCCATGCTCTCCTCGTAGATCATGTTGTCGAGCGTCAGGAATTCCTCTTCGTCGAGGACGCCGTTGTCGAGGGCGCTCGTGTCGGCCGGCAGGCCCTTGGTGAAGTACGGCCCGAAGCGGCGCTCGAGCTCCTTGGAGTACGACTCCGGTGTCGAGATGGGCAGGGCCGGCCGGGCCGGGTCCATGTGGATGGGCGAGACGTAGAGCTTGAACTTAGGCCGGACCTCCTTGAGGTAGAACAGGCATATGCCGTGAACGCTCTGGGTCGGAATGAGGCTGAAGCTGACCTGCTTCCAGCCGCTCCATTCCTTCTCTCTCAGGATGAACTCCTGGCCTTGGATGACGATCTTGGCTGCGGCGTTCGCGGGGTCGATGAACACCCGGAAGGGAATGGTCGCTTCCGGGGCGTCGGTCCGGAAAGTATTCACCGGGCCCGGGAGTTCGGCCTCGACCCTATTGCCGACGACATAGACATCGTGGACCTTGCCGCCGCCGCCGGCCTCTTGGGTGATGGCCGTCGCCTCGTTCGTATAATACCTGAAGAAGCCGTAGGAGCCCTTGAGGTCGGGAGTGTTCATTCCGGCGAGCGTCCTCTGTTTCGATTCGACGGGCGGGTAATTGGACGGCATCTTGAAGACGGTCGCCGGAACTCCCGCCTCCTCGAGGACCTGCCAAAAGGCCTTGCCTTTACGCAGGTTGCGGATCTGCCCGCCCGAGAGGGGGATGACCGTCTTGCCTATGCGGATGGTCTTTGATGCGCCCGACGTCTCGGTCGCGGAGAATACGGGAAAGTAGGTCTTCGGGTCGCGATTGAAAAAGTCGAAAATGCCGTGTCCGCCGGGGTCCATGCCGGTGGTGAAATTCGACCAGGCGACCGGTGTTTGCGGCGGCAGGCTCGTCCGGAGCGGCCGGAAATCGCCGCCCTGGAGGAGGAGCTTCCGGAAAGCCGGCAGCCGTCCCTCGTCGATCCACATTTTCGTCAGCACGGGGTCCAGGCCGTCGAGGCCCAGGACGATCATTTTTTTCGTGGACCGCGCCCGGCCGTAGACCTTGGGCGTGAACCGCGCGGCGCCGCCCAGGCCGAGAGCGGCGGAGGCGGCGATACCGGCTTTCATGAATTCCCTGCGGCTGATGCCTGCCCGTTTTTTCTCGTTCATGATACCTTTCTCTGTTTCGCGCCGGGGAGACCGGCGACGTCAACGAGGCCGCGGCCGTCCATGTGGGCCGGCGGGGCGATCCCGAAAAGCTCCAGAACGGTCGGGGCGATGTCCATGATCGACGGGCTGGCCGTCTTGATCCTGAGGTTCGAGAAGAGGACCCCCGGGACGAGGGCCGGGTCGATGCAATGGTCCCCGCTCCAGGCCTTGGTGTTGTCATCGATGACGACGGCGTTGACGACGCCGGTGACGCCGTCCCAGGACGCCCGGTATCCTTCGTTATAGCCGATGATGAGGTCCGGCGCGTTTTCCTTGTAAGGGCCGGAATAGACGGCATCGCGATCGTAGACGTTGGTGACCGCCGCTGGACCGTTCGCGCCGTCCTTTAGGGCGGTGAGGCTGCTGACGAGTTCGGCCTTCAAGGCGGCGGCCTCGGCGCCCGGGGCGACGATACCGCGGGATTCGCGGCCCTTGAGGTTGATGTAGACGCCGCCCAGGCCGAGGCCGTAGGCTTTCGTCCGGTCCCAATCGACGTCCTTGAACCACTCGCCGCTTTCCTTCTTGCCCTCGACCAGGGTCAGATAGCCGTTCTGGTGGAGCCAGGAGTTGAGGTTGACGCCGCGCCGGAAGGACTTGAAGCCGTGGTCGGACATGACGAAGAGGACGCTTTTCGCGTCGAGGGTGGCCGCGACGCGGCCGACGAGGTCGTCCATCTTCTTATAGAGCTCCTCGATGACCGCGGCGCTCATCCGGGCCGGCGCGGCCTTGAGGGCCGGATGCGTCTTGTCGAGATAGCGGAAAAACATGTGCTGGATGCTGTCGGTCGTTTCAAAGACGACAGCCACCATGCCCCGGGGGGTCTTGGACAGGGCGTTCTCGAGCATGGCTTCCCATTCGGCGTGGTTGGCGTATGTGAGCTCGAGGAAGGCCTTCTCGTCGAGGGCCCCCTCGTTGAGGGCCCAGGTGTCGTTCGCTTCGCCGAGCGTGATGAAACGGCCGAGAAGCTTGGAGAGGTACACCGAATAAACGAAAGGATGGGAGATCGGCAGGGCCGGCTTCTCCGGGTCGATGTTGAGGGGCGTCACGTACATTTCGAACTTGGGTTCGAGCGCGACGACATAGAACTTACAGATGGCCCGGATCTTCATCCCCAGCCCGGGCTTGAAGACGATGGAGATCCAGGGGCTGAAGGTCTTTTCCTTCAAAAAGAATTTTTTCAGCCCCTTGATCTCGAGCCAGGCCCCGCCGGCCTCCCGGTCGATGGTGATGGTCAGGGGCAGGCGGATATCTTCCGGCTTCTTGAGCATCGAATTCTCGGGACCTGAGATCTCGGTCCGGATGGCCGTCCCTTCCCTGCGGACGAGGACGGCGACGCCGCCCTCGCGCCTGCGGACCTTGTCCGCGTCCTCGGTGAAGAAGGCGAACGTTCCCTGGCTGCCCTTGAGGTCGGGGGCGCACATGCCGGAAAGGAGATGCCCCTTGAATCTTTCCGGAGGGAAGGTGATCGGCACCCTGAGAACGGTGCTGAAGATGCCCTTTTCCCCGAGGATCTTCCAGAAAGGCACGCTCTTGCGCAGGCCCCGGATCTCGGGCTTGGAGAGAGGAATGAGGTATTTGCCCACACGGATCGTCCGTTTCGGCTTCCCGATCCGGGCCGAGGACAGGTCGGGGAGGTAGGTCCGCGGGTCGCGGCTGAGGAAGTCGAAAATGTTGTGCTTCGAAGGTTCGCAACCGGTCATGAAGGACGACCAGGCGACGGGCGATATGGCCGGCGTCGTCGTCTTCAGCCGCGCGTAGGCGCCTTCCTTTTTCAGGCGGGCGAGGTTCGGCAGTTTCCCTTCGGCCATGAACTTCTCGGCGAGCGTCGGCTCCATGCCGTCGAGGCCGAGGACGACCAGGCGATGGACCGGACTTTTTTTGTAGGCCCTCCGGCCGCGGACCGCCTTCCAGAGAAAGCGGAACGGCCAGGAGAGGAAAGAGAAGAGGGCTAGGATGAACGTCAGGAAGAGGACAAGGAAAGACGAAAGGAAGGCGAAACCGGCGCCCGGACCGATATATGCGGCGAGGGGAGAAGCGAGAGCGAGCAGCGCTCCCGCCGCGAATAAAGCGCCGGTTTTCTTCATCAGAAGTTTTTTAGGATGACCGAGGCCACGTCCGCGATGTTCAAATCGTCCCCGAGGTCTTTCGCGGCCCAGAAAAAGGCGTCTTCCCAGGTGTGCATGCCCTGGAGGCCCGACCGGCCGAAGATCTCCTTCTTCTTGACGGAGCCCTTCATGTCGAAGCCCGGCTCGCCGACGACGATGAGGTCGGGCCCCTTGCCGGCGTGCGGCCCGGAATAGACGTCCTCCGCGAAAAAGACCTTGCGGACAACACGGCGCCCCTGGTATTCGAGCTTCCCGAGCTTCCCGGCGATCTCTTCCTTGAGGGCTCTCCTGGCCGATCTCTCGACGGACCCTTTGGGGAATTTGTTCTTCAGGTTGAGGTAGATCCGGTTGGGATCGAGGGCGAAGGCTTTGGTCCGGGCGCTGATGTCTTCGAGGCTCCCGGGCTCAGCCTTGGCGAACTTCAGGTAACCGTTCTTCGCGAGCCAGGCGTTGAGGTAGACCTCCTGGACGATGCCGGCGAAGCCGTGGTCGGACAGAATGTAGAACCCGTCGTAGGTGTTCGTGAGCTTGTGATAGGCGGCGACGATCTTGCCGATGAGGCGGTCGATGTGACGGTAATAGTCGAGGAAGCTCTGATGGGACGGGTGGGCAGGGTCCTCATAAGCCTTCCACAGGAAATGGTGGAGGCGGTCTGTCCCCGTGACCACGAACTCGAAGTAGTCCCACGGCTCCTCCCAGAAGTAATTGAGGGCCTTCTGGCGCCCGGCCATGGTCTTGCTCAGCTCTTGCCAAAGGACCTCAGGGCTTTCCCGGGCCTTAAGGATGTCGATGTCGATCTGGTAGCCCATCTGCTCCAGGGGGGCCCGGTAGGTCATCGGCCAGACCGCCTTGGCCAGCTCGAGGGCGACGAAGCCGGAGATGAGGGCGCCGTCGATCTTCCGGGCAGGGTAAGTCGAGGGCTGGTTGATGACGATGCTCCTTTTGCCTTTGGCCCCGAGCTTGTCCCAGAGGGTCGGCGCCTTGACATCCAGGAAATTGGGGAAGCGGATCTCGTAGGAACGGGGCTTGAAATCGGTGAAGCCGAAGATGCCGTGGGTTCCCGAATCCGTCCCGGTCATGAAGTTCGTCCAGGACACCGCCGAGATCTCGGGAAGGCTGGCCTTCATTTGATGGATCTTGCCGAGGTCCATGAGCCGGGCCATGGTCGACATGACGCCCCGGCGGGCCAGATCGACGATCATGCTGTAGGGGACTCCGTCGAGGCCGATGACGCAGGCCCGGTTGGTCTTTTTACTCTTCAGGACAGGCATATTCCGGCTTTATCCCACTTTGAAATGTTTATTTTACATCAAGTTGGGGGGGCGGTCAATCGGCAAGATTTGACTTTGCCCTTATGAGAGAGTTAAATGAGGGTTTTAAAAAGAGGACCCATGGCAGGAATGGACAGGCTCCGCGACCATCTGGTCCGGGAGTACAGGAAAAAGACAGCCAAGAGCCGGGCGGTCTTCCACCGGGCCGAGAAGGTCATGATCGAGGGGGGAAGCCATACGATCCGGCTCTGGCGGCCCTATCCCTTTTTCGCCTCGGGGGCCGAGGGCCCCTCGGTCCGGGACGTCGACGGCAACACCTACATCGACTACTGGCAAGGTCACTACGCCAACATCCTCGGGCACAATCCCCGGCTCATCCGCCGGGAGATCGCGGCCTGCCTCAGCCGGGGCGCTCTCCACACGGGGTTCGAGGCCGTCCACCAGATCGAGCTGGCCGAGACGCTCGTCCGCAAGCTCGGCGGCAGGGAGGCCAAGGTCCGCTTCACGACCTCCGGGACCCTGGCCACGATGTACACCGTTATGCTTTCCCAGGGCCTGACGGGGCGGGACCTCGTCCTGAAGATCGGCGGCGGCTGGCACGGCGCTTCGCCGTATCTGCTGAAGGGCGTCAAGTACCACGTCGGGGAGGGGTTCGGGGGGTGCGAATCGGCCGGACTCCTCGAAGACATCGTCCGGCGGACGCTGGTCACGCGGTTCAATGACGGCGACGACCTCCAGAGGATTATCGATGAGAACGGCGACCGCATCGCCTGCTTCATCGTCGAGCCCTTCCTCGGGGTCGGCGGCTTTCTCCCGGCCTCGAAAGAGTATCTCGAGCTGGCCCGGAGCCTGACCGCGAAGCACGGCATCCTCCTCGTCTTCGACGAGATCATCTCGGGATTCCGCTTCTGTCCGACAGGCCTTCAGACGCTCTACGGGGTCCGCCCGGACCTGACGGCCTTCGGAAAGATCATCGGCGGCGGCCATGCCGTGGCCGCGGTCGTCGGGTCCCGCGACATCATGGAGGCGTGCGAGCGCGGCCGGGGCTTCAGCGGCCGC
>Ga0299912_10002220_pt1 | contig 15933 bp, 12 predicted proteins | sample RVTome_2_FD_207667 | JGI IMG/M metagenome (GOLD analysis project Ga0299912, IMG submission 207667) | Soil microbial communities from uranium-contaminated site in the Upper Colorado River Basin, Wyoming, United States - RVT95D214 (version 2) ... | reverse complement strand
GGATGGCATAGGCTCCACAGAGCTGTTACACATTTTTATTTCAAATCGCCCGGGCGATGTCAAGCCGGGAAGCTCGGGCAAGATAGTACCGGGATATCACGCCAGGATTGTCGATGATAACGGCGACGAAGTGCCTGATTGTGAGATCGGTACACTCCATGTAAAGGGAGAATCAATAGCAGCTTATTACTATCGGCATCACGACAAAACTAAAACTTCCATGCTGGGAGAGTGGTTCGACACCGGAGATAAGTATTATAGGGATGCCGAAGGTTACTACTATTACTGCGGCAGAGGCGATGATATGCTCAAGGTGGGTGGTATATGGGTCTCCCCCATCGAGGTTGAAGATACCCTGACTTCCCACCCTGCTGTGCTCGAAGCCGCCGTAGTTGCTAAGAAGGACGAGCATAACCTGGTGAAGCCCAAGGCATACATAGTGCTGAAAAAGGGATACCAGCCATCCGAGGAGCTGTCCAAGGATATTCAAGAATTTGTAAAGAAGAGTATAGCGCCTTATAAGTATCCCAGGTGGATAGAGTTCGTTAAAGACCTTCCCAAGACAAGCACGGGCAAGATATTGCGCAGCAAGTTAAGGAATTAGTTGCCAATATTGGAGAATCAGGAGTTGATTTTAAAGTTGCCTGAGCTAATGGAACCAGGCTTAAATTCTGAGGGCAGGAAACTTGACAGGGTTTAAAAAGGTCGCTATATTATTAAACGGCCTAGAAGCTATCTGGAAAAATCCCGGAGAAATGTCAGCTCTGTGATAAGTTACCTATTTTTTAATCGCTTGCTTTTTTAGTCTAGTAGAGCAGACTTCATCAAAGGTAATAGACCAGGCGTCCTGCCATATCACGCAGCTTTTAAGCTAGTTATTTAAAAGGAGGAGGTCAAACTATGAGTATAAGAGAAGGGCTCCTGAAACTGGTAGGGGCAGAGAAGTTCACTGATGCTCCCGAGGTTCTAAAGGCATATTCTACTGACTTCAGCCTTGTACCATCGGGAGTACCGAATTATGTTGTAAAACCCAAAAAGACTGAAGAGGTTCAAAAAGTCATCGAATTCGCAAATGAGCATTCAATACCTGTGGTGCCTGTCAGTTCCAGCGCACATTTTTACGGCACTACTATTCCAAAACAAGGCGGTATTGCCCTGGATCTAACCGGAATGAACAAGATATTCGAAATTGATGAACTTAACAAAAGAGTTAGGATAGAAGCCGGAGTAACTTGGGAGCAGCTCACAAGCGAATTAGGGAAAAAGGGCTTCAGAATGATAATGCCGCTATTGCCTCACCCTTTGCGTTCCGTGGTTACCGACCATCTCGAAAGAGAAGTGCCTACCAATACGGTCTATGATTACGGTGAACCCCTCCAGAGTATGGAAGTGGTCTGGCCTACAGGAGAAATCTTCAGGACTGGTTCTGCTAGTGTAACCGGCTACCCCGATTCGCCGTCGAAGGGTGCGAATCCGTCTGGACCAGGCTTGGACTTTTACCGCCTCCTCCAGGGCGCTCAAGGCACAATGGGAGTAGTAACCTGGGCAAACTTAAAGATTGAATACCTGCCCAAGATAGACAAAATCCTTTTCGCTCCTGTTCGTGAACTCGACTACACTATTGAGTTCCTGTACAGGGTTCTGAGGCTTAGAATAGGTCAAGAGTGTCTTCTTTTAAACAACGTCAACTTAGCTGCCATAATCGCAGACGACTTGTCTAAGGATTTTGAAAAGCTGCGTGCCTCCTTACCTCCCTGGACCCTGATTCTAGTGATAAGTGGATTACAGAGACATCCAGAGGGGAAGATACAATATGAGGAAAAAACATTAGGCGAGATTCTAAGAAACGAATTTCCGGAAATTCACCTTGCCGATAATCTCCCTGGATTTCCCAGCTTAGGTAAGAAACTACTACCGATGCTTCGCAAACCCTGGTCTGATAAAGTTACCTACTGGAAGAAACGCTATAAGGGAGGATGCCAGAGCCTTTTCTTCATCACCAAGCCCACTCAGGCTTCGAAATTCATCACTAAGGTTGAGGAAATAGCTGCTAGGCACGGTTACCCCATAAGCGACATCGGGGGCTATCTACAGCCCATAGAGCACAACCGAGCTTGTCATCTGGAATTTAACTTCTTCTACGACCCGGCGAGCTACTCGGATGTAGAAAGAGTTCGAAGTTTATATGATGAAGCTGCCAAGGTTTCGCTGAGCGAAGGAGCTCTTTTCACCAGGCCTTACGGGGGGGAATTGACCAAGCTGGTGTACGAGAGGGCAGCCGATTATACCATGACGCTAAGAAGGGTGAAGAAGATCTTCGACCCCAACAATATTATGAATCCCGGAAATTTGTGCTTCTAAGGAGGATAAAATGCCTAAATCTAAAGTGAGTCTTGATGTAACACAAGTAGAGAACTTTATCTTCGATATGAGTAGGTGCATCAAATGTAAAGGATGTACCTGGGTGGACCATATATACATGCCAGGTGTGAAATACAGCACAAGATGCCCCAGCGCCACAAAGTATTTGTTTGATTCATATGGTGCGTATGGGAAAATGAGGATAGGGCTTGCAATGGTTGAAGGCAGGCTGGACTACTCTAATGAACTCTTAAAGATACTTTATGCCTGCACCCTCTGTGGCGCTTGCGATGTAGGCTGTAAGCGGAACCTCGACCTGGAAATAGAGCTTACACTTGAGGCACTCAGAATAAAGGCGGTAAAAGATGGCAAAGGCCCCATGCCGGAACACAAAAAGATTGCCCAGAAAATAATGCAGAAACATAACTTCTTTGGCTCTCCTCACGAGAATCGAAAAAAGTGGCTTACCGACGAAATCAAGCCTTCTCCGAAAGCCGATGTGCTCTATTTTGTTGGCTGCTCTGCCTCTTATACTCATCCTGAGATAGCCCGGGCAACGGCGAAGATATTAAAAACTTCCGGGACCCCATTTATGCTGCTGCCTGATGAGTGGTGCTGCGGCAATATGCTCTATTCAGTGGGTATGATTGACGAAGCACGAGAACTGGCTCAGCGTAATATTGGCGCGGTTAGGCAGACCGGAGCCAACACTCTTCTGACCAGTTGCGCTGAAGGCTACCGGATGTGGAAAGTTGATTACCCCAAGATATTAAATATATCAACTGCCGACCTCGGTTTCAAGGTAGTGCATCTTACAGAATATGTAGACGAATTAATCAAAAAAGGCGCCCTGAAGCTTTCCAATCGGATTGATTTGCGAGTGACCTACCACGACCCGTGTAGCTTGAGTCGGCTCAGCGAGCCTTGGGTACCGTGGAAAGGAGAACGTGGACTATGGGGGGTAGTGAACCCTCCTTTAGAACGCAGACGTGGCACTAATGGGATTTATCAGCCGCCAAGGGATATTTTGAATTCTATTCCTGGAGTAGAGCTGGTGGAAATGATACGTATGAGAGAGAATGCTTTTTGTTGTGGAGCCGGCCGGGGAACTAAAGAGGCATTTCCCGATTTTGCTTCATGGGCAGCAGAGCAAAGATTAGTAGAGGCAAAAGAAGTAGGTGCTGAAGCCATCGTCTCAGCTTGTCCCTGGTGCAAGGACAATTTCACCGAAGCCGTTAAAAATAATGGGAAAGGCTTGAAGGTGCTTGACTTCTCGGAACTCGTACTCTCAGCAGTTGAAAGCACAGGTAAAAGGAGGTAAATCATGGCTATATCTAAAGAAGCATATAAAGTACTGGAATCTATCGTCGGCTCTGAATATATTTCGAATGACCCGGCGATTTGTGAGGGTTATCGGGCTGGACCGGGAGGATATGAGTGCGGCTTGGGATATGAGCGGGTGATGACCAGGATTCCTGGCTGTGTCGCCATGCCGCGAACTACAGAGGAAGTTCAGAAAATAGTCAAGGTTTGTAATCGCTATAAAATTCCGTTTGTTCCGTATAGTACCGGATTTTACGGCGCCCGTTCTCATCCACATGTTTCTGATGCCCTGATTATAGACCTGAAGAGAATGGACGATTTTGAGATCGACGACAAGCATCTCTACGCTGTTGTTGGCTCTGGAGTTATTTACTCGCAACTCCAAGAAGAGGCGATGAGAAGAGGGCTATATATTGTTATTGGTGGCGGCGGCGCGCAAGTGTCCGCTATTGCCAATATGATAGGTGACGGATGGTCACCCCTCAGCTACCGCGTTGGCCTACCTCATCGACGGATACTGGGGACAGAGCTCATCTTGCCTGACGGCGAGCTGGTCAGGCTAGGTTCGCTAGCTTTCCAAGATGACTCTTTCTGGGGTGATGGGCCGGGACCAGACCTCAGGGGATTGCTGCGAGGTTTTACCGGGCACAGAGGATTCCTTGGAATTGTAACTAAAATGGCTATAAAGCTTCTGCCGTTCCAGCCCGAAAGGCTTGAGCCAACTGGCATCTCGCCAAATACCAGCCTGCAGCTTCCCGTCAATAGAGTAAGGTGGATCAACTTTACTATGCCCAGCAAAGATGCCATGAGACAAGCCATGGTTGAGATGGCAAAAGCAGAGATAGGAGCCGGAGTCACTAAAGTACCAATATTTTGGCGCGTGATTGCCAGGGCAAAATCGAAGGAGGAATTCTGGGAACTGTGGTCAAAGGAGAATGAAGAAAAAATCGCCAATTTCCATGTTCTTCGTGTATTGCTTGTAGGATTTACTTCAGAGGAGCAGCTTGAATACGAAGAGAAAGTATTGATGGAAATAATAGGTGAGCTCGGAGGAGAAGCACGACGCACCCGTCCGACGGACGAATCCTGGTTCAAAAACGCAGATTCGGCTGGTATGTGGCTAATGTGCGGTGGGTATGTTTCTGTGGATTATGTCATAGAGACGATTGAACACGCAATACCTCATGGAGAGAACTATGCCAAGCTTAAAAGAAATTATACGCCGCCGCTAATGCCTGATTACGGTGACCCGGGTTGGTTCCAAAGTTTCGAGCTAGGTCATCAGGGCTATTCTGAGTTCCTTGTCTACTGGGACCCAGACGAAAATACTGATGGGGTTGACCAGTTCTATCTGGAAACGTCTAAAGAAAATATAAGAAAGCGCTTCTATACCTCGCTCCTGGGCTCACACCAGCCCCTCTACCTGACGGGACCTGCATACGGACCAAACTATCACAAATGGCTCTTGAAGATAAAGGACGAGTTTGATCCGCAGTTCATCTGCCACCCACCTGTGCCTCTAAACCATGACGTATTTGTAGAGCGGGCTGAGTGGTTGAAGCCACAAAAGGATTGGGAAAGCCCGGAATTACCTAAGCCGTCGTAATCCTTGCTGATATGTAGAGGTATAACTATCAGAAGGCTTGAATAATTATCAGCTGCGGGAGGATTTTTGTCTTCTTGCATCGTTACGCCGGATGGAAACAGAGGAGATAACCAGTGGCTAAAACAGAGATGGTGTGTCCCTTTTCAAACAAGGCATGTGAGGAATGTGCCCTCTATAGAGGTAGACATTATTATCTGTGTTTCTGCACAAAATACCGTGGACATCTTGGTAAACCGGGAGAGATTACCAAGGTGAATCTTCCATTCCTCCCAGGAGCGAGAACCAATTGGAAATTTGAAATGCCATCAAAAATCCCAACCAGTGCCATAGACCCATTTGACACCGACCACGAAAATCATCAAAAAGATACCTAATAAGATAAGTTTAGCCTGAAAGCGCCTGCTCAAAAAACGTGGGTTTTCTACTCGCCCCAAGGACACCGGTTCCTGTAACGGAAACAGGAGATGTTAAAGAGATGGTCAGCAACATTCCTGAAGAAAACCTCGCCATTGATTATTAGAAAAGCCTGATTTAGGTATTGACAATTATCACCAAATGTTACAAAATGTGTAGCGCCTAGATATACCAGGTATGCGAAAGTTACAGAGAATAAGACCAGGATAATACGCTATCAACCTGATATATGGTGAGTTCTTTTATTTTAGGTCGAGAAGATTGAAGGAATTTAAAGTCAAGGGAGGTGTCAGTAAGGTCGATATATTGACAACGCGACAACTGAAGAACGCAATATATATTAAGGAGGTTAAAGAAACATGGCTAAAGACCTAGTTAGCATGTTAGCTGATTTGAAGGAAAAAGAGGCACTTAAGATTGCCGAAGACAGACTGAAGGCGGGTGAAGAACCGGTCAAAATTCTGGACGACGCCAGAAAAGCTATGGAACTCGTAGGCAAGCGCTTTGCTAGCAGCGAGTATTTCATGCCTGACCTGGTATACTCCGGCGAGATACTGAGAGAAATAACTGAAATGGTTAAGCCAAAGATGGGCAAGGCAGGGGAAATTAAGCGTGTGGGTAAGGTTGTCTTCGGCACCGTTGCCGGTGATATACATGACATCGGCAAGGACATCGTCGTCTTTATGCTCGATGTTAACGGCTTCGAGGTATACGACCTGGGAGTGGATGTCCCGGCACAAAAGTTTGTGGAAAAGATAAAGGAGAGCGGCGCCCCTATCGTTGGCTTAAGCGGATTTTTAACGCTGGCTTATGATTCAATGAAACAGACTATAGATGCCATGAAAGCTGCCGGTTTAAGAGACAAGGTAAAGGTCATGATTGGTGGCGGTCAAATCAGCGAGGAGGTAAGGAAGTATACCGGCGCTGATGCCTACGGTAAAGATGCCATGGCTGGAGTATCCCTGGCCAAGAAATGGTCTGGCGCTGGATAAGAATCCTCAACAGAAAAAGTACAGGAGGAGATAAAAATGGAAAAGAAATGGCAAGAGATGTCAGTAGATGAAAAGCAGGAGGCTATGTTCCAAAGGTGGTCGTCGCCGAAAGACCCCCAGGGGAATGACATTAAGTTCCTAAGCCCTAAAGCCGAGAAGACTTACAAGGAGAGAGTAACCAGGATAAAAGACGCCGTTCAAATGAAGAAATTGCCGGATAGGGTGCCGGTCTATGTACTACCCAGCTTTTTCCCCGTTTATAATGCCGGATTTACCCCGCAAGAAGTGATGTATGACTACGGCAAGCTTAACATGGCTTTTAAAAAGTTTTTGCTTGACTTTGATCCAGACACGAATATGGGCAGCGTAATGCCTGGCCCGGGGAAATTATTCGAAATTCTTGACTACAAGCTATACTCCTGGCCCGGACATGGGGTTCCACCTGAAAATTCATACCAGTGCAACGAAGGCGAATATATGAAGGCGGATGAATATGATGCCCTGATTCAGGACCCCTCCAATTATTTCAGCAATGTCTACCTGCCGCGCGTATTCGGTGCCTTAGCGCCCCTGCAGATGCTCCCTGCCCTTACCGGCATACTGGAAATGTATGGAGTCGCTTTTAATTTTATACCCTTTGGTCTGCCACCCGTCCAGGCTGCCTATAAGGCCCTTATGGAAGCCGGGGGTGAAGCACTGAATTGGGTGGGTGCCATCGGTGCCTTCGGTGGTGAGATGACAGCGTCAGGATATCCGGGCACCTTCGCCGGATTTACCAAGGCACCTTTTGATGTAATCGGCGATACCCTCAGGGGAACTAGAGGCATAATGCTGGACATGTACCGCCAGCCGGACAAGCTCCTCGAAGCCATGGACAGACTAACCCCGATAATGATTAAGATGGGTGTCGGCGCGGCACAGATGCAGGGAAATCCAATGATATTCATACCCCTGCATAAAGGCGCCGATGGTTTCCTCTCAGAGGAGCAGTTCAAGAAATTCTACTGGCCTACCTTTAAAAAAGTCTTGATAGGCTTAATTAATGAGGGCTGCGTACCGCTTCCTGCGGCTGAGGGGCATTGGACCACGCGTATGGAGATTTTAAAGGACATACCTAAGGGTAAGACACTGTGGATGATCGATCAGAGCGACATGATTAAGACCAAGAAAACGCTTGGCACCGTTGCCTGCCTCGCCGGTAACGTACCCTCTGACCTGCTCAAACTAGGTACGGCCCAGCAGGTGAAAGACTATGTAAAGAACCTTATCGACACTGCCTCCAAAGGCGGCGGTTATATCGTGAGCAACGGGGCGTTCTTCGACGAGGCAAAGGCGGAAAACGTCAAGGCTATGGTTGACTTCGCCAAGGAATACGGCGTATACAAATAGATATTCGACGGGCTGACGTTATAATGGTAGAGTAGAGGCTGTGCATCGGGGCCATGCTGATGGCAGGCTCTCGCCAATGGCAAGGCTTCGAAAGAGAAGTGTATGCCTGTAATCCGTGATATCCCTTTGGGTTTAAAGATCGGAGAGGTATTGCGTCGGCAGGGATTCAGAGGCCATTCTAAAATCAGACCTGAGATAAAAAGCATAATTCTTGAGCTACTAGCCACCGTGGAAAGTGCCCATCTCCTGGAACCAGCAGCAGCCTATGAATATTATAAGGTAACCGGGATGAGCCCCAGCCAGGTATCACTGGAGGGTGATAAAGCGATACAGGGCCCATTATTACACACAATCTTCCCGGAGGCAAAAGAGCTTTCCGTTGTGGTTTGCACCATCGGTCCCAAGCTGGAAAAACAGGTAACACACTACAGCAAAAGCGGCGAGACCCTGCGCGGGATGATTCTGGACGGCATCGGCAGCGCCGCCGTGGACACGCTGGCTCCGGAAGCCTGCAGAATCATCGCCAGCGAGGCTTCATCTCGTGGGCATCAAGCAAGCAGTCCTGTCAGCCCGGGTTGGCCCGGTTTGCCCCTTACCGAGCAGTGGAATTTATTTGAACTGGTCAATACCCAAGAAATCGGCGTGAGTCTGACCGCTTCAGGAATAATGATTCCTCGCAAATCAGTTTCCATGGTCATCGGCATAGGACCACGAATGGCAACATGGACACGAGCTGAAGTTTGTGCCCGCTGCAGCCTCAGGAAAACCTGCCCTTATAGAATTCAGGCATAAGGCATAAGTGGAACAACAGGACAAAGCCAAGGCAGAAAGAGAATGACCGCTTGTACAACTGATTTTGAGCCGGTAGGTCGAAGAGGAGAATGTCAAAAGAACGAGTCTCTTCTGACTTGTGCCCGCCGGCTAGGTGTGGGCATCAGCAGCGTATGTGGAGGCAAGGGAACATGCCACTCGTGCAAAGTTCAAGTTCTAAGTGGCGCCGTCTCAAAACCAACATCCAACGAACGTGAGGCATTTACCTCACAAGAACTGAAAGAGGGATGGCGTCTAGCCTGTCAGACTTATCCTCTCAGTGATTGTAAATTGACTGTGCCACCTGAGTCGATGACCACCACCCAGCGGGTCCAGGTGGAGGGATTAGAAGTAAAAGTTCATCCGGAGCCATCCGTCCGAGCTTACCGCCTAAAAATGGAGGCTCCATCCTTGTCGGCACCAGATGCTGATGCTGACCGTTTGCTCCAAGCGCTAAACCAGCAATACCAATTAAACTGCGACAAAATTGATATTAATATCCTGCGCGTCCTTTCCACCCAAATGCGTTCTTGGAACTGGGAGTTCCAGGCTGTAGTCCGCAATGACGAAGTAATAGCTCTTCTTCCCTGGCCGAGGCCCCAACTGGGGTTAGCCATAGACCTGGGTACCACCAAGATTGCCGGCTATCTGGTTAAGCTGAACGATGGCCGGACTTTAGCGGCAAAAGGGGTCATGAATCCCCAAATCAGCCACGGAGAGGACATCATCAGCCGTATTACCAGTGTCGTGCATTCGCCGGATGAGGGCGTGCTGTTACAAAAGCTGGCTGCCGAAGCAATCAACGAGCTTTGTGCTGACCTGTGTGCCGAGGCTAACGCCAGCACAGAAGAAATTGTCGAGGCAGTAGTAGTCGGCAATACCGCCATGCACCACCTGTTCCTCGGTTTGACGGTAAGGCAACTGGCGCTATCTCCCTTTGTCCCTGCGGTTAGTAGGGCTCTGGACATTAAGGCTGGCGACCTGGGCTTGCATATTGCTCCAGGAGCATACGTATACTTGCTGCCTAACATCGCTGGTTTCGTTGGTGCCGACCATGTAGCCATGTTGCTGGCAACAGAAGCATCGCTAACCAAAGGACCAATCGTGGCTCTGGACATCGGGACTAATACCGAGGTTTCTCTAATACATGATGACAAGATTACTTCCACCTCCTGTGCCTCCGGCCCGGCGTTCGAAGGCGGTCATATCAAATACGGTATGCGGGCAGCTACGGGGGCCATCGAACGTCTACGAATTACGGATGATATCGTCCAGTACCAGACGATTGACGGAGCACCGCCCATCGGTATTTGCGGGTCTGGCATACTTGATGCCCTATCCCAGCTTTATCTGGCTAAAGCCATCGATGAAGGCGGCAGGATAATGAATAATCACCCTCGTGTTCGTACCTACAAAGGGCAACGCGAGTTTATATTGGTCAGTAAGGAGGAACGAGGTGGGAAGCCAGCCATCACCATCACCCAGCACGATGTCAGAGAATTGCAACTTGCCAAGGCCGCAATTCGCAGCGGCATTCAGGCACTTCTGGAAGCGAACGATTGCCCCGAAGACAAAATTAAACAGGTGATTATCGCCGGCGCCTTTGGTACCTACATTGATGTGGCCAGTGCGGTGACAATTGGCATGTTGCCATCGTTGCCTCTAAACCGCTTCCGGCAGGCAGGAAACGCTGCCGGCATGGGAGCCAAGCTGGCACTGATTTCGCTTACCAAGCGGGCTGAGGCACAGGCTGTCGCCTCCCGAGTCAAGTACATTGAACTAGCCAGCGCTCCCGGCTTCGAGCAGACCTTCATCCAGGCGAGTTACCTGGGACGATATAGGATTATAGACGGTAAAAGGAAGGAAATTGACTGATGGAAACCAGAGTGTCAAGCCCCACAAAAGAAGTAATTATCGGTGATGACAAGCCCACAGTGCTTATCGGCGAGCGCATTAATCCTGCCGGTAAGCTAAAACTTCAAGAGGCTCTAAAAGCAGGCAACTTGGACATTGTCCGCAGGGAAGCCCTGGCTCAAGCACAAGCCGGGGCGGACATTCTTGATGTCAACGTGGGTACATTCGGCGTGGACGAGGTATCACTGCTCCCACAGGCAGTGCAGGCAGTGATGGACACAGTAGATATACCTCTATGCATTGACAGTAATAATCCGGCGGCTTTGGAAGCGGCCCTCAAAATCTACAAGGGTAAACCACTTATCAACTCGGTTAGCGGTGAAGAACACTCCTTAACCAGGGTTCTACCTATGGTCAAGGAATATGGAGCAGCAGTCATTGGTTTGGTGCAAGACGACGAGGGTATCCCAAAGGATGCAGGACGGAGGGTAAGCATTGCTCATAAGATAGTGGAGCGTGCTGAGGCAGCCGGTATCGCTCGAGCGAACATTGTCATTGATTGCCTGGCTTTCGCCGTGGGAGCCGATACCAGCTCTGGACCAGCACTCATAGAAGCCATTCGGAGGATTAAGGCTGAATTGGGAGTGAACATGACGCTAGGAGCCAGTAATATCTCTTTTGGCTTGCCTGATCGCGACTTGCTCAATAATGCCTTCGTAGCTATGGCTGTTGCCGCAGGTATCACCTGTCTCATCACAGATGCAGCCAAGGTGCGGCCAGCCATTGTGGCCACCGACCTCATCCTGGGTCGCGATAGACACGCCAGACGCTATATTGAGGCTTACCGGCAACGCCAGCAGCAGTATAGATAGGCAAAAAGAGCTTTAAAGAGCAAGCGGTTCACTTAGCAAATTTCTTGATATCCTCTATCACCCACTCTAAGCCTATTTGCCTCAGCTTCTCCTCTGTAGGTATGCCTTGAGGAGAATAGCCAAGGGCATCATAATACTCATCTAGAAGCGTATCCAGCTTTACTACCTGCCCCGTAGCTGGGCCAGCATTCTTTAAGGGCTCGGTGAGCATTCTGGCAGGGAGGGTATCATCCTTGCGACTGAACCCCTCGCGCACATTAAACGAACGCTCAAGGCAAAGAATCCTCTCCCCTATCAGGTCCAAATAGGCTGGGTCACTAAACTCGTTGAATCCAGTAGCTGCCACAAGGAGCTTCGCACGTGACTCGGGAGTAAGCCCGGTAGCAGGAGTAAAGCTGCACTGAACAACCGAGTCTTCCACTGCCTGTGCTATTTGGTTGCGGGCAATGTCTTTGCCCTTGCCTTCATCAGCAAATCTATCCACCTTGCCAGCTAGTTCTTCCCTAGGCCGACCATACATATGGTTGGCACCTATGTTTGAGGTAGCAAACATGAGTCCATAGCCCTTAACAGCGCGCGGTTCATAGGCTGGAATCTCAAGGCCCTTGACATGCATTGCATAGACTTCAGTACCTTTGCCAATATGCTCGGCGGCTCGTTTGGTACCTTCGCCAAGCAGTTCTCCAAACCCTTCCCGTCTGCCAATCTTCTCCACTAGCTTTAGCATATCGCCATGGTTGCCCCAGGTAAGGTCAAGCCCATCGGTATCTTTTTTAGTAATAATCCCTCTTTCAAACAGCTCGCAGGCAAAGCCGATAGCGTTACCCGCACTGATAGTATCTATGCCGAGCCTGTCACAAAGGGAGTCCGCTGCTATTAGAAAGCCCAAATCAGTATTAGCTAAATTGCCCCCCAAAGACCAGATGGTCTCATAATCAGGACCTTCGCTAACGGCACCGGCATATGGGCCTTCGGTCACCCTGCGTACCTGACCACACTTTGTCATGCAGCCATAGCAACCATTGTTCCCAACCTTTATCTTAGCGAATGCTTCATCGCTTATCTTCTCGACGCCTTCAAGATGTCCCTCCTGGAAGTTCTTTACAGGAAATATGCCCATCTTCTCAAAGCCTAGGGTCAGATACGATGTTCCAAAATCGGTCATCTGCATCCGCCGGGGACTTGTCCTCAAACCTTCAATCTGCTCCCTGGATAAACTTTTGAATTGCTGTGGGTCATATACACCGAGTGGTCCGGATGAGTTCACAGCGATAGCCTTTAACTTTTTAGCTCCCATCACGGTACCTACGCCAGTACGCCCACCACAGCGGCGGTCGCTAATGACTACAGCATATCGGACCAGCTTCTCCCCAGCTGGTCCGATACAAATAGCCTTCGTTGAGGTGCCATGCATCTGCCGCAGTTTTATTTGAGTTTCTTCAGTATCCAGCCCCCAAATTTCATCCGCATCCAGAATATGAACCCCATTCCCGTCAATATGGATATAAGTTGGCTTCTCAGCCTTACCTTCTAATATTACCCCGTCGAAGCCAGCGAACTTAAGGAAGGCACCGAAGTTGCCACCTGCGACAGATTTAGCTACACATCCAGTGATAGGGCTCTTGGTTACTACAGCTATTCTGGAAACAGACATCGCGGTAGTAGCACCAAGTGGCCCCATCATGAACAACAGTTTGTTGTCCGGCCCCAAAGCGTCTACCCCAGCCTTAAGCTCACTGTAAAGATATTTAACAGCAAGACCTCGTCCCCCAAGGAAATCCTTCATCAATTGCTCAGGTATATCCTCAATTTGGCTTCCACGGTTGCTTAGATTAATACGCAAGAGTTTTCCAGTATAACCACGCATTTTTTACCTCCAAAGTTAATATCAGCCCGGCGGATACTAACCACCAGTAATAAAGCTCAGAATAACAATCTCATCATTGTCCCGCACAGTGGCATCTAGGTCCACCGGCTGGATACCATCGGATTTTAAGTAAATGCCAAAGATACGAAGTAGCCTCCCCTGCCTATCGAACAGATGGTTTTTAATGTCGGGAAATCGCATCTCAAGGCTCTTAATGCATTCACCAACCGTTTGCCCTGTTACCTCACATGTTTCAACGCCACAGCTAAGCTCTTGCAGTATAGATGGCAGCTTAACCCTGACACTCATTTCACCTGTGAATGCCCTCTTATCAGTAGAATCGCTTAATAATTAGGCCAAGGATTTAGCTGAACAACAGCCGCCCTGGTCCCTGATAAAGATACTAGACTCTTACTGTCCAAGTTTTGATACTACATTAGTCTATTATATTCGGAAGACAAGCCCCTCGGTAGCGTCAACCCTGATTTTTTCGCCTTCTTTGATAACCATCGTGGCATCACGCGTGTTTGATACTACTGGAATATCATATTCTCTGCCATGAATACAGGCATGGCTGAGAGAGCCACCACCATTGGTAACAATCCCCTTAGCCATCGGGAGCACAGGAGTCCACCCCGAAGACATAGACGGGCAAACCAGTATATCGCCTGGTTGCACTTTAAAAACATCTTCATTTGCTAGTACAAGATGTGCTCTGCCTTCGGCAGTGCCAGCAGGACTGCCGCAATTACCAAAGCAGATAGCACCGGTTTCAGGTCTGTGGGTAGCTTGCGCACCAGCAACAACCTTGGAAACTATGGCGTCGTGAACACTAATCTGATGCTTATTTATATCCTCCGGTGTTAATGGTCCACTGGTAAAGATAGGCGGCCGTGATCGATATTCCTTCTGCGCCGTCCAGGTTTTCTTGCGTTCCTCAGCAAGGTCTTTGACATCGTATGAGTCGGGATAAGCAATGAATAGCTCCAGCTCATCAGGAATGAAAAAGAACATGTCATCAGGACTTCCAACAGTGCCAAACTTTACCAGCCTCTCTCCAATCTTCCTCACGCAATAGCGGAAGGTGGTCAAGCACCCTTGTTCCCATGCCACATCATGAGTTTCGCTGTAAGAGCTTGTCCTTTGACTCACGCTAAGGAGCGCCTGAAACCATTCCATGTCGGGGTAGCGGGCAGCCTTCACTTTACCGATTAGCTCACGGGTTAATTCTTCACGCTCCTTGACCAAGCGGGGTCTTATAGTATCAAGTAGGAATGGAGCTTTAACGTCCTTTGACAGCGAGAGATATTGCTGAATGTGACCTATAGCCGGCGTTGGGTCTTCCCACCACGAAGGGATGATAAACTCCATCATCCGTGGCGAGCGCCAACCACAGCCCTTGACCACCAAAAAATCATTTAGGTCCTTCTCCACCCATTCCTTACCAGCCTTGGTCTTTTTGAGAGCCGGGATTACCTCGGAGGCAACATTCTTAGTGAAGATATCCTCAATCTTAAGCTCCAAGGCGCGGGTACGGAGTCCCCATAGCGCTTTGTCCTGCGCAAAAAGTTCATTGTCATAGCCTCGTATTATTTTATGCCATGTGGGAGAAAACTCCTTTACACCGCCGTATTCCGCAGCAATCTCGTCACAATACCAGTAGGCGGTATACATGGGGAACATCATATAGAAGTGACCTTCCCAAGAGCGGTAGAGATACTGTACCGCCTCCCTGAATATCTTGTACAACTCGTACTGTGTTGCCTTTTCGTAATCATAAGTCCTGAACTTTTTAGACAGTCCATTTATTTCGTCTTCCATACCTTTATAAATCTTGTCCCAGTTGGGAGCGTACTCTTCAAGTATGTACTTTTTGAATTTCTTTTCTCTTTCCTTAATCTCAGCCTCATCACTAATCCTCATAGCAGCAGCCAGGGCACACCCTTCTATATTGCGAACCTCACTACCCCTGATGGTAGGTACCCATGTCTCATTGACGCCATATGTGAGACCGTGAGCTAAGGCATAATTCCAGTGCCAGCCAAATAGCGGAGTCCACGCCGGGTAGCTATGGCCAAAGTTCATGAACCACATCGGGTATTTCTTCAGGTCCCTTTGAGGCATAAATTCTCTGACATACAAGTTCCATGTCCAGGACATCTTTTTTCCTCCCTAATTTTTAATTAATACAATACCGTAAGTCTTTTTAATAGTCAAATACTTTGTTCTTCCCTATCACATCCACTAATTCCCTCTAGTGCACCCGCCTTGCACCATCGATTAACAGTGTTTGACCGCTAACGAAGTCGCTATCATCGCTGGCAAAAAAGATAACGCTACCAACCACATCCTCGGGAAGCTCAACACGCCCCAGAGGGACGGAACTTACGTCAAACTTCTCCATAGTGATGTAGGTTCTGGTCGCCGCAGTATCTACAACACCAG
>Ga0299912_10002219_pt1 | contig 15935 bp, 13 predicted proteins | sample RVTome_2_FD_207667 | JGI IMG/M metagenome (GOLD analysis project Ga0299912, IMG submission 207667) | Soil microbial communities from uranium-contaminated site in the Upper Colorado River Basin, Wyoming, United States - RVT95D214 (version 2) ... | reverse complement strand
GAGGAGAAGCTATTCCGCACGTACTTACCTACTTCACGGCTGTGGATGATATATTAGGCGGTTTACAGCGTTCTGACCTGATTATCCTGGGTGCCAGGCCAAGTGCAGGTAAAACCAGCCTGGCTCTTAATATCGCCCGGAATACAGCCATTAACCAGAAAGCCTGTGTCGCCCTGTTTAGCCTGGAAATGTCTCGGCAGTCGGTTGTCCAGCGTCTTCTGTCTAATGAGGCCAATGTAGATTCCAAGAGTGTACGCCTGGGGCTTTATACGGAGAAAGAAGAGGGAAGGATTATGGAGGCCAGTGGTATCCTTTCTGAAGTGCCTATTTATATAGACGATTCACCTCAGCTGCGAGTAGTGGAAATGCGAAGCAAGGCGAAGCGGCTTAATTTCGAGCGCACAGTCGACCTGGTCATTGTTGATTATCTGCAGCTGATACAGGGAGCGGCTAGAAGCGAGAGTAGAGTACAGGAACTGAGCGAGATAACGCGCTCGTTGAAGGCGCTGGCTCGTGAGATAGAGGCACCGGTGCTGGCCATCTCGCAGCTCAGCCGTGCCGTGGAATGGCGCGCATCTCACAAACCACAGCTATCAGACCTGAGAGACAGCGGCAGCATCGAACAAGATGCAGATGTGGTTATGTTCATCTCGCGTGATGAAATGTATTTCACCGAAGACGAATGGAAAAAAGCTCATGATATTGAAGTTGAGCCTTACCCCAGAGGTATTGCCGATGTAATCATAGCCAAGCATCGCAATGGCCCGACTGGTGAGGTTAAATTGCATTTTATCACCAGAACGGCCAAATTCGAAGACTTGGAGACCGAGCTGAGTGCAACTTAAAATTATCTGTGTGAAGAAACATGAGTGAGAATGTGTTTACTGGTTTCCCTTCCGGAGCTGAGGTTACTCCCATACCTAATCTGTTCTTCACTGCAGTCACGCCGCGTATTGGTAGCGTGGCTGAGCTTAAGACAGTATTGCATATTTTCTGGCTGCTCAGCCGCCGCCGCGGCTACCCGCAGTTTGTAACCTGTAGTGAACTTTTGTCCGACCCAATTCTTATGGGCGGCATAGAAACAGTAGGCGAGCCAAAAGAGGAATTGCTTCGTGAATCGCTTCGACAAGCTGTGCAGCATGGCATAATGCTGCATGTTAGAATTGATAGGGAAGGCCAGCCTGAAGACGTATATTTGATTAACAGCGAATCCTCTAAAGACGCGGTCAGTAAAATTGAGCAGGGCAAGTTACCTCATCTGTCTCCGGTACCTGCCCGGCGCGATACGACGGGAACCGTGCCCAGCGATATTTTTAGTCTCTATGAGCGGAACATTGGCATGCTTACGCCATTGATTGCCGAACAACTCCAGGAGGCGGAGAAGCTTTATCCGGCAGATTGGATCGAAGACGCTTTTAAAGAGGCTGTGGCTTTAAATAAGCGTAGCTGGAAATATATTCTTCGTATTTTAGAGCGATGGGCTATAGAAGGTAAAGATGATGGAAAGTCTGGGAGATATTCTGAAAAAGAGAGCGACCGGGAAAAGTATATCCGAGGCAAGTACGGACACATGGTTAAAGGGTGAATCAGGAACGGATAGTTCACCTGATTCAACTTGCCTGATATGTAAAGGAGCTGGTTTCATACATCCTTTATCGGCTTCTGGGCAGCCTGATTTCGGTCGAGTTGTCCCTTGCCAGTGCAGCCGTCAGGGATTGAAAAAGGAGAAACTAAGTCAGCTTCAACAGTACAGTAATCTTGGTGCTCTATCCCGGCTGAGCTTCGATAGCCTAATCCTTACCGGTAGATACGAAGATGCCGCATTACAGCAGAATTTCACGCGAGCCTACGAAGCGGCGAAGGCTTTTGCCGATGAGCCGAAGGGATGGTTGATTTTAGTCGGACCGAACGGTTGTGGAAAAACGCATCTAGCCTGCGCCATCGCCAATTATCGGCTAAGCCTGGGTCAGCCTGCTTTTTACATTGGCGCCGCTGACCTCTTGGACCATCTCCGGAGCGCTTTCAGCCCCAGCAGTGAAATTGCCTATGACGAACTGTTTGAGCGGGTGAGAAATGCACCGCTTTTAATCCTGGATGATTTGACCATGACTGCTACCACTACCTGGGCTAAAGGAAAATTGGAGCAATTGCTGGATTATCGTTTCAATATGCGCTTACCTACAGTTATCACTACCGATACACCTGTTGAAGATTTTGACGATAGTTTGCGAGGCCATCTAGCTGATTCTGAAATATGCAGCATATATGTAATCCGTGGAAAATCGGCGTTGATTCTGGAGCATTTAGGAAGCATAGAGTTAGAGGCGTTACGCCAGAAGGCCTTCAACAATTTTGATTATAAGCTCTCGAATCTGTCACCTGAAGAGCGTCAGAGCTTGGAGCAAGCCTATCGAAATGCCGTCAATTTTGCTAAATCCCCGGAAGGCTGGTTAGTTTTTATGGGTATCAACGGTTGTGGCAAAACACACCTGGCGGCCGCCATTGCTAACTTTCTGCGCCGGGAGAATAAATCAGTCCTGTTCATTGTGGTTACCGACCTCCTCGATTATCTACGCTCCACTTTCAATCCTGAAAGCAGAGTTACCTACGACGAACTGTTCGAGAAAATTAAGAAAGCTCCAGTGCTTATTCTTGATGATTTTGGCGAGCAGTCAGCTACGTCATGGGCTCAAGAGAAGCTCTATCAGTTAATAAACTATCGTTACAATGCTAGATTAGCCACTGTAATTACTACCTGCCTGTCACTGGATGAGATTGAAAGTCGCATCAGTTCCCGTATGGTCGACCCCAGCCTCAGCCTGGTCTTGAGAATCAATGCCCCCGATTATCGTGGTGATATAAAAGCCCCACGTGCTCGTGAAACCAAGTCCCAGCAACGATACCCACGGCGAAATCGCTAGCCTCCTCGTATTTGTAGGCCGGGGAATTTCTTGCTAAAATAACCAAAATTGTTCGGGGGAACATGGTGGTAAATTCACCGGTCTTAGTGCTTAATCAAAATTATGAGCCGCTTAACATATGTAGAGTGCGCCGGGCTATAATTTTACTGTTCCGCGGCAAGGCTGAGGTTTTGGAGAATGGGCGGGGAAATCTCCATTCTATGGATGGCGTTTTCGATATCCCCTCGGTGATTAGGCTCGGTTATTTTATCAAGCGCCCGCGGCAGCAGCGGAAGTTGACCAAACTTGAGGTTTTCAATCGTGACCAGTATGTTTGTCAATACTGTGGCCACGAAGGCAAGGAACTAACTCTGGACCATGTTACGCCGCGGCGTCGTGGTGGCGAACATAGCTGGGAAAATGTGGTAAGCGCTTGCATACCCTGTAACCGCCGTAAGGCTGGCCGGACACCGGTCGAGGCTGGAATGCCGCTCCTTCGCCAACCGAGACAACCACGCAGTGACGGCTTCTACGTACCTTTCCAGTACCTCCGTGTCCATACCGAGTGGCAGAAGTACGTACCTCAGTGAACCTGGGTCTTTGTCTGCTGGCTATCACCCGCTGTTTTTCCTTGCCAGCTTATTTGGTTAAGAGGCAATTCTACGGTAACCCCTGTTTCTAATTCTACGGTTACTGTCTCTTTTATCGGATTACAGCTAACGACTTTAGCATTACCCAGGGCTGTAGACACTTCTTGTCGCAACGCGGGCATTTTTTCTTTGGTTGCCCGATATTGCTCATATTCATAGCCTAAACAGCATAGGAGTCGACCGCAGATACCAGACGTTTTCATCGGATTGAGCGTTATGTCTTGCTCTTTCGCCATCTTGATTGAAACCGGCGCAAACTCGCTGAGGAAGGTGGTACAGCATAGCGGGCAGCCACATTTGCCCAGGCCGCCGACCAACTTTGCCTCGTCTCTGGCTCCAACCTGTCTTAGTTCGACGCGTGTCTTGAGACTGCGACTCAACTCCCGAACAAGCTCACGGAAATCGACCCTTTTTTCAGCACTGAAGAAGATGGTGAGGTGGCTTCCATCTAAATTGTATTGAGCCGAAATAGGTTTCATCGGCAGGTTGAGTTTTTCTATTAGCTCTCGACATTTGGCTACGGCATTCTTTGCTCGCTCTTGTTGCCGGTTAGCTCTTTCTATATCCTCGGCCAGTGCTTTACGTATAACCGGTTTCAACGGCTCGGTTATCTCACTGTGAATGACTTGTTTTGGGGAAATGGCCACCTTACCGATTTCAGGGCCACGACTGGTCTCAACCACCACGTCATCATCTATTTCCAGGGTGATATCCGCAGCATCAAAGTAGTAGACTTTCCCAGCAGGCTGTAAGCGAACTCCAACTGTTTCTGACATTATTATTTTACGGGCTCCGGTAACGCTACGTAGCCCGGTGCCCTCTCCTTTCTAGGTATACTAAGCATAAGTATTTCAAATACTAAGCGTAAGTTAGCGTTTATGGCGATTTGATTTAGCGATTTTTGCAGGCTATCTATGAAATCCCTGACCTCCGATAAACTTAATACCTCGTCCCATTGCTCAAGTACAGATATATAGTCTATATTGGTGACGGCTTGTTTGCATCCGCATTTGGTCAACATTACATCACGCCACCAGACCAGCCAGAGTTTTATTATCTCTTCGGCGGACTTACGATCATTGGCCAGCTTAGCCGCGTAATTGAAGCGCTCTTCCCAGCCCGCGGTCAGCAGGGAAAACATCTCGGTTAGTCTTTGATTCCGCTGCGCCAGATAACTGTCGTCAATTGAAACGCTTAATGCCCAACCTAAGCAGCCATGAGACAATCGGGCCAGGAGCCTAGCTTTATCCTTGTCAAGGCCGTATGCTTCCATAAGCATCTTCTCGATTTCACCACTTGATAGTGGCTTTAGTTCTACTCGTTGGCAGCGCGATACAACCGTGGGCAGTAGCCGCGACTCTTCCGTGGTCAGGAGAAGTATAATCACCTGAGGCGGCGGCTCCTCTATTGTCTTGAGCAAACAATTTGCCGCCTCGGTAGACAAGTATTCAGCGCCATCAATAATAAATACCTTATGTTTACCCTCGAACGGCGGCAAGCTGGCATTGTGCTGAAGCTCTCTAATGTCATCGATACTGATCTCAACTCGTGCTTTTGTGTCTCCGGAATCCTTGGCCGAGTTCAAGCTTATGATTCGAATATCGGCATGCTTGCCGTCAGTAATTCTCTTACAGGATTGACATTGACCGCACGGTGGCTCGTTTCCCTGGCAGTTCAAGGCTCGGGCTAAATCAAGAGCCAATGTCATCTTGCCTATGTGGGCGGCTCCCACAAAAAGGTAAGCATGAGCCAGACTGCCGGCTTGAAGGCTATGTCCGAGTAAAGCTAAAGCTTCGGGTTGTCCGATAGTTTGCCACATGTTTTTAAATTACATCCAAGCTCAACAGGTCCTTATAGCTTTCGCGCTTCCGGATGAGACGAGCCTTGCCGTCTTTGACCATGGCAATGGCCGGCCTGGGGACCATATTATAATTGCTCGACATAGGAATTGAATAAGCACCGCTGACCGGTATAGCGATGATGTCTCCGGCTGATACAGGAGCCAGGCTCACATCTCTGGCTAAAATATCGCCTGACTCACAATATTTGCCGGCAATAGTAACCTTTGTCGACTCATCCTGGTCAACCTTGGTTGCCACCAGAGCTTCATATCTGGCTTCGTAAAGTGCAGGGCGAATGTTATCTCCCATACCGCCGTCCACGCAGACGTATCTCCGTACGCCGGGTATCTCCTTTATCGAACCAACTGTATACAATGCCACGCCAGCTTGGGCCACAATGGCTCTCCCCGGTTCAATAATTAGCTTCGGAGGTGTCAAGCCAACCTTGTGGGTCAGACTTGATACACTGGCAGTTACGGCTTCGGCGTAATCAGCCACGCTAGGCGTCTGCTGGTTTGCCGTATATCGGACAGCAAAGCCGCCGCCGGTGCTAAATTCATCGAGGTGAAAATCATGCCTGGCTTTCATCTCCCTGGCAAAATTAAGGACGAGGTTTATGGCTGTCTCATAGGGAGAGGTGTCGGGAATCGGTGAGCCCAGGTGAAAATGCAGGCCAACGAGATTAAGGTTAGACGCCGACATAGCTTTGACCACGGCTGTTTCTGCCTGCCCGTCAGCCAGCGGAAAGCCGAACTTGCTGTCCAATATGCCGGTGGTGGTATGGCGATGGGTATGTGGGTCCACTCCCGGATTAAGGCGGAGTAAAACATTCTGTCTAATTCCAGTCTTACGAGCTAATGTATTAAGTAACTCTAGCTCATGGAAATTGTCGACCACAATTCGCCCGATTCCCCAGTCCAGAGCCAGCTTCAGCTCATCCGCAGTCTTATTGTTGCCGTTGAAATGTACCTTTGCCTCGGGGAAGTCCACTGATTGAGCCAGGCTCAACTCTCCGCCGGAAACGACGTCGAGTCCCAGACCTTCTTCTTTGAGGATTGTAGCTAAAGCCCGGTTCAGGAAAGCCTTTGAGGCATACAGAATGATTGTGTCTGAATAACGCCTGGTGAACTCCGCCTTGAACTCACGGCACATGGAGCGGAGCGTGGCCTCGTCGAAAATATACAGTGGAGTACCGAATTTCTTCGACAGTTCAACACAGTCGCAGCCACCGATATGAAGGTGACCGTGGCTACCAACCTTCGCGGTCAACGGAAACAATGAAAGCTTATGTAAATCGCTTTGGCGCATATAATCAACATCCAATTATCTTTAGACATAATACATGATAATTATACTATTCTGATAGCTAATCTGCCATTCTGATTTATAGTTTAATGGAAGTTTCTGTGGGTGTCGATATAAGATTTCACCAGACAACTTGACGCGACAAGACCCGTATATTGTTTTCGATATGTCAAGCTGCTGGCTCTGTGATATCTGTAAGAGGCTGCGAATTGCCTGCCCGCTCAAGGTAGCACTGCCACCGGGCGTTTACCCACTCCTGCAATTGTGAGATTTGCTCTTCGGAAATATCTTCGAACCTACCTTGAAGGGCCAGGTACTCCCTTACCGGCTTTAGCTTGCCTTTACGGGCTAGGGATGCACTAGCCGAAGTGAGGTTAAACATGCCATCCTGAATCTCATAGAGCACAACCAACCCCGTTTCCACAGCCAGCTGGCCGATTTTGATGGTATCGCTGTAGGGGAATTGCCATCCGGGAGCGCAGGGTGTAAACACATGTATGAACCTGGTGCCTTTTACCTCCCTGGCTTTTCTCACTTTTTCGTAAAGGTCCAGTGGGTAAGAGGAATTAGCAGTGGCTATATATGGCAGGCAGTGCGCTTCCATTATGGCAGCTATGTCCTTCGCATTCTGGCGCTTGCCCAGGATGGGTGTAGTACCGGTGATAGCGCCCAGGGGTGTGGAGCCAGAGCGTTGATTGCCGGTATTCATATAGCCTTCGTTGTCATAGCAGATATAGATGAAATCCTCCTGCCTCTCCGCGGCTCCGCTCAACGACTGGATACCTATATCATGTGTGCCACCATCGCCGGCTATGGCCAGTACAGTCAATTCCTTTCTGCCGGTGGCCTTCAGTCCGGCAACCAGTCCGGTTGCTGAGGCACCCGTAGAGGCAAAAGGCGTGTTCACGCAGGGGACGGTAACCGATGTTATGGGATACATGCCGTGCAATACGGTAAGGCAGCTTGCCGGCACTGTGACAATGACCTGCCCATCTAACGCCTTTAAAATGTGGCGATAGGCCAGAGCCAGGGCACAACCAGGGCATGTCCTGTTGCCCGGTAGCGCGTATTCTGTTTCGGTCAGGTTGACGGCATTAACTTTCAAAATATGACCTCGTTCAGATATAACATACCCATTCCGGATAATCGACACTTAAAGCGCCTGATCTCATTGAGGTAATCGCTTTTCTTACGGCATCGGCCAGCTCTCTGGCTTTGACATCTCGTCCGCCCAGCCCGACGATGAAGTTTCGTATGGCCGCATTTGTCTTTCTCCCGTACAAAGCCGACTTAATTTCCGAGCAGGTAGCTCCCTCGGAGCCATAGCTGATGTTTTTATCGAAAACCACAATCAGTCGAGCCTTCTCCAGTGCCTTTGCCAGAGCGGCTTTAGGAAAAGGTCTGAATACTCTCAAGCCCAGGACGCCAACTTTATGGCCTTCTTCCCGAAGCATGTCCACAGCCACCTGGGCTTCCATGGCTAGGCTGCCCATGGCTACAATGACTATATCGGCATCGTCCATGTCATCTTCCCAGAACAGGTTGGCGTAGCTCCGGCCAAACGATTTGCCGAATTCCTGTCCTACCTGCATTATCGTATCTGTGGAGTTTTGCAGTGCCTCCTGAAGGAGGCATCTCAGCTCCATATAACCGTGGCAGAGAACGCCCTCAGCGTTAACTCTGGGGTCGGCCAGGGTTACCAGGTTATAGTTCTTGGGATTGGACGGGTCAAGTACGGTGTGCGATTTATACGGAGGCAGGAATTTATCGACAGTTTCCTGTGATGGTACTTCAACAGGCATCTCAGTGTGCGATAGGATGTAGCCGTCGAAGCAGACCATAACAGGTACATAGACTGTTTCTGCGATTTTATAAGCTTGAATGATAGTATCCAAAATTTCCTGGTTATTTCTGGCATATATCTGTATCCAGCCGGTATCGCGCTGGGATATGGAGTCCTGCTGGTCGTTGAGTATATTCCAGGGTGCGCCGATGGCGCGGTTAACGCAGGCGAGTACTATGGGAAGGCGTGCTCCGGCTGCCCAATGCAACATCTCGTGCATATAGGCCAGGCCGTGGGCGCTGGTGGCGGTGAAGGTTCTGGCTCCTACCAGAGAGGCTGAGGTACACACGGCCATAGCGCTGTGTTCGCTTTCGACGGCGACATACTCAGCCTGCAGTTCGCCTCTTTCCACAAATTCAGAAAGTTCTTCGGTAAGAGGCGTCTGCGGTGTGATGGGGTAGGCAGCAATTACCTGGACACGGCTAACTCTGGCTCCCTCGGCGGCAGCCTGATTACCGTCCAGCAATTGAATATTCGTTTTATTGATTTTCTTTACCATAATTAATTCTGTTATTACTAGGGGACAAGCCCCGAAGCTATCCCAGAGATTGCCACGTACTTCCACAAAGTGGAAGGACTCGCAATGACAAAAAATATTACACCATGGTTATGGCCTGTACCGGGCACACTTGACTGCATATTCCGCAGCCCTTGCAGTAGTCCATATTTATCTTTACGGGTATAGTCTTCTGGATGACGGCATCCGGGCAGTACAGCCAGCAGAGAAAGCATGAAGGTTTCTTTTGCCTGGCTGGAGTACACTTGTTATGGTGTATGACCGGCGTCAGGCTACGCCACTCACCCGTCTTACCGGCTTCGCCAATGGCCGGTGATGACTCGTCGCAAATATGTTTACAATCTCTGGTTCCCATGGTCTTATCTTTTTCTGTCCAGCTTGGTTATCTCAAAGGTCTTTTCAATGGCGGCCAGATTGATATCTACAGCGTTATTAGAAAATCGCTCTCTTATTACCCTGGCGATACTGGGCATGTCTACTATTTGGGTGGCACAGGCTAAAGCCCCTAACATAGCAGTATTCACCATGGGTAATCCGCCGACCATTAACCCTAATTCCCGGCAGACTTTGGTGGCATCGGCGGTGGCGATGTTAAAAGCGCCTTTAATTTTTAGCTCCCTGGGATGCAGCCAAGAATTAACTATGAGCCATCCGTCGTCGCTAAGGCCGCCGGTTACCTCTTCGTATTTAAGCAGAGACTGGTCCAGAACCACGACAGCACTCGGATTTTCTACTTGTGATACTACCGCTATAGCTTTTGTGGAAATTCGGGTCAAGGCGCTTACCGGTACGCCCCTTCTTTCAGCGCCGAAAGATGGCGCCGCTGTTACACCTTGATAGCCTTTAAAGTATGCCGCCTGGGCTATTATCTTGGCGGCTGTTACAGCTCCCTGTCCACCCCGGCCATGCCACCTAATCTCAAATAACTTTACGGTCACGGGGAATTTCTTCGGCCTTTCTAGGTACTTTCTATTTCTAAGGCGAACAAGGATATATGTTAGCCCTCAGCGCTTGCGTGTGTCAAACGAACAGGGATTTTGTTATATCCAGGCTATTTCCCTAAAACTATGCCTGCAGGGTCTATTTCCTGGCGCAATATTCTTAAGTCTTCGTCTCTAGGTTCGGGGCTGGTTTCAATCTTGGCTGGCAACATAATTTCGAATTGGCTGTTCTCCATCACCTCGTCAACGCTAACGCCTGGGTGCAACGAGATTAACTTAAGCCTTTTAGTTTTCTCATCGAAGCCGTAAATGCCCAATTGTGTGATTACCCTGTATGGGCCGGTGCCCTTAGGTAGCCCGGCTTTCTCTCTGGCATTTGGTCCATCTAAGAATCCCGGCGTCGTCAGGAAATCGAGCTTATCCACAAACGTCCGCTTTGACTGTTTGGCAATAATGGTAATGAGCCGGTGTGAAAAGGAAGCAACGTCGTTAGCGCCGCCGCTGCCAGGCAGGCGGCTCTTGGGCAAATCGTGGTCACCTATAACTGTGGTGTTGATGTTTCCGTACACGTCCATCTGAGCCGCGCCCAGAAATCCGAAATCGATATATCCTGCCTGCGAAAGCGACATAGTATCGTGCATACTGGAAGCAGCTACAGCCTTATGAAAGGTCCTGGATTCTCCCACTGAAACGGGTAATTCAGGTAGCAAAGGCCCTAGCCCGCCAGCTTCAAATACGATAACCAGTTTGGGAGCGTGTGTTTTCTGGGCCAGCATGGCGGCCACTATGGGGAATCCTGTGCCCACGAAGACAGTTTTCTTATCTTCCAGCAAGCTGGCGCCGGTAAAAGCTAAGAACTCCCTGGTGTTATATTTACCTTCTGTGAGCATATTTAGTGTAAATCCTCCTTTATTTATGAGAATTCCACAACTATTTCCGCCACGGGGCCACCATCGGCTCTTTGAGAAATTCTCTCCTCTTCAGGTAGTTCAACTTTTTTGTGCCGCCGCAAAGCTTCAGATATTCATCGAAAGAGTCGACGCTGAACACGAATTTGTTGAAATATGCATCCACGCCTTCCTGAGTTTTGGAAAGATTCAGCCACTCAGCTATGTGCTCCTCATCGTAATAGTATACGCCTGGCATTTCACAGGGATGCGAGCCGTAGGGGACTTTAACCACAGCATCTACTACCAGAAAGGGTATGACGGTCTTCCATGGTTCCTTTCTGATTATTTCATTATCGATGATTTCTTCGGTGGTTATTATTAACCTTCGTGCACATCTGGATAGTTCGAAATCCTCAACGAGGATAGCGTCTATCTGCGCGTTGCCATAGATGTCGCAGCGGTGGACATGGATAAAAGCCACATCCGGGTAAGCCGCCGGAATTAAATTTATCGGTTTGCCGCTGAACGGGTCTTTGACCACTTTGCAGGAGCTGTAACTTCCGGTGTCGGTGCCCAGTAAGTTGCGACTTGGGATAAACGGTATGCCCATCATACCGGCCAGGAATCGCCATTGGTATCCGGCATTGCTGGTTTCGGCAACCACTTTACATTGCCCGCTTTCCACCATTCTCCTGGAGGCGGGGGATAGCCCTCTGAGCTCATGCCCGAAGCAATAAGCTACCTCCGCTCTGTTTACGCAGCCTGAACCTACCAGAATATCGAAATCGTGAACAGCGGTTTTACCGGCCATAGTCAGGTTGCGTTTCTTTTGCCTGATGAGTTCGTAGACAATAGCCATAGATACCCTGATGTGCCCGAAACCGCCGCTAGCGATGAAATCTCCGTCATGAACAAATCTTGATACCGCTTCCTTGACTGACATTGTTTTATCCTTCAGCTCACGTGACTTGTTATTGAGTACCCAGTCCCTGGCGTCGTCGGGGTCGTGCCAGCCCAGGAGTTCCCCTCTGCCTTCCTTTAATATTTCCATGCTGAGAACCTCCTTTAACACAAACTAGCAACCTCACCGTAAGTGTCTAGTCTGAATGGTTTACGTGAAAAATTCCTGTTTCAGCTTATCGAAATCATTGAGCCGCTAGCTGTTTTGGTAACATTGATGAGCGTCTCGAACTTGTCTTTCATTTCTTCAAGGTGTGTAATAACGATTATTTTCTCGAAGTCATCCTGTATTGAGTTTATGGCTTCTGTGAGTTTCTCCCTGGCTGCACTATCCTGCGTGCCGAAGCCTTCATCGATAATTAGAATAGGAAGAGATGCACCGGCTCTCCTGACCAATAACATAGAAAGAGCGATACGCAGGGCAAGGTCTATGCGAAAAGCTTCTCCGCCGCTATACATTTCATAGCTTCGAGTGCCCAGTTCATCGGCGATCTTAATATCTAAGGTCTCAATAGTATCGCCCTTTCTGCTTTCCCGCTGACTTTCCAGTCTTAGCGACATCCTGTTGTCTGTCATCTTGGCCAGCAGACGATTAGCTTCAATCTCAATTTCTGGAAGCGCTTGCTCGATAAGCAGCGCCTGAATACCTTTTTTGCTGAAAGCTTCAGCTAATTCCTTATAAATACTTTCCTCGTTTAAAGCTTCTTGTAGAAGCTTCGCTTTTTCTTGCTTGTTTATTTCCAGTTCGGCCAACTGCCGCAATCTTTCTTGCAGGGCAGCCAAACTATCGCGTACCTGTCGCTCTTTTTGAAGCGAAGACTGGTGAGCCCCTTCTTCTTTGGTCAACTTTTCAATTATGCCGGGGAGGGAAAGTAGCTGGGCGTTCAGATTTTCCTGCTTCTTCAAATCTGCAGCCATGGTTGCCTGCAGACTGGAAATAGTCTCCTCAGTTTCAGCTAATGCAGACTTTTCCTTATCGATATTTTTAATAGCTTCATCTAACTCGAGCTTCAGGCTTTCATATTTATGTAGTCCTGCCAGTTGCTGCTGTATCTCCTCATGCCTTTCTTTACTGTACCCGAGCTTTTGCTCTTCATTTTCTAATTGGGCTAATGTCTGCTGCTCATAAACAGCATAATCTTTTTTTACCATGAGCTGCTCGAGTTCGTCCAGTCTGGCTCGCTGTTGAGACAGTTCGTTACCGACCTCTCTGGCTTCAATAAGCTCTTTTTCAATGATGCTCACCTGGCTGTGGCGAGCAGTTCTCTCATTGTTTAATGCTGATTCCAGTTCAGTCAATTCGTTTTCTAGCTCATCGAGTTTCGTCTGTTTTTTATCTAATTCGTTGTCATTCTTCTGCCGGTTATTGGTTTTGTGTTCGACTTCGGCGGTGAGTTTGACTTGTATTTGCTGTCGCCCGTCTAGTCCAAGCTCGGTCTCACACAAAGGGCAGCGGACATCATCTCCCGTCAGCAACTTGAGTTTCTCACTCAAACTTGCGATTTCCTCGGATAATTGCATATTGGCAGACTCCAGGTAGCTGATTCGGGACGCAGTCTGTTGGGTTTGTTTTCGCTTTTTGGCTAATATTTCCTCCTGCTTTGATAGTTCAAGCATATGCTTGCGCGCTTGAGTTAGCGATTCTTCCAGCCGGGTAGTTTTGGAAAATTTGGCTTCATTTTCGGCAAACTTAGCTTGAATTACTTTGTGCTCGATAGTAAGCGCTTGAGCAGCCTTTTTGATAACCTGGTCTAAATTGCTTATGCGCTCTCTCAATGCGAATAACTGACTCAGTTTCTGGTTGAACTCGTCATTAAGTGTTTTGACTTCCTTAAATTCAGAGTGGGCCTTTTCTATAGCTTCTCTTTCTGCCAACACCAGTTCATATTCCGTTATTCTGGCTTGATATTCTTTAGTTTTTGCCTCCCGGCGTTCCAGTTCCTTTTTAGTTTCGTTCAGGCGAATCTCAGTATTTGATAGCTGCTCCTTTTTAATCTCCAAAGCTGCTTTTTGGCTGCGCAAGCTTGAAATAGCCGTCTCTTCCGATTTCCTTCTATTTTCGAGCCGGGCAATTTCGATCTGTATCTTCCTAATTTCGTCTTCATACTTAGCCTGGTTAGCCAGCTGGAGTTCGATATCGGTGATGGCAACCTCGAGTCTGTCGGCTTCTGTTCTTCTTTTGCCGGACTGCTCCTTGGCCTTACTCTCCAGTTCATCATAGTGAGACAAGCCTAGGATGTTAGCCAGTATCTCTTTTCGTTCTCCCGGACGCTTTATGCTGAATTCGTCAGCGTGTCCTTGCCGGAGGAAAGCGCTGTTCTTGAACGTCTCGTAATCCAGATTTAAAAGTTCGATAATCTTCTGCTGAGTTTCCAGCAGCGAATTACCGGAAATAGGTCTGAAAATTCCATTGCCGGCTATTTGAAGTTCCAGGACGGTCTGTCCGGCACGCGCCTTGCTGGGCTTCATGGCGTGTTTGCGTAGAACTCGATATTTCTGCTCACCGGAGATGAATTCCAGTTCAATCTCCATCTCGGATTGCCCTGAGTGAATCAGTTCATCATCGTTCCTGGCCCGGGATTTGCCCCATAGTGCCCAGGTTATAGCGTCGAACAATGCCGATTTACCATTACCGTTATCGCCACAAAGGCAGGCTACGTGTATGCCTTCGAAAGACAACGGTGGTACGTTATCCCGGTAACACATGAAGTTTTTAAGCGCCAGTCTGACAGGAATCATTTTTCTGTACTAGCAATTAAAAATCTAAGTCTTCTTCTCTGGGGGCGAATTTGGCGGCCGCTTCTTTACTAGGACAAATTTCAATAAAATCGCAGTTCCAGCAGTAGATGTTTGGTGTAGCCGAATAATCTTTTTCCTGGCATATCCTATCAACCATGTCTATTACATAGGAAGTAGCCTGTGCCAGGTCTTCAGCGGTTAGCCCAATGGTCTGGAATTTGCCGACTTCCAGGTAAAGATAGGAGGCTCTTTTAACCGGCAAGTCCTGTTTCCTGGAGAGGATAAGGGCATAAATATGGAGTTGAAGCTGGTTTATTTCGGCAGGCATCTTGCCAGTCTTGTAATCGATGATGTGTAGACTGCCATCGGATTCTTTGTCAACCCGGTCTATTCTGCCTTTTAAGAGTATGTTGGCTGTAAGTTCAGCACGGTGATTATTTTCTATCATAAATGGCGTAACCGACATGTCTACATTCTTAGAAAACCACCGTAGCTGATTGAGAGCTTTTTCACCCCATCTTTTTTCATCCGCTTTATCATTGAATCCCTTGCGGTTGCGTCGCCATTTCTCTCTCAATAAATCCTCGAGTTTCAGTAGATTTCGTTCACTAATTGGAACTACGGATAGGAAATCTTTGAGTGTAGCATGGATGTGGTCGCCCATGGTGAAGTAGGGTCGTGCTTTTCTGTAAATATCACCAAGATGGTCGATGTACTGAAACTTATACTGCCTCGGGCACTGCTGAAACATATTCAGACTAAATGGCGAAGCTTCAAACATTTTCGTATCTGCTAACGTAGTTTTTGCGTTTAAGGCTGGCTCTATTTTATCATAATTGACTGTATAGACTGCCATCGGTAGAATGCTATAGGTGCCTTATGTTTGAAGTTCTGACACAGAAGCTGAGCAAGGTATTCAGTAGCCTTGGTAGTAAGGGGAGGCTTAGCGAAAAAGATATTGACGAAGCTATGCGGCAAATTCGCTTGGCTCTCCTGGAAGCTGACGTTAACTTCAAGGTGGTAAAGAGTTTTTTAGCTAACGTGAAAGAGCAGGCTCTAACGGCCAAAGTATTGGAAAGCCTTACCCCTGCTCAGCAAATAGTAAAAATTGTTAATGAAGAACTCGTTAATATTTTAGGTAAGGAGCGCAACTCACTTGTTGCCGCTGGTCATCCACCCTCAATCGTTATGCTCGTTGGTCTGCAGGGTTCGGGAAAAACGACTACAGCAGCTAAGCTGGCCCAGCTTCTTAAAGGCTCTGGACAACGTCCTTTACTGGTAGCTGCCGATACTCAACGTCCGGCTGCCATCGACCAGTTGGTAACGCTGGGCAAGCAGCTCGACATACC
>Ga0299912_10002218_pt1 | contig 15940 bp, 9 predicted proteins | sample RVTome_2_FD_207667 | JGI IMG/M metagenome (GOLD analysis project Ga0299912, IMG submission 207667) | Soil microbial communities from uranium-contaminated site in the Upper Colorado River Basin, Wyoming, United States - RVT95D214 (version 2) ... | reverse complement strand
ATGCTGATGGTAGAAATGCAGTAATTGGTCTTACTGAAGGGATGGTTGTTGATGATAACTTAGAGTATATGCTGGTTAGTGACACAACTCCAACAAACCCTTGGGAACAAGATTTAGGTGATATAGTACCAGCTACTTTGAACGCCACCAACGGTGGACAGTTTCAGATATTTACCCAAGATGCAGCAGGCCTCTTCGCCGCACTACCAGCAACACACTTCCCTTTCTCTTGGAACTCTGGAACTAATCTACCACAATACATCAGTTCTGTGGGCGCACCAACTGCTGTGCCAAATGGGTATTTTTTTGTATATTTCCTTTACGCTACCCAGAATCCTAGAGTTGGTGAGTCTATAAAAATAGTTTCTGCTCCAGCAACTTACACCACCATAACCGATGCTAGGGCGTATACATGGACTGATATTCAGGCCCAGTATTCAATTCTGGCTAATGATCCAGAAATAAGACCCCTGTACCGCATGGTATTCGAATATCGTACTATCTACGATATCGGGACTAAAAAGACTGCACTACGAGAACTCCAGGACTTACGAAAAGGATCAGTCACTACTACGGTTGTGGCAAGCGGGTCTCTTCCTGCTTCTTCAGTAACCTTCATTCCTACGGGAGATATTGCTTCTACAAATGTACAATCAGCTTTAGTAGAATTGGATGATACGAAAGTCCCGATTACTAAAGTAGCAGTCTCTACTGCTATGATGACGGAAGTAGCTACAGGGTTTACTCTTGCTGGTGGGACTACCACAAAGACTCTTACCGTTGCATTAGATGCCTCGGTTGCTGGTACGAATACGGGGGATCAAACTGGTGGGACTCCTGCGCTCACTCTCGGCACTACAAATACAGCAGGGACAGCAGCTACTTTTATTAGAACAGACGACACTATTTTAACATTTGATGCTACTGACCCTACTACTCAAGCATTCTCAGACGTAGCAGCGGTAGGTGTGGCTACAGTTGCGGCAAGGCGGGATCATAAACACGCAATGATGGCAACTCCCACTACGATTTCAGGCAACGCGGGTTCAGCTACCTACGCTTCTGCGGTTACTACAGCCAGCGAAGCAACGGACACATCTTGCTATATCGGATTCGTAACGGATGCTGCTGGTAATTTACCGCTTAAAACTAATGCAGGATTGACCTACAATTCAGCCACTAGTGTTTTGACTGCAACTGGATTTGCTGGACCACTTACCGGTAATGTAACAGGGAATGTTTCAGGCTCGTCTGGGTCTTGTACTGGAAATGCAGCGACGGTTACGACAAATGCTAACCTAACGGGGGTAATAACTTCGGCTGGCAATGCAACAAGTATCGCTTCGCAGACTGGTACTGGATCGACTTTTGTAGTTAATACGTCACCAACCATTGTAACCGGCATGGTATGCCCTGCTATAGACGGCAGTATTGCAGCTAACGGCGATCTTACTTTACAAGGTACTACTGACGCGACTAGAACTACGAGTTATGTTATTTTGCAACCGAATGGGGGTTATATTGGGATGGGGGGTATCACTGCCCCTAACCGTCCTGTAGAAATAACTGGGGCGGTTGGTATCAACACTTTGGGAGGGGCTATTCTTACAGAAGGATTAGATGTAAGATATGTATTTGCTGGTTATGTTAATTCCTATGCAACTGTTGTGGCAATGACTTCCAATACCACGGATACTATGTCTAATGGATTTGGTGTGGGGTGTTCATTTTATATTAAAGATAGTGCGGTGGGGCCAAATCAAATTGCAAATATTGCGGCAAAAATGGCAAACAGCGATAAAACTACAGGCAATTTAGGTTTTTGGGTTGCTAATGCAGGTTCACTTGTTGAAAAATTTACCATTCAATACGATGGTAAAATTGGTATGGGTGGTATCACTGTCCCCACCGCCGCCCTCCATCTCCCCGCTGGTACAGCCACGGCATCAACTGCACCCTTGAAATTAACAACGGGTACGGTAAATACCACTGCTGAAGCTGGAACGGTGGAGTACAACAACACTTTTCACCTTACTAACTCGGATGCCACTAGGCGACATATCGCTACTGCGCCAAATACTACAAAAGTAACAGCAGCAGCCCCGTACACTAATGATGGGTACGTTGTAATGAATATAGGCGGCACGGATTTTAAAGTAATGACAACTGCATAAGGAAAAAGAGAAAAAATGGAAACAGTAAAGATTTCGGAGCATGTTATGGAAGTGACTATCACAAAACCTGTTGAGTTCGTAACCACAAGACATGAGCGTGGGTTTATCGAGAAACAGATAATTAATATCCAAGCGCAGAAAGATGCATATGATGCACTGCGAGATGCTGAAATAGCAGAGTGTTTGCAAATATTAACTGAAATGGATAAGTTAGGTATCGTAATTAAATCAGTAGAAGTAGCCCCTAAATAAAGGTCAGTTACGCCACTTAAACTACGGACATTATGAAATACATTAAATATCAAATATTATCTGATTCTGCTTCTCAATGGGTTGATTGGTGTAAGAGAGAAGTTTATAAACTAAACTCAACACATAAACCTGGGAGTACACAACGTAAATTTTATCAGTTTCCGGGTGGTGTATTAGCAGAACTAATTATTAATGATGTTTATGATACGGTTAGAGTCTGGGGTGGTGGTGGTATCGTATGTCACCCTAGATCACAAAACGAAGTTAATACCTACGTCATACCGGCAGGGTTATATGGTCAACCTGCAATGGACGTGATTGCCATTGATGGTGGGTGGACTACCAATGAAGATGGTGTTTTCACAGAATTAACAACTAGTTACGCATATCCTCTGGTTGATGCCGATAACGCCTCATTTCTATTATCCGGGGATACTGCCGTTGATACTGGAGAATTTCTAGGTACAGAGGGTAACTACGGGAATATTTATTGGCACAACGATAATATAGCAGCTTTAAGTATTATTTCCTATAAAGGGATTCCTACTAGACACTTTATGTTGACGCAACAGGACACCATAAACGGGGCTGATTTTGCTATTGATGGGCAAGGTTATATTATATATAAAGACGGAGTTGCGTTAACTAATACTAGAAATGGTGCAGACGGAAACCCGGAGGCTATTTGCGGCGCGGCTGAACTGGATGGAGAAATTATATGCTGCACTTCTTCAGGAGTATCAATCTACCAAGGTGGAGAATGGGTAAATATTCCTATAGCGGGGTGGGAATCAGCTTCGGCGTGGTTCTTTGACAGCACCGGTAAAAAGGCAGTTAATTCTTCAGGAACACATATTCTCATTTTTACCAAAAGTGATGATGGAATTGTTTCTGGCACTCTGACTGTGAATTATGTGCCTTCGGTTGATAATTTAATACACTTTACGGTATCACAAACAGATAAAGCTACGACTTACAATTTCGTTGCTCCCGAAGCGGTGGTAGGTTCTTGCTTTGAACTAAAGGCCACTGGGGAAGTTGCTAATTTATCAGCTGTCAGCTCTCTGTCAATAAAATCTGAGTATTTTCATAGTTCCGCAATTACCTTTGCGGATTATGTGGTGTACGATGATGCGGTAGAATATACTGTGTATCTATCTTATGATGGAATAGATACCGTATGTGCTATACTACGTAATCCAGATGGTTCTCCAGCATCACCTCCAGGTCTAGCTTGTGGCCCTTTAACTTACTCATTCTCTGGTGCGGCACAAATTGGAAGTACCGCTTGTGCTATAGTAGACCCTTCTATTGCGTGTTGCCATGACGCAGAGGTGGTAAATGCGGGTGTAACGATAACCGGACCGGGGGTTTCTGCTGCGGGTTCCATTAGCATAACAACAGTTGCAAAAGCCGGATCGTGGGTACGCACTGCGTCCAACTTAAAAAGCTTACACTACGCGCACACAAGCGATCCAAGTGGCTGTACCGTTGGGACATATACTGACGATACGGATAATGCCTATTACTTAACAAACGGCCCCCCTGTTGATGCGTCTATTTATAGCACATCATACAGTGTATGTGGTGGAACAAAAACAGTTACGTATTCACAGGGAGCACTTATAAAAATTGATGAAGACCCAGGAGGATGCTATAACGCTGGACCAAATGTAACTACCGCACAAAATATAGATATAATAAGTGTTGGGGCTAAGACAGCCCCCGCGGGGGGTACTTGCTTTACATACCCTCCGTGCGGACCTTGCTGGTGTGTATACTGGGCTTCTACGTGGACTGCAACAAAAAATATTGGCACCCAAACGTACACATGGGTGTGTACATAATTTTCTAGGAGAAAATCTTGAGTACATGTTTTAGTAGTTCCGCGCCATTAGGTGAGCCACTTTGCGTAAAACCCTGTGTTGATGGTGTGTACCTTAATGGTCAACCTTGTGCTGTTTCTGTTACTGGTACGCAAACTGTTACGCACACTATTACTACAGATGTTATGGCTACGTTTGGGTTACATGTAATACCAGCTACTAAAACAGACAGAACATTTTCAATAACAAGCGCTGTAGTAAGCACAAGTCCTTATGTTATTACGGCAGGAATATCCGAAAACATATATCAGACTCGGTGCGTTTTTCATTACATAAATAGTTCAGAGGATGTTTGTCTCTATAAAAAGACAATAACTTCATTAACTTTTTCAGGTACGGATAGTGGTTGTGTATCTGCACAACATGCGTTGATTACCTATGCAAAGATTAAAGTAAGTAATTTTACGATGACCAAACAACACAGTTACATCCTCCTCAGAAAAGGTGTAGAAGAGGTGTTAGGCACATGCAGCGAAGTTTCAAATAGCTCGGGTGTGTGGAAAATGTTTCTATCCCCAACTCCAGGCAATCTTCAGCTTATATATGATGTTGATGTTGCTGATTATGGTTTTTATAATAATTACCCTGAGTCTTGCTTTAATGCTCCTGCTGGTTCCAATACGGAATTAGATGGAGGCCCAGATATGTTTTACCCAGAATGGGCTAGAGACTACACACCTGATGGTTTATGGGCGCAAGCAGCAGGGCATAAGTTCGCTTTTTGCAAAAGTGGGGTAGAGGTTCCTACAGCCAACGTCTTTTTTACAGTGCCTACGGAACCTATTCCTATTGGAGATTTTGCTAGGCACCCCCTGCTCGGAGATTGCTATAGCTGGTTGCTGAACTTGGGTGCTGACGCTGGATACGTAGTAAAAAACTATAACGATGGCGTGCTGGCTGACGTTGTTCTAACTAAGGCGTTAGAGCCACATAGCATAAATCTTAAGGCTTTGACAGCCTATTATCCTATTTCGATAATTTAGGGGTTTGTAAATGTTAGGGAATAACTTAGAGCGGCTAAACATATGGTTGGACCTGAAGAACAAATTTGATTATAACGAGATGTGCGAGGCATCGTTGGGCAAAGGCGCACAGTTAATGACGGCACTTATTTTTGCCAATAAAGTTGGTATGTTAATGTGCGCCAAACAGGAGTTTCCTGAGATGGAGTGGGCCGACGCCCTTCTGGAGTTTGCTAGAAAATATAACGGGCAGGAGATATACTACCCGCCCGTAGTGGAGGAGCAGCCAGAACCGTTTGTAGCGGCGGGTGTACCACTAAGACAAGGTTGTTGCGGCGGGGGGCACGTTAAATGATGGATTTATTCATAGCGATATGTGGAAGTTACATGGCAACACTGATTCTAGCGAAGGGTTCTATCTTTAATTATCAACGCCAATGGTTGATAGACAGGACTCCGTGGTTGCAGAAGCTACCTATGAAGGGTGAACCTAAACCCTTTCATTACTTCCTTTGTCGTCTTTGTCTCGGAGCACTCATATCTATTCCATTTTCATGGTACTTTAATGTAAACTGGATTTTAGTTTATGCTATATCATATTATGCAGCTACTCAAGAAAGGTAGTATTACAGTTTATGTAATATTGTCCGATAATATAAGTATGTATTCTGTGTATAATTAAGGGGTTAAAATGGCTGACATTACGGGTATAGTTACAGAAGCATATCAAGAGATTTATAATATTGCTCAGAATGCCTTTTCAAATCTCACTTTAGCTTCTGCTGGAGGTTATGTAGATCAAACTGCTGCACCTTTCGATCAAGGTACTCTTGAATTTGATCCGGGGCAACCTAATATTGTCAGATTTACAAGTCCTATTTCAATAGACGAAATAATTAGAACCATAGATACCTATATTGCTAAGTTGTCTTTAATCACACCCCCTACATTTCCTGAAGCACCCAATATGAATATGCAAGATCATGAAGTTTGGGTTTCTACTTTAACTACTAAGATGAAATCTAATCTCTCAAGTTATATTGACTCTATGGGTATTCCAGATGTAACTTATCAGAACTCTATATTTAATGAGGAGTTAGAACGTAATCTACAAACCCTTAATGATATCTATGATTTAGCAGATGCAAAGACCGGAGCTAGAGGATTTACTTATACTAACGATTTTGGTAACTCATTAAAAATAGATGCACAACAGAAGTACCAATTTGATAGAACACAAGTTTCCAGAACTATCAGTAAGACTATCGTAGAATGGGCAAGACAGAACTATCAGTTTGCAATTGAGAAGGGTCTTTCCTATGAACAAATGGAGATGGATTTTACTTACAAATACTGTACTGCTTTTGTTCAGATATATAGGGACTTAGTTATGGCCGCTTTAGAGGTATATAAAGCACAAATAGAGGTTCTTATAGCCCCAATAGAGGCTCTTATTAAAGAATTAGATGCTGCTATTAAGTACTCTCAGATGTTACTTGATATTGATAAAACGAATGAGACTCTTAAGCAGCACAGATCAGAGATTCAAATTAGTGAAGCTCTTCAGAAATACGGTAATGATATATCTTCAGCAACAAACAAATTAGGACAAAGACTCCACGCTTTAGAACAAGTGGTATCTCAATCTGCCGGTCTTGCTCAAGCAAATACACAATCTGTACTTCAAGTTATTAAATAGTAGGAGATAGATATGGCATATCAGTCTTTCATAAACAGACCTCTTAATTCAGATTTAAGTGAAATGAGTGGTTTAGGGCAGTACCAACTAAATCTACCCCCTGTTGGGGGCACACCTCCTTCTAGTTGGCTCCCTAAAGGTACTCAAGGAAGGGTAGTTAATCCTAAAGTTGGTTATACGGCCCCCGCACTTAATACAAATAATGCAGGCGGGGGATTTAGAGGATTAAATTTAAATACTGGTGCAGCTATGGGGCCAATACCCGCTGCTTTAGGTACTATAGCAACACTATTACAAAATCGAGGTACTGGGGCGAATGTAGCTCCTGCTGTTCCAAAGGTGGGTGATGCAACACCTGCGCCCAGTGCAGCGGCACCTACACCAGCACCAAATTCTATACCCCCTTTAGACCCACATGGTTTTGCTACAGTAGATGGTAACAGAATTAACTATGGGGATATAGGCAACCCTCTTAAAGATGCTGCTCTAATTAATTCTACAGGATATTCTTTTGGTACAACACCTGCTGATTCTGGGGGTACTGTTGGTACAACTCAAGGGGGCACTAATTTAAGTGATATTCTTAAAACTATCCAAGCTATTCAACCAGTACAAGATTATGCTAGTAGAGTTGGTGCTTTAAACACAGGTAACACCACTTGGGGTATGGACCCGTTGCAAAAAATACTCGCAGCTAAAGCAGGACACCAAGCAGACACGGAAAGATATCAACAGCAGACAGGTGCTCTAACTAATTTAGGTACTGCTCAGATGCAATCAGAAGCATCTAGATATGGGCACGAAGCACAAGCCCGTAGTGAAGAAGCTAAGAATAGGTATCTTGCTCCTTACTACGCAGGTCAAACTGAAAAGAATGTTGCTGAAGCTGGTGCAGCACCTTTGCGTGCTAAAGCAGATATTCTTAAAGCTCTTACAGAACAAGCTAAAGAAAATCCTACACTTAAAGCTGCTTTAGAAACTCTTAAAGGTTTTTCAGATCGTGGTGATGCTAGGAGTTATAATGATTATGCAGCTAAGATTGCCCAACTCACAGGTAAACTTATTCCTAAAATGATTGAACAAGACTAATCAAGAGGATTTTATGGCAACTGATTATACAGCACTAGATCAAGCATTAGATGCAGCAATTCAACAGCAGCTTGGTAGTGGTGGTACTGGACCTGGGGGTTTAACTCCAGAGCAGATCGCTGCTTACTACGGTACAGGTGCAACAGCCCCTAAAACCGGACTTGTTAAAGAGTTAGGTAAGGCGGTTGGTAGAGGTACTTTAGGCATTCCTAAACTAGCTGTTCGTGCTGCTCAAGGCGGTGCTCTAGATATTGGTCAACTTCTTGGTTATACTCCAGAACAGAATGTAGTTGCTCAGGCGTTAGGACAAAGTGCTGAAGCTATTCAAGGAGTTCAACAGAAACCAACGTTAGCTCCTAGTCCTGAGTTTGCTCAAGAACACCCTATTGCTGGTTTTGTTACTGAGAATATTGAAGGTGCTTTACCTTGGATCGCTGGCTCTGCCGCTTCTAAGATACCTTATGTTGGTCCTTTTGTTTTACCTGCTGTAGCTGGTCTATCCTCTCAAGCAGAATCCGTCGAACAACAAATGAAACGTGGTGTCTCAGGAACAGAAGCTTTAAAGAGAAGTATTCCCGGTGCTGCTACTCAAGCTGCTTTATTTGCTGCTATGCCAGCGGCCATGCGTGCTCTCAAGGGTGCCCCAAGTGCTGCTTTAGAGAGTGGTGTTAAACAAGGTCTACTTCCAAGTGCTCTAGGTCGTCCGGGTGGTGTGGTTAAAGGTGCAGTTCAAGGACTCGCAGCAGATGCTCCGTATCTATATGGTCAAGGGGAGGCGGGACAAGCTGTTGGTGTAGCTGCTGGTGCTATAACTCCCGAAGAATGGAAACAAGCACATACTCCAGAAGCTATATCCCATGCTATTGGTTCTTCATTAGTTGGTGGTGCTGGCTTTGGTGCTTTAGGTGGTATCGGTCAAAAGAGAGCAATAGAAGCTAAACAAGAAGAGTATAGGAAGCTACATCAACCTATAGTTGATGACAAGACTCCCGTCGATCTCAATGAAAAACCAGTAGTAACTCCAAATCAACCTCTAGTCCAGCAAGAGTTTCCTTTTGAAACAACTGCCGGTCCTACAAAACCCTTAGTTCAAGACATCCTCCCCGAAGGAGAGGTAGTTCTACCCCATACCCAAGCCCTTAAGATTGCTGCTAAGTTAAAAAAAGCAGGGGTCACTCCAATTATAGAAGAGTTGGGTATTGATGTTACTGGCAATAAGGTTACTAGAGTTTCTTTACAGGAGCAGCCTGCTAGAGAACTAGGTACTATGCCCGAACAACTGAGTCTTAATTTTGGTCAGGAGCAGGAGACTTTAAAACCTGTCATAGAACCACTACCCATAAAAGAAACACCAGCTACAGAGGAAATTTCGAAGCCTGAAGATATGTTTGAGGATATGCCTGAAGACCTTAAAGAGCATATCTCAGACTTTATGACTAATCCCAACACTACCGTAGATGTCGCTGCCTTATCTCAGATTATAGGGGTTCCAGAAGAAACCCTACTAGCTAAACGTAATGAAGCTTTAGGTATAGTGGATAAATCTACTCTAGCTACAGGTGAGCCTGAAGCAGACCAGAAACTTGCCGATGATCTTGGTGTGATATATAACGGTAATCAGGAAGGTGCTGAAGGAGAGGTATACCCTCTCTTTACTGATAATGTAACTGGCACCACTTTAATGTTAAAGCCTGGGGATAATCTTTCAGAGCGTCTTATAGCTAAAAGAGAATTATTTAAACAAGGTGATGCTAGAGTAGCTGCGGAGAAGGCTGCTCAAGCTCTTGGTGAAACTGTAGGTAAAGAAACAACTCTCCCTGAAGTCCAAAAGAAACTTAAAGAACTTGTTGGTGAAGCTACGCCCGAAACTGAAGCAGAGTATTTGAAGAAAACTACTCGTGAAGGTTGGGAACATAATGCTCTTGCTGACGAGATAGGTTCTTTCTTACATGAAGATGGTTTGATTACAAATAAAACTATTGAGTCTATGAAAGATAACTTAGATAGGTATGATGATGTGCCTTCTACTGGAAAGAATGTACCGAGGCAGGTGGAGGCATATAAAGAACGCGCTGTTGGTGTATTAGATAAAGCTGAAAAGGCTGGTATAGTAAAGCGCATCAAGCAGGGTTTTGTTTTAAATGAGAAAGTGACACCAGAAGCTTTTAAAGAATGGTTTAAAGATAATATATATAAGAAGAGGGGTAATGCTGGTGAAGGACTTCGTGAAGCCCAAAAGGAGTCTGTCTCAGGTGAAGGTGCCCCCGACCATGCCGTAGAAATCACTAAGGCAGATCAGCGTAGAATGGTTAAAGCAGAAGCAGAAAGAGCAGAGGTAGTTACTCGTGCCCAAAAACCACACACTATTTTTAAAGCACGTATGAAAGCATTTGCAGGGGAATTAACTCGTATTGATTCCGAAATTGCTAAACTCCCCTCCTCTGCTAAGAAGAGTGTTCTTCGTAGAGATTTTACTAAAGCAAATATAAGATTTAAAACATTAATTAAAGAAGGTAACTTCACTAAACTTAAAGAAGAAGCTAAACAATTTTATGATAAGCTTGATAACATCAAGACTGAGGGACCAGAATCAGTACAAATTAAAACTGTGATAGATGATCTTAAGTCCCAAGCTAGGGACATAGGTCGCCTAGAACTTGATGAAAAACTTAATAAGTTCAGAGAAGGTGTCCAAGAAGAAAGAAAAGTTAAAGATTTAACTGGTATTGAGCGAGTCGAGACTGCTGAAGGTATGCAGTATCGCAGAGAAAGTGAGAAGAAGTTCCTACAGGAGATGTCCACAAAGAAAACATCAGACGCAGAACGTATTGAAAATGCTGATGATATTTTAGATGTGGCTAATGCTTCTAATGAAACTCGTACAGCGTATGAGGCTAAAAAAACAGATAAGCAAAAGAGCTTATTCTTAAAGAACCTTGCAGATAAAGCTTGGATGAGTAGAGATAAACTTGAGAAAACTAAGGGTTCTATAGCTCTAGCTCATGGTGGTGGACGTCAAATATCTCAATTAAAAGAGGGGCACGCTGCTCGTGAAGTAAAGTCTGCTAAAGAGTTGGAACGAGAATCTAAACCAGAACTTAAGGCATCTTATAAAGAACAACAAGAGAAGATTAGACTTCTGAAAGAGAAACAAGAAGCTAAAATTCCTGGTCGAGAAGAAGCTAAAGCTCATCTTGAGAAAGAAGCTAAAGAGAAAATTGAATTAGAAAAACAAAGAGTCGCTAAAGAAAAAGCAGATCAAGAAGAGAAGAAAGAATTACAAAAGAAAATAGAAAACTATCCTGAAGATACCTCTGCTGGTTTTGAAGTTAAACTTAGCAAGAAAGGTGAAGTTAAATCTAATGCAGATGTAGCATACGCTAAATTTGCAAAGTCTACACAGACTGTCGGTTCAACAAATGCCGTCCCTGAAGCAGCACACAAGTTTGTATCTCATCTTGCAGATAAGTTTGGTTTAGATAAAACCTTTATTGTCACAGAGAGTGACCTTAAGAACTCTAACATAAAAGATGCTTCTATAACAGCTAAAAAGATATATGCTGAAGATGGTGATTATATTGGGGAATTACATAGTACCGTAGACGGTATAGATTTTCTTGCTTTAAATGACTCTAAAATTGGGAATGAAAAAACACTTGTTAGTACTCTGTCTCATGAAATAGGTCATGCTATTATTGATAAACACTTTGAGGGCGCATCAGCGGAAACTAAACAAGCAATTGAGGGTGATTTTAAACAGTGGTTAGATAAACTTGCTCAAGGTGATAGTAAAGCAATCAATGAACTTTACCAAGAGTCACAAGATAAGTCTTGGGAAGATTTTAAAAAAGAATATTCAAAACACATCACAGACGAACTCGCTTCTGGTGGGTTTAAAGTAAATGAAGATTCCATGTTTCACGAGTATCTTGCTGAACAAATTGCTAAGTATATTAAAGTAACTGAGTCTGCACCTAAAGGTATCCTTGCAAGATTCTTTAATACTCTAGCAGATAAAATAAATTACATTCTGCGTTTTGCAAATAAAGAGTTTGCTAAGAATCATACTCCCATTCAATCAGTATCTAAATGGTTAGATGGATTTAAGAAACAAGGTGAGGTTACTACTAAAAAGAATGTAGCACTAAAAAAAAAGACAATGGTAACATATGATGACTTTAAACGTGTAGCTAAACAAGTGCACGGTACTTTTAGTCCTAACACTAATGAGAGTGTAGTTAAGAATATGACTGATCTTATGGGTGCTAGTTTAGCTGATAAGGGGATTGTTAAGCAAGCGTATAAGGGCGTATTTAGACTTCCTTGGTGGGTTTCAGAAGTGCGTCCTGCTGCGGAGAATTATGAGAAATCTCTGGAATCTAATATTCTACTTAAACAGTTTCTTAAAGCTACCTCACAATCAGATAAAAATGTGCCTGGAATAATTTCTCTAAAAGATATTGAGAACAAATACAATAAACTTAGTAAGACAAGTAGAGAGAGTATTAATAAACTCCTAGTAGAAGGAGATAAAGAAAATATTGACTGGGCCTCTTCTAAAGATATTAAATCAGAAACTTTAAGAAATATACCTAAAGAAGATTTTGAAGTATATAGACAAGTTAGGGAGTTTGTGAATCAGGGATGGAGAAGAGAATTACAAATACAAAGTGATACTCTAGCTTACGGTCTGACTAAAAATATTGAATTGCAAGATAGGTTAGGTTCTGCTATACGCTTAAAAGAAATAGATTCTCCAAATAAACTTAGAGATTTTTTAGAAAGTCAATCTTCTATTAAAGCTAAAGGTGGTTTAAATACTATAATAACCCCTAAAGAATTTGCTCTAATTGCAGATGCTATTTACTCTAAAGACGGCATCAAAGATTTTTATAAGGAGTATTCCCAGAATTACTCTACAAAGAGTTTACCAGGATATATCCCAAGAGAGAGACTAGATGGAGCAGAGTGGATAATTGAACTCCATACAAAAGAAGGTACTAAAATCTTTAATCAAGGTTTCTATACTAAAGCAGAAGCTCAGCGTATATTTGAAGACTTAAAAAAGAATCCTGAAAAGTATGCACCGAAAGGTCTTGAAAAACTTAAAGTATTTACTGGTAAATATCCTACAAAAGGCAGTGAGTATTTTAGTGAGGAGTCCCTGCTAGCTGAACCTATTCTTAGACCCATTACAGCCAATGAGCGGTTTAATACTGGAGAAGATAAACTTATTGCGGATAACGTAGCTAAAGTTTTAGATAAATTTGAAGATGTCCTTAATAAAGAAGAGGTTGTTAACGCTGTACGTAAAGAGGTTATGAAACATCTTTTAGCTCAACGGGGTATGCAAAATAGAATACAGAGAAGTGAACAACTTATTGAAGGATATAATGAAGACTCCCCTCTTGATGCTATTCAAACTGCACTAGATAGGTCTGCGTACCGTCAATCAAAAATGAGATATATTATAGATCAATCCAGACTTGTATCTAAAACTACAGATGTTCAACATAAAAATGCAATTAGAGAATATATCAATAGAACACTAGAACCCGCTGTGACAGGAAGCACACAAGTTCAGGTATTTAAGAATATGGCTGCTGTGTATTTTATGGGGTTTAGGCCACTAACCGCACTTATGCAGCTTGCTCAGTTACATACAGTAGGTGCTGCTGAACTAGGGATGCACCTTAAAACACAAGGTATTGGTGGTTCTGCTCAAGGACTTTTAGCTAAAGCTGAGTTAGATATGCGTTTAGGTAAACTGAGTGGTGTAGAAAAGAAGATTATTGGAATGGCAGAAGAGCGTGGGGTTACTTGGGAGACATCATCACAAGCTATGCTGTTTAAGGATGTGGATGCAAAAACTAGTCAACACTTCTTAGGTAAACGTGTAGTTAAAGTAACAGAGATAGCTCTAAAGATGTTTCAATATATGGAACAGCACAACAGACAATCGTCTATCTTAGCTGCATACAGAGTATTTAGTAAAGGCAGTTCTGAGTTTAGTCAAGAAGCTTTTGATAAGTCTATGGAATACAACAATAACACCAACTTTATGATGAATAAAGGTAATGTCCCGTATTGGGCTATGAAAAACCCCGTAGGTATGAGTGCTTATACCCTTATGAGTTACACTCTCAATATGGCTAATTGGATGTTAAACAGATCACACGGTTCTTTATCGGACCTACATATAGACAAGTGGACTCAACGCCAAGCATTCATGAAGATGTTAGGTTACACCACCATACTTGCGGGAGTTGCTGGAGCACCTTTTGCAGACGACTTAAATAAACTTATTCGTAAAATATTCGGTAGAGACTTACACTTAGAAACAAAGCAGTTTATTAAACAACATGCTGGCGAAGACCTTGCTAATCTAGTTGCTGATGGTGTATTTGCACCCCTTGGTGTGAATGTCTCTGCCAATGTTGCTATCCGTGTACCATTTCTTTCAGGGTTACTTGATGACAAAACGGTAGGGGAGTCTGTGTCGGGTGCTGCTGGAGCACTTGTTCAAAAAGGATTTACTGCCGTTCATGCTGCTGCCACAGGGCAGGGGAGGAAGTTTGTAGAAGCTGCTTCTCCAGAAGTTATTGCTTCTGCTCTTCGTGCTGAGAGACTTTATAGGGAAGGTCAACGAACTTCCACAGGTAAACCTGTTTACTTTGAAGGTAAGCCAGTAAAGTCAACTGGACCAGAGGCATTACTGCAAGGATTACTTGGAGTTAAGTCTGAACGGCGTGCTAATATTATGCGTGTTGCTGATTCTGAATATAAACTCCACGCATATTGGACGGATAAGAAGAAGATTGCAGAATCTAAAGCTAGAAGAGGGGATATATCAGCACTCCAAGATTTTAATAGACAGTTGATGTTAAATAAAAATGCTAGGATGTTAGTTAAACCACTTAAAATATCTGGGGTCGTAGAACCCAATAAAGAGAAGACTGCCTTTGAGTTAGCACAATAACAGATTAATAAATTACTAAATATTGCCGATACTATATGTGTAGGGGAATATACCAAAGGAATAAAAATGCAAAAAGACTGCGATTATTATCCGAAAGGAGAGTGTGCATCACACTCTCAGTTAATGGAAACTCTAGGTGGTTTAAGGGCTGATGTTAGTTGGCTTAAGAAGGCATTTTGGGCTATCCCCGCTACGCTGATTGCAGTTTCCGTAACTCTCGTTGCTGGATTCATCTCTAATGAAAAGCGCATTGCCACATTGGAAACACAGGTTGCTAACCAACTAAGTTTAGGAGATATGCCGAGATGGACAGAGACCTTCCCGAAATCAAAGCAGAGAAAATAACCCATCCGTGGCTAGTCCAGAAACGACTCAAGTTGGGCGGACTTACTTGTTTATTCCCAGACTGTTTATCATGGAAGGCACAGGGTAAATGCAGCGATGACTGTCCATTCGCAAGATAAGGATAACTTTGGCTACAGACCGCGTTTGAATCTCGACTGGGAACGTATTCAGCGAAGGCCGACTTGTCCGGTTAATATCGTGACTTGTCCGGTATGCCACAAGGCCGTCGAAGGTGAGTGTGTTGCTTACCATCCGACTTGTGATAAACTAAGGAGAATGTAATGGAAAAAACAGGTTGGATTTGTCCGAAATGTGGATGTGGTGTTAATCCTAATGTTGATAGATGCCCTTGTGTAGGGCAGACACTACCGGTGTCCTACCCGCCTTACATCCCATGGTATCCGCCAATGCAGCCGTATTACCCCGTGGTGACGTACACTACTCGTACCGATGCTCCCGATGTGAACGCCACTCCTGGTGGCATTATCCCTTCCGTTGGCGTCAAAGTTGGAAGTGCTGTGGTTTCAGCCATCCCATGCGGCACATGGGGATGC
>Ga0299912_10002217_pt1 | contig 15943 bp, 15 predicted proteins | sample RVTome_2_FD_207667 | JGI IMG/M metagenome (GOLD analysis project Ga0299912, IMG submission 207667) | Soil microbial communities from uranium-contaminated site in the Upper Colorado River Basin, Wyoming, United States - RVT95D214 (version 2) ... | reverse complement strand
GACCTCAAGGGCATACCACCTCTCATCTGATAGGGCAGATATCGTTGGAGAATGCATTGCAGAAAGAAGGGACATAACCCGTTTTAGAGACTTCTTAGGCACATTCATTTTAAGTCCGACCTTTTCTTCAGCAGCAAGGGCACCTTTAAGAAGCAGCGATATATTCTCCATCTTCTGCCTCTTCCATTTATCAAGCCATGCCTTTTTGTTTGCAATAAACCTTGTACTTGACTGAAGGATGGTTTCAATAATCCTCAGATTATTCGCCTTAAGAGAAGTGCCTGTCTCAGTGAGTTCAACAATCGCATCAGCTAAGTGAGGCGGTTTGACCTCTGTTGCACCCCATGAAAAATCTACCTCAGCCTTTATACCTTTGGATTTAAGATATCTCTTGGTAAACCCAACAAGTTCTGTTGCAATCCGCTTTCCATTCAGGTCCTTTAAGGTCTTTATCCTGGATTCATTGGGAACTGCAATCACCCATTTTACAGGCCTGAGACCCTCTTTTGCATAAATAAGCTCAGCAACCTCATGTACGTCAGCATTCTGTTCCATTATCCAGTCCTTGCCTGTAAGGCCGCAATCAAGTATTCCGGCATCAACATACCTTGGCATCTCCTGTGCCCTGATTAACATGGCCTCTATCTCTGGGTCATCAAAAGATGGATAGTACGAACGGCTTGATATAGTAATGTGGTATCCTGCCTTTCTAAAAAGTTTTAATGTTGACTCTTGAAGACTGCCTTTTGGAAGACCAAGTCTTAATATCTTATTCATACCCTCACCTTTTTTCTGTAGTCTATGCTTTAATACCTTGTGATATAATAAGTTGTATAATTTATCATATTACTGATGTTGTTACAAGAAAATCATTTTAATAATCATAGTAATCCCCCTCAGTCCCCCTTTAGCAAAGGGGGATTAAGGGGGATTTGATTGAAATGGATTTTACACCTTTACAAAATATCATTAAAGACGGGTTTAAAGACTCGCGCATTTACAACCTCACAGGCTCATCTGCCGCCCTCCTTCTTGCCCTTTACGATGAACCATTTCTTGCAGTTGAATTAACCGAAGAACTTGCAGAAGAGCTTTATAAGGATACCAATTTTTTCAGAGAGGCATTTAAAAAAGAGCATGTCCTCTTACTTCCAGAGCCTGATGGCCCTTCCCTTTCAGGTAAGAGGGCAAAGGTAGTTTACTCACTCAAGGGAAAAAACTCTATTGTTTGTTCTTTCAAAAATCTTAATTCACCTATATGGCCTCAGAAAGAACTACATAGGAACGTTATAAATCTCACCAAAGGTATAGAGATCAGCAGGACAGAAATTGAAAAAAGACTTCAGGAGATAGGTTACAAAAATGTTTCGCTTGTTGTCGGGCAAGGTGAGTACAGCAGGCGCGGATGGCTTCTTGATATCTTTCCTTCGACATCGGAAAACCCTCTGAGGCTTGAATTCTTTGGGGATGAAATAGATAGCATAAAGAGCTTTGAAGTCGATACACAGAGATCCGGAGAAGATGTTTCTCAGTTCCTAATATTCCCGGCAGAAGACCCCCCATCAGGCATAACACCGCTTGAGCTAATAGATAATTCAAGATACTTTTTTTCAGATTCGATTCAGGAAAGAGAAAAACTCCCTGAGGATATTACATTTTTTTCAAGATATTCCATAAAAGGCCATGGTTATGATGCAGGGATACTTTCAATTAAAGGTCTGGGGATTATTCCTGAAGAAAGAAAAAATATAGAGGAATTACCACAAAAAATCAAGGACACCCAGTCAGAGATTCGCCTTATTTCCTCATCAAACAGCCAGGCAGAGAGGCTTAAAAACATACTGATAGAAGGAGGTGTAGTTGCACCCGTCATAGATAAGACAGAGATTTTTGAGTATAAGGGAAGTGTTTCGATAACTGTCGGCGACCTTTCATCAGGCCTCTTTTTACCGGGCATCTTAATCCTGACCGAAAAAGAGATATTCGGTGGAAGGCCTGGATACAGGCCTATCAAGAAATCAAAGGTAGCAAGGCTTCTTACCTCACTCGATGACCTTAGACCAGGCGACTTTATTGTCCACAAAGACCACGGCATCGGAAGATTTCATGGACTTATGCGCCAGCGCATAGAAGGCGTCGAAGAAGATCTCCTGCTGATTGAGTATGAAGGTGGAAGATTATACATACCCCTTCAAAGTATTAACGGCATACAGAAATATCATTCTGAAGAAGGCATTATTCCAAAGATTGACAGGCTCGGAGGGAAGACCTGGCAGAGAACAAAAGAGAGAGTAAAAAAGAAAATACACGAGATGGCAGGAAAACTCGTTGCCCTTTATGCTGAGAGAAAGGTCTATAAGGGTTTTTCATTCAGCCCTGATACCGAACTCCACAGGGAATTTGACAGCTTCTTCCCCTACGAAGAAACACCTGACCAGATAAAGGCAGTAGAAGACATTAAAAGGGATATGGAATCAGAAAAACCAATGGACAGGCTTATCTGCGGTGATGTTGGATATGGTAAGACAGAGGTTGCAATGAAGGCGGCATTCAAGGCAGTTTATGATGGGAGGCAGGTGGCTCTGCTTGTGCCTACTACAATACTGTGTGAACAACATTACAGGACTTTTAAAACAAGGTTTTCTGCATTTCCTCTCAGGATAGATTATCTGAGCAGGTTTAAATCGAAGAAGGACCAGAAGGAAACAATTAAGGCGCTGTCAACCAGTGATATTGACATAATTATAGGAACTCATAGTCTTCTTAGCAAGGATATAAACTTTCATAACCTCGGCCTTCTTATCATTGATGAAGAACACAGGTTTGGTGTCAGGCAAAAGGAAAAGATAAAAGAATTTAAAAAAGGCGTTGACGTTATCACGCTTACTGCAACGCCTATACCAAGAACACTCTCAATGGCGCTCTCAGACATAAAAGACATGAGTACAATCGAAACACCGCCGGAGGAAAGACTCGCTGTCAAAAGCATCGTCTCGGTATTCGATGAGGAATTGATAAAAGAGGCTATAAAAAAAGAAATCGAGAGAAACGGTCAGGTATTTTTTGTACATAACAGGATAAAAGGTATTTATAAGATAGCCGATTATCTTTTGAAACTCCTGCCTTCAGCAAGGATAGCAGTTGCACATGGCCAGATGGCTGAGAAGGAACTCGAAACAGCTATGCTTAAATTTTACGAGTACAAAATAGATGTGCTCCTGGCCACAGCTATAATTGGTTCGGGACTCGATATACCAACAGCTAACACCATTATCATCGACAGGGCAGACATGATGGGACTTGCTGACCTATATCAACTCAGGGGCCGTGTTGGAAGAGGTACTGTGAGGGCATATTCTTATTTTCTCATTCCAGGTGAGGATATAATTACAGAAGAGGCTAAGAGAAGATTGCAGGCAATACAGGAGATGAGCTACCTTGGAGCAGGCTTCAGGCTTGCCTTGAAAGACATGGAAATCAGAGGTGCGGGAAACCTCCTTGGCGCTGAACAATCAGGGCATATCCATGCAGTCGGCTTTGACCTTTATATGGAGATGTTAGAAAAGTCAGTAGCAGAGTTAAAAGGCCAGAAGATTGAAGAAGAGTTCGAACCTTCAATAAGTTTGAGGGTTAACGCATTCATACCCGAAGAATATATAGATGATATAACACTCAGGCTGAGCCTCTATAGAAGGATTGCATCATCAAAGACAAATGAGGCAATAGAAGCGCTTGAATTAGAGATTAAAGACAGATTTGGAAGACCGCCGGATGAGGTTAAAAACCTCTTAGATATAATGAGGCTGAAGATAATGGCAAGAGAGCTCCTCATTACAAAGATCCATGACACGCAGGGAAATATCCGTGTAATATTCTCTCCTGATACAAAGGTCGAGCCCCGGGATATCTTTGAACTTCGCAAGAAAAGAAATGGAAGAATTAAATTCTTACCGGACGGCTTTGAGGTCGATTTAAGTGGATTCCCATGGGGAAAAATCTTTGAAGAAATATCTTACCTCTTTACTTGTTTACCTATTTCTGATAGTTTCAATAAGGAGAATTAAAGGGTGAAAACAATAAATATTCTTATTTTTCTTACAATATTTCTATTCTCCTGTTCAACCACTAAGACAGGAGAGAATATCCAGAAGGCGAATGCCCATTATCAATTAGGCATATCATATCTTAATGACAACAATATCCAGCCGGCATTTATAGAGTTCCAGAAGGCACTGGAGCTTAACCCCAATAATAAAGAAATCCTTAATGCGATGGGCGTCATATATCTTTTGAAGTTTGAGAACTATCCAGAGGCTATAAAGTATTTCCAGAAGGCTTTAAAGATAGATAAAAACTTTTCTGAGGCATCGAACCTCCTTGGTTTTGCATACGAAAAAACAGGGAGATTCGATGAGGCCATTGAATCATATAAAATGGCCATGTCAAACACCTTATACAAAAATCCTGAAAAGGCATTCAATAATTTAGGCAGGGTATATTACAGGACAAAGAGATACAATGATGCAATAGATGCATATAAAGAGTCTTTAAGGAGATTTCCCGATTTTCATTTGCCATATTATGGTCTGTCGCTCTGTTACAATGCTAAAGGCCAATATGGCGATGCCGCAACTGCTATTACGCGTGCAATAGAGCTTGACCCTCTTTATAAAGGAGATAAGGACAAGGCAATGACAGACCTCGAAAACAAAAAACTAATAGCAAAAGGCGAAGAGGAAAAAGATATAGCTGACTTTATTGAGATATTGAGATATTAAAGCCTGGTACTATTTTATAAAATAAATCCTAATTTACAATCGCCAACTTATGCGAGAATACCTTACACTACGCCCTCTGCTTTGAAGAAAGGGCAGCCTTTCACATAGAAACAAATAAGATAAGTATATTTTTTTATCTTACCTTGGGTAAAATGCCCGCTTAATTAGGAATTATGTCTCAAACGAATTACCAGCTTAATTATTTAATCTTAATAAAATCAGTAAGTTTACTATCAGGCATTATTTATGATAGGCTTATATGGATAACTTAATAGAAAGGAGGTGAATAATATGAAAAGATTAGTATTACTATTAGCTCTTTTATCAACTCTAACACTTGTTGCCTTTGCCTATGCACAAGGACCAGGCATGATGGGCGGAGGTTATGGCATGGGAGGTTACGGCATGGGAGGTTATGGCATGGGAGGTTATGGTATGGGTCCAGGTATGATGGGGCAAGGCTATAACTGGCAGAGTCCGGAATGCCAAAAGTTCCATGATGATACCGTTCAGCTAAGAAAGCAACTCCATGAAAAGAGGTTTGACTATTTTGAAGCCTCTCGCAATCCGAAAACAACAGGTGAAGACCTCACAAAGATTGAAAAGGAGATCAAGGACCTCCAGGAAAATCTCTATTTAAAGGCTCCAGTTGGTTGCCGATGGTAGTAATGAAGACAGTTAGCTTTTGGGCAGCCGGATATTAGTTTGGCTGCCTTTTTTGTCTGTTGTTAATAGGTTGCTGAGAGAACTCTCCGCTACACGGAGTAGATGAGGAAAGTTTGAATTTTCAAGCCTTTCCGTTTTTAACACATTGTAGGTGTAATCTGCCTTTTGGCTAAATCAGATAGTGTCAATTATCTTAAGTGCTATCTTAAAAACACTAAATTCCACCAAGCTACAACATTTCTTATTTTTTCAGTAAGCTAACAAACTTATTTCAGTCCCAGCACATCCTGCATGTCATATAACCCTGCCGGCTTGCCAACCACCCACTTAGCCGCTCTTAAGGCGCCTCTTGCGAATGTATCCCTGCTCGATACCTTGTGAGTAACCTCAATCCTCTCTCCAAGACCGCCAAATATAACCGTGTGTTCTCCAACAATGTCACCTGCACGGATAGTCTGTATCCCGATTTCTTTGCTGGTTCTCTCGCCGATTATCCCCTTTCTTGCATAAACTCCAACCTCATCAAGATTTCTGTTTAAGGCATCTGCGATTACCTGTGCCATTTTCAAAGCGGTACCGCTTGGGGCATCCTTCTTCATCCTGTGGTGTGCCTCGATAATCTCAACGTCGTAAGCATCGCCAAGTACCCTCGCAATATCCTGCAATACCTTTAAAAGAAGGTTTACGCCCATACTCATATTGGAGGCCATTACGCATGGGATTTTTTTAGTAAGTTTAGCGACTTCTTTTAAATCATCTTTTGTGAACCCGGTCGTCCCGATAACCATGGCCTTGCCTTTTGAGGATGCAAGCCTCAGATGTTCCGTTGACGCTTCTACCGTAGTAAAAGATATAACTAAATCAACATTGCCAATGATTGATTCAAGACTATCTGCAAGTTTTACACCTGTATTTCCGATGCCGACTATTGTCCCGATGTCTTTGCCTATATCTTTATGTCCCTTTCTCTCAAATGCACCTGCTAATTGTAATTCTTTATATTCTTTTGAGAGAGCAGTAATCCTGCTTCCCATCCTCCCAGATGCACCTGCAACCGCTATCTTAATCATAACCCCTCCTTATCCTCTTTCCCCCTTATTACCCGGGGGATTTGTAATAAGTTAAACATTGTAAAACTTTTTGGAGTAGGCAGATGTGCTGAAAAAAGCCTGCCAGCGACTCCTTATGGCCATCAATCCCGGCCAGCCAGCCTCTATGTAAAATAGATTTATCATTAAGTATGCAGTCATGTGTATTTTAATAAAAACTTTGTCGCTTTGCAGGGGTTTTTCAATATATCTGCCCTTCTTCTTGCAACTGATAGGTAGACTAACACAAATAATTAATAACTAACAACTTGTCACTTTTCCTCTTTTTTTTCTTCTTCTGCTATTCCTTCTATTTCTTCTTCACTTTTAATAGGTATTTTATATTCGTCTGATACCCATTTACCGAGGTCGATGAGTTTGCATCTCTCGGAACAAAAAGGCCTCCAGGGATTCTCCTCCCAGGTGGTTGTATTCTTACATATCGGACAGATGATTTTCATAATCAATTCTGAATCTTTTGCTTTGTTTTTTTCAAGTTTTTAATCACAAGGTCTGAAACAACGCCGTTCACAGTGCCTGTCACTGTACCAATAAGAATAATTAAAGGGCTTATCAGAAGTATGGCCTCAATCCTCTGTATGAACAGAAAGTAAGCAAGAAACAACTGGGCAATATTATGAAACAATGCACCAATAAGGCTCAGACCTATGGTACTGAATAATCTTGGGGCAATAGACAGGACAGAGCCCATGGCAAGGGTGCTTGCAACCCCTCCTCCGAGGCTCAGGATAAAGGCAGGGCCGAGGAATGTGCCTGTGAATATTGAAGAGAGGATTACCCTTATAAGCGTTACCATGATTGCTGCCCTGATGCCGTAAAGAAATAGTGTTATAAGAGTGATAATGTTTGCAAGACCGAGTCTTAACCAGGGGATCGGGGTTGGTAATAGGCTCTCAAAGCCATGAAGGGCTAATGCATAAGCAGAGAGCAGGGCTATCCTGTATTTATCCTGTAATTGCATCAACTATCTTGTTAATTTCATCTTCGTGATCGCCTATGGTTACAACAACTTTATTTGGAAGGCATACTATTGCTCCGCTCTCGATCCATCCCTGCTTTATACATAGTTTGTTATGACATGGAGATTCAGTTACCCTTAACCTATGATTTTTTATCTCAACAACTGTCCTGCCCTCAGGACCCTCTACTGACACAGTCCTGTCCTTATCAATAGGCAATACATATACAAGGCTACCATTAGCCTCTATCTGCACTGTCTGACCTGCAGGTAAGACTTTCTTAACAAAAATGATGCCTGAAAAAGACAGAAGTAGCAGTATAGATAAAAGGATTTTGTCAGCGATTGTAGTACTTTTAAGCAGTCCGTTTAAATTCAAACTTCCCTCTGATGTTAGGCGTGGTATGTACCTTCCCTTGACTATCCACTATTATCCCATCAAACCCCAGCTTTTCAAGAACCTTTATCCCTTTTTCAGGGCCAAGTATAAAGACACCTGTTGCGAATGCATCTGTAAATGCACCCTCCTTTGTTATAACGCTTACACTCTGACATTTTTGTGCAGGATAGCCAGTCCTGGGAGAAAGTAGATGATGGTACCTCCTACCATCGATTATAAAAAAACGCTCATAGTCTCCGGAAGTGGATATAGCCATATCTTTGAGTTCAAGGGTTGCCATGATATCATCTGAAAATCCCCCCTTGCCCCCCTTTACTAAAGGGGGGTTAGGGGGGATTCTTGGATTCCTTATGCCGATCTTCCAGGGTTTTCCATCAGGCTTGAGCCCGAATGCCTTAATATCTCCAGCAATGGAAACAAGTCCGGAATTTATTCCATTTCTTTTTAATGTCTCTACTGCCTTATCAGCAGCATATCCTTTTGAGATTCCACCTAAATCAATAAGCATGCCCTTTTTTTTAAGGAATGCAGTTGATTTATCTCTGTTAATAATTAAGTACCTGTAATTTACTAATGACAGATTTTTTTTGATTACACTTTCTTCAGGTTTTATCTTTTTATGAAAGTCGTAGAGTGATATAACAGGACCTATAGTTACATCAAAGGAACCTTCGGTCTTTTCAGAAACCATTATTGCTTTATTCAGCATATCCAGGATATCGGGCAATACCCTTACCCCGGAGATGCCTGCGTTTTTATTAATCCTGGATACCTCGCTCTCAGACGAAAAAAAATTTGACAGCTTTTCGAGCCTTTCCATCTCAGAAAATGCATTATCAATTGCCTTTCCAGCGCTATTCTCTGAATTGGAGACAACTGTTATGGTAACAAACGTGTCCATCAGGATTTTACTTTTTCTATAGATCCTTTCCTTGTGGGATGTGCAAGCACACAAAAAAGTAAGAAGTAAAAAGTAAAAAGTAAAAAGTAATACTTTAGTAATCCCCCCACGCCCCCCTTTAGTAAAGGGGGGTAAGGGGGGATTTGATTTTGTAACTTTTAAACTTTCAACTTTAAACTTGTCTTTCATGCTACCCTCGCATGTTTGAGCCTTGATAGTTTATTCCTCAAGAATTTGCCCGTATAGGAATCAGGGTTCATACTGACCTCTTCTGGCGTACCCTCTGCAACAATCTTCCCTCCTTCTTCACCGCCTTCAGGTCCAAGGTCTATTATATAATCAGCAGATTTTATCACATCGAGGTTGTGTTCTATTATGATAACTGTATTCCCTGAATCAACGAGGCTGTTTATTACATTAAGCAGTCTCTGGATATCAACAAAGTGGAGTCCTGTCGTGGGTTCATCAAGTAAATAGAGCGTGTTGCCTGTTGATTTTTTTCCGAGCTCTTTTGAGAGTCTCACCCTCTGTGCCTCACCGCCTGAAAGTGTTGATGCAGGCTGTCCAAGCTGTAAATAACCAAGCCCTACATCTTCGAGTACTTCGAGTTTTTGCTTTATATGAGGGATTGACGAAAAAAATTGAAGCGCCTCGGACACAGTCATCTCAAGTACCTCTGCAATGTTCTTCCCTTTATATCTTATATCGAGGGTCTCTTTATTATATCTTTTCCCCTTACAGGTATCGCATGATATATAAACATCAGGCAGGAAATGCATCTCTACCTTAATCAACCCACCTCCGTGACAGGATTCGCACCTTCCGCCTGAAAGATTGAAACTGAACCTCGAGGAAGCATATCCCCTTATTTTTGAATCAGAAACCTGTGCAAATAACTCTCTAATAAATGAGAAGATTCCGGTATATGTTGCCGGATTAGACCTTGGTGTTTTTCCAAGAGGTGATTGATCAACACATATCACGCGGTCTATCTTATCCATGCCCATGATTTCTTTATATCGGCCGGGGATTAATCTGCTTCCATATATTTCTCTGCAGAGTGCCTTATAGAGTATCTCGATCACGAGTGTGCTTTTACCTGAACCTGAGACCCCTGTCACACATGTAAAGATTCCAAGCGGAATATTAACATTGATATCCTTGAGATTAAATTCCCGGGCACCTATTATCCTTATAAAGTCTTTTGGATCTCTTCTCACAAAAGGGATATCTATTGATATTGAACCACTGAGGTATTTCCCGGTTATTGATTTTTCGTTTCTCTCTATTTCCTCAGGTCTCCCTGAAGCCACAATCCAACCACCCCTGAGCCCTGCACCCGGCCCCATATCCACAACAAAATCAGCCCATCTTATTGTCTCCTCATCATGTTCGACAATAATAACAGTGTTGCCGGCGTCCCTTATTGATGAAAGGCTTTCGAGGAGTTTCTTGCAGTCCCTCGGGTGCATACCGATGCTCGGTTCATCGAGGATATAGAGGACACCTGTGAGAGAAGAACCAAGTTGTGCCGCAAGTCTTATCCTCTGGGCCTCTCCGCCTGATAGCGTAAGGGATGACCTGTCAAGAGTGAGATAATTGAGTCCTACTTTTTTTAGGAAATAAAGTCTGTCTTTTACTTCTTTAAGGACACGTGATGCAATCGTCTGTTCTCTCTCCGTGAGTTTTAAGTTTTCGATAAAAAATACTGCACCTTCTACTGACATCTTTGCGAATTCACTTATATTTATGTCCTGTATCTTTATGCTCAATGCTTCTTTCCGCAATCTCAATCCACCACAGAGCCTGCAGTATCTGTATTCTTCAAGCTCAATAGAATCTTCCTCAAGATTCTCGAAGCCCAGCCCATTACACCTCGGGCAAGCGCCCTGCTTGCTGTTAAATGAGAAGAACATCGGGGTTACTTCAGGGTAGCTTATACCGCAATTCAGACATACCGTAGTTTTTGAGAAGAGGATATCCCTGTGTTTTTCGATAAGATTTATAACTACTGTATCTGAGTAAGTAAGGGCTGTTTCGATTGCGTCTTTTAACTGGCGCTCAATACCCGGCTTTATGATAAGCCTGTCTATGACAATCTCTATTGTATGGCGTTTATGTTTCCTGAGAGTAATATCTTTTGTCAGATCCATCATCTCGCCATCTATCCTCGCCCTTATAAAACCTTCTCTGCGCATCTCCTGAAGCTCTTTCCTGTATTCGCCTTTTCTGTCCCTGACTATCGGCGCAAGGATCTGAAGCCTGCTTCCCTGTGGCAGGGACATAACTGAATTAATGATATCCACAGATTCCTGTTTTGATATAAGAGAGCCACAGTTATAACAGTATGGCTTTCCTATCCTTGTGTAAAGGACACGAATATAATCATATATCTCAGTGATGGTGCCGACAGTCGAGCGGGGGCTCCTGTTAACGGTTTTCTGGTCTATTGAAATGGATGGAGACAGCCCTTCGATATAGTCAATGTCAGGCTTATGAAGCTGCTCAATGAACTGTCTGGCATAAGCAGATAGGCTTTCGACATAGCGTCTCTGCCCTTCTGCATATATAGTATCAATAGCAAGCGATGATTTACCCGAACCTGACGGGCCTGTTATTACAGTTATTGCATCTCTGGGTATGGAGAGGTCAATATTTTTGAGATTATGCTCCCTTGCTCCCTTTATGATTATAAATTCATACATGCGCTTAAATATTTAGTATAACATACAAATTATTTAAGGCCCTTGACGAAATTTGCTTACTAAAGGTTTCTTTTAAAAGAAGGATGTTGTAATATATTTCATGAGAAAGATTTTTCTTTTGGCGTTTTTATTCATATTTCCTGCTATCTCTTATTCCCAGCCTTCAATAACATTTGATACAGAGAACTATGACTTTGGGACAGTAGCCCAGTCTGATACAATCGAACATAGTTTTGATTTTACAAATACTGGAAATGAAGAGCTCGTCATAGAAAAATTGGTTCCATCATGAGGATGCGCAGCAGTGATGGCTAGTTCAAGCCGTCTGAAGCCTGGAGAAAAAGGGAATATTATTGCAAAAATTGATATAAAAGGCAGAGCAGGTTCTATCTCTAAAAGCGTGCAGGTTTTCTCTAATGACCCTAAGAAGAAAGTCCTTACTCTCATTCTCAGGGTAACAATACAGTAGTAGTCGTTAAAAATATTCAGGCTTGCGAGTTTCTCTGCCTTAAAACAATAAGCCCTGCTACTGCAATTAGAAACATCAGGATACTGATTCCCTGTGACACAGAAAGTTGAGGTGCAATAAACCCTCTGTTCACATCCCCTCTAAAGAATTCAACTATAAACCTCAGAACAGAATAAAGAAGCAAATATGTCATGAAAAGCTGACCGTTAAATGACTTATTTCTTCTAAGGGCTATGAGTATAAGAAAATTAATAAACTCCCCTGCAGACTCATAGAGTTGTGTTGGGTGGAGAGGTATCCCGATTTGGGCAAGGGATTCCGGGTTTGTAAATGTAACCGCCCATGGAACTGATTCCGCAGGCCTCCCATAACAACAGCCGGCAAAAAAACACCCAAGCCTTCCAAGAGCATGCCCTATCGCGATTGAGGGTGCAAAAATATCCGCTGTTTTCCAGATGCCGAGGCCATTTTTTTTCACATACCAAATAGCAGTTGGCACAGCAAGTAATACGCCTCCGTAAAAGACAAGACCGCCTTCCCATATCTTGAAAATATCCAGGGGATTTTTAATATAATGGCTGGCATTTATTAAAATAAAAAACAGCCTTGATCCTATGATGGCTGATAGGAGGATATAAAACCCAAGGTCGATTATTTTATCAGCAGGGATGCCTTCTTTTCTTGCCTGCCTGACAGCAAAGCCAAGTCCGATTAAAAATCCGACAGCCACAAGCAGGCCATAGGTGTGTATCGTTAAAGGTCCGAATCTAAATAGTATAGGGTGCATGGGTATTTAATAATAACATAGATAGGATTTGTCCGTATCATCTCAATAATATTTCGGATCTGATTTTGAAAGATGCTTTATGATCAGTCCATGATATAATTATTCTAAAGGTTTTATGGACACCGTCGAAAAACTAAGAGTGCTTTCCGAAGATTCACAATATGATCTGGCCTGTGCTTGCGGCACCGGAAAGGATGAACACCGCAAGCGGGGGCCGGATGGCAGATGGCTTTATCCTGTTTCTCTTCCACAGGGCGGGTATACCGTCCTTCTTAAGACACTCCTCTCCAATGCCTGTACAAACGATTGTAAGTACTGCCCCCTCCGCTCCGAGACAGACGTGCGGCGCTGTACACTCCAGCCTGAAGAGGTTGCCCGCGTGTTTATGGAATATCAGAAAAAGAAAAGGGTCTTTGGCCTTTTCCTGAGTTCCGCTGTCATCAATAATGCAGACTACACCATGGAAAAAATCAATACCGTTGCACATCTTCTCAGATACAAACATAATTTCAGGGGATACATTCATTTGAAGATCATTCCCGGAGCCTCCGATGCAGCGATTGAGGATGCCCTATCGCTTGCAACTGCAGTGTCGCTTAATATCGAGACGCCGGGCAAGAAACACTTTGCAGCGCTTTCGAGCAAAAAAAATTACGATAAAGACATTCTCCATCCTATAAAGGTGATGGGCAGGCTTACAGAAAAGGGCATGAGGTTTTCGAAGGTTAAATGCACCACCCAGTTTATTGTCGGCGCTTCCGACGAGACAGACTCAGAGATCATAAAGTATATGTTCGGTCTCTATAACCGCCTGAATTTCAAGCGCGTCTATTTTTCCGCTTATCAGAAAGGACTCGGTCATCCGGAAATCCCCGGTGAAAAACAGTTCTTCATAGATCCTGAAGATTCCTTTATGCGTGAACACCGCTTATACCAGGTTGATTTTCTTATCCGCAGATACGGTTTTACCAATGAAGACATCCTACTTGATAAAACCGGAAATCTACGATTGGATAAAGATCCCAAAGAGGTCTGGGCTGATAACCATCCGGAGTTTTATCCTGTCAGGATCAATACATCAGACAAAGAAGCACTGCTCAGAGTACCGGGCATGGGGCCTGAAACAGTAAAGAGGATACTGAATACGCGAAGGGACAGAAATATCACACGTCCTGAAGATATCGGCATTAAAGGGAAGAGAATCCAGAAGATAAAGAACTATGTGATTTTTGAATGACACACACAGGTTATTAATTTCACTGTTTATTCACAATTTCAAGAATTCTTTATTTTTATCGATTACTTCATTAAACACGCATTCAAGAGGCTTTTCGAAAAAAGTGAAGTACACCTGCTAAGAAACGCCGGGCAAATATCGAAACCTTTGAGGAGTTCATTCTGTACTTAATGCTATCGAGCTTTGCGCAGAGGGTGTCTTTCGAATCGAAGTAAATAACAGACAACTGAAGCTATGGTGGGAAGGCGAATGTGCTTGCAAATGAGTTCATGCGTTGGTTCGTCGGTTTATGGCCTGGAAAATCACTCACATTCACAGTAGCCTGCATTACCATCTTTGTATCCCTTGGGGTTTTTTTTATTGCCAAAACCTCACCATCCTGCTTAGAATATGACGCCCATGATGAAAATAATCGGATCGGGAGTAAATAATCCTGGGTAAAACGTTCATCGTCATGTAAAAGGAGGAATCATGAAAAGAGCAGTAATTGCAGTAGCAGCAGTACTGTCACTGGTATTCGCAGTTCCAGCATTCGCAGTCGAAGGCATTCGGCCATCGACAGGGACAGTCCCTGACTTTGAACAGATGAAGGCTGATCATCTAAAAAGGCTTGACGATCGGATAAATAGCCTTCAGGAGGAAAAGGCCTGCGCACAAGCGGCTAAGAACCAAGACGATCTAAGAGCTTGCAGGCCGAAATATAAGGCAGAGATGAGAAAAAGAGGAGGTACCGGTGGTCCGGGTGGCCAAGTCCCTCCTCAGATCAAGTAATTTATCTGCTTATTTCGTTACCAGAAAGGCGGGATGGCCAAAAAGCTATCCCGCTTTTTAATTTGACTCACAAATCCTCAGGAAATTTATAGACTTTAATCGTTAATCATTAACTTTTGCCATTACTTCATTCTGAGGCATTGTAGGTACGGCAAATACCACGCAATAGGAATTTAGTTCACTTCACTTCTTCCTGTACTCCTCAACTTTAAATCTCGTTCCACAATACAATATTTCATCCAGAAATCATAAAATAAGTTACCACTTTGTCTTAATTCAATTTTGGAGATCCTGGTCTATTTTACCTACCTACCTAAATTAGTAGTTTCTTTTTGTGAATCAAAGGCGGACAATTAGTTTATTAGCGACAAAGCCAGCCCCTTCGCGATGTCTCTATATTACGAAATATTTAGCACTGTGGGTAGTACTAATTTTGGGGGAGGGTACCATAAAAATGGATAAACGAAAGGTAATTTTTATTATCAATAATACCTTAATTACCAAGAACCCATCTCTTGCCAAAGAATGGCATCCAGCCAGAAATAGCTCTTTAACACCAAAAGATGTAGCTGCAAAAAGCGGTAAGAAAGTATGGTGGATTTGCAGTAAAGGACATGAATGGGAAGCTATAGTATATAATAGAAGCAATGGTGCCGGATGTCCTTATTGTGCAGGGAAAGCTGTATCCCCTGACAATTGTCTACAAACTATAAATCCATCTCTTGCCAAAGAATGGCATCCAGCCAGAAATGGTTCTTTAACACCAAAAGATGTAGCTGCAAAAAGCGGTAAGAAAGTATGGTGGATTTGCAGTAAAGGACACGAATGGGAAGCTATAGTATCTAATAGAAGCAATGCTACCGGATGTCCTCATTGTTATCAACAGTCAAGAAAAACTATATGATCATTTTTATACCGGTAAGCCTCAATCTTCAGCCTTCCTTTAAATTGAAGAACACTAGGTGGAGTTGAGAGGCAAGAGTCCTTCCTGTAATATTTATTTTAAAAAGATGTTTAAAAGTACAATGTTACAAAGTGACCTTTCCCCGAATTGATGGACACGCCTAAGAATTTGTATTATTGGAAGGGGAGGCGTGTATATGGGAGAAAGGAATCGTCACTTTACTCGCGAGTTTAAGCTTACTGCTGTGCAACTGGTCAC
>Ga0299912_10002216_pt1 | contig 15944 bp, 13 predicted proteins | sample RVTome_2_FD_207667 | JGI IMG/M metagenome (GOLD analysis project Ga0299912, IMG submission 207667) | Soil microbial communities from uranium-contaminated site in the Upper Colorado River Basin, Wyoming, United States - RVT95D214 (version 2) ... | reverse complement strand
AGGACTGGATCAATACCAAGCCTTTTGATTGGGATGCTCATTTCCGAAAGATAGTTGTAGCAGAAGGCGGTTTTGATGTTATCATCGGCAATCCACCCTATGTCCGTATTCAGACCCTTCCGAAAGACCAGGTAGCCTTCTTCAGTAAAAATTTTGTATCGGCTACTGGCAACTACGACATCTATGCACTTTTTGTGGAGTGCGGCTTACGACTCCTTAAGCCTGGAGGCATCTTGGGGTTCATCCTTCCTCATAAATTTTTCCAGGCTGCTTATGGGCAGGGCTTAAGGAAGCTCATCGCTCAAAAAAATGTCCTCATAGAGGTCGTCAACTTCAGGGATAATCAGATCTTCGAGCAGGCCAGTACTTACACCTGCCTGCTTTTTCTGCAAAAGGGGAAAGACAGAACATTTAAGTATTCCGAAGTTGCAAAACTGGGAGATCCAGAAAAACAACTACAGATTATCGGAGAACATGAAGAATACCAGGATGACCGGATGCGGGTTGGGAAGATCCCAAAGAAACAAATCACAGAAGCGCCCTGGAGTTTTAGTTTTGGGGAGGAAGCTGATCTTATTGAGAAGTTAAAAAGCATGGGATTGTCCTTTGAAGATGTCACGGACCGGATATTCCAGGGTCTTAAGACTAGCGCGGATAAGATTTATATCCTGGATGTTATTCAACGAAAGACAAAAACAATTAAAGTTCATTCACCACACCTTGACTGTGCCATCGAACTTGAGCCTGACCTTCTTAAACCCTTGATCAAGGGTGGACAGATGAGGCGCTATCTAATCGAAGAACCTGAAAAGATCCTTCTCTTTCCATATCAAGATGCGAATTTGATCTCCAAAAGAGTGCTTCAGGAACTTTATCCCAGGTGCTGGGAATATCTTCTATCAAATAAAAAGTATCTGGAGGATAGAGAGGGTGGAATAATGAAAGGCGACAATTGGTATGCTTATGGAAGAAATCAGGCTTTAGATGTTGTTCATCTTCCCAAAATCATAACACCAGATTTCGCTCCATCAGCTTCATATTGCTATGATGCTAAAGGCTCTTACTATTTCACGGGTGGAGCTGCAGGTGGTTATGGGATACTTCCAAAAGAGAGCATCAATCATAAATACCTCCTGGCGCTTTTAAACAGCCGCCTGTTGGACTGGTTCCATCACCAATCGAGCACTAGGTTTAGAGGTGGATATTTTTCCTATGAATCTCGCTTTATAAAAAGCCTCCCCATCTACATTATTCATTTCAACAACCCTAAAGAAAAAGGACTCCACGACGATTTGGTGAAGCTGGTTGAAGTGATGCTCGGTTTACGTAAACGGGATCAAAAAGCTGAAGGGCATGAGCTTGACCAATTAAAGCGCCAGATCGAGAAGACGGACCGCGAGATCAATGAACGTGTGTATGAGTTGTACGGGATAACGGAAAAAGAATGTAGAATCATCGAATCGTAGGCAAGTTGAGGGGTTTCAAGGGTAGCAGTATGTATGAAGAGAGGGGACCGGGCCACATCTTCAATTGACATTTACGGAAGAAAGGAGAGGCAGATTTGTTTTAGGAAAGTCTAAGAATGGCAAAGAAAAAGCGATATCGTGGGTATTTTTTTGAAGCCTGCGTCGGCATTTTGGCAGGCAGTGCTGCCCTGCAGATTTCAGTATTTTTTTTCTTTACCCTTACATTTGACTTAACATTGATTATGCTGTATTGTTATGCTAATAATGTATGCGCATTAGATAAATAGGGAGGCTACGATGAGAGTCACAGTCCATATCCCGGAAAGTGTGAACAACGAGATAAGGAGAGCCGCTGAAAAAGAGAAGAAATCGGTCTCTTCGTTTATTGCGGAAGCTGCCAAATACTACATCAGAGAAAAGAGGAACAGGGAACTTGGTCTAAAGGTATTGGCGCTTGCGGGAAAGGCAAAGATATCCGGTGATGCTTTAAGATACTTAGAAGAAGGCAGGGAAGAGCATGATAGGCCTTGATACAGGTTTTTTCATTAGACTCCTGGAAAACAAAAAAGAAGCGGTTCGGATATGGCAAGGAATTGTCGAGGGAGAAGAATCATCTGTTTCTTGTCTCACGATCTTTGAGATTAAGAGGTTATCGATGAAGAAGGCGATCGATGAAGAAACAACAGGTCTACTTATCGATGCCATACTTTCAATCTGTAAAGTTACTTGGATTGATGGGAAAGAAATTCTTCTCATGGGTGCCAATCTTTCACACGGCCTCGGGATACCAGCAGTGGATGCACTGATTCTCGCAGGGTTCTTGGTGCTAAATGTAGAAACGATTTATACAACAGACTCTCATCTTGAAGGGTTCAGGAAAAAAGAGGTTAAAGTCATTAGGATATGACAATTGCCGAATAAATCAACACCGGGATGGCAAAAAAAGCGATATCGAGGGCACTACTGTAAAGTTTGTGCCAGAATCCTTCCCAATGAGAGATTCTCATACCGGCCAATGGATATCTTTGCATAAAGGTCCGTTGAACGAATGTCTCAAATTCATTCAGAACGACAAAGTTTGGTTTTATGATGGACCTTAAATAAGTAAGGGATATGACGAAGCTGAGCTCATCCTCATTTGCCAGTTGCAACTTGATAAAAACCCAAAGAAATCAAAAATGGAGACGAGTTATGAGGAAGAATTTTAGATTTCCTCCTAAGCCTCTTTTGTGATATTATTATTTTATGAAAACCGTTGAGTATCGGAGTATCTGGAAAGAAAGGGAGGCGGAAGAAAAGAGGAAGAGAGATTTGGCCATCGAAAAAGCAAGAATGGTGGCCAAAACCCTAAAGGAAAAGTATAATGTTAAAGAGGTGATACTTTTTGGGTCTCTTATTTGGAGGCCGGATTTCTTATGGAGGGGTACGGATATTGATTTACTTGTTAAAGGTATTGATGATGAGAGATACTTTGAGATCCTTGCTGATATCTCAGTCATTTCTCATCCCTTCCATGTTGACTTGATCCCTTCTGAGAAGGCATGGACCTCAGTTAAAAAGAGGGCACTAAAGGAAGGATTGAGACTTGAATAACCTCAGAGTCTTAAGGTCTTCTGTCCAAGATGAAATCTGCTTTTCGCATGCCTCTTGATTCCCTTTAACATATCCATTTTTTCTTTTTTGACCTCAAAAGTGTTTTTCTGTTACAATGCCTCAAAATTTCTATTTGATTACCCCTCACCCCGACCCTCTCCCGCAGGGGGAGAGGGGAAGAGTGTGAAGCCTCTGTAAAGAGGGGAGAGGGGTAAGGGGCTTATGTTATGACCAAAGCAAAGACCCATTTCATCTGTCAGTCTTGTGGATATCAGGTTCCTAAGTGGATGGGGAGGTGCCCAGGGTGCCAGGACTGGAACACCTTTGTTGAGGAACGGGTGGTTGAGGGAAAAAGCCCTGAGCGAGACCTCCTTGGTTTTGAAGCAGAGGCCATTCCAACGCCCATTACCCAGATCGTCACTGGGGGGAAAGACAGGTTCCAGATAGGAATCGGAGAGTTCGATCGGGTGCTGGGCGGAGGGATCGTCTCCGGATCGGTGATCTTGGTCGGAGGCAACCCCGGCATTGGAAAATCAACCCTTCTTCTCCAGATGATGAGCCGTCTTGCATCGAAGGAGAGAAAAGTTCTTTATGTCTCTGGAGAAGAGTCACTCCACCAGACGAAGATGAGGGCAGATCGATTGGGAGTTTCCTCAGATCACTTCTTTGTCGTATCGGAGACCTCCTTAGAGAAGATCCTCCAAGACATCCAAACGCTCGTTCCTTCAACCGTCGTCGTCGATTCGATTCAGACCATCTATTCTTCTGACCTTCCTTCCCCACCGGGATCGATCAGTCAGGTGAGAGAGGCGTCGAGTCGGTTGCTCTATTTGGCGAAGCATCTCTCCATCCCTATCTTCCTTGTGGGCCATGTGACGAAGGAAGGCTTCATCGCTGGGCCAAAAGTTCTGGAGCACATGGTGGATACCGTTCTTTATATCGAGGGCGAAGCCAATCACTCTTTCCGCATATTGAGGGCCGCCAAGAACCGTTTTGGCTCGACCAATGAGATTGGAGTCTTTGAGATGAAGGATTCCGGGTTGATGGAGGTGGTCAGCCCTTCTGAATTCTTTCTTGCCGAGCGGTCCCAGCGCGCCTCCGGCTCGGTGATTATGCCCAGCATGGAGGGGTCAAGGCCCATTCTGGTCGAGCTTCAGGCCTTGGTTGTTCCTACTCCCTTTGGTCTTCCACGAAGAACTGCCCAGGGGGTGGATGCCAACCGTGTCTCGCTTCTGGTTGCCGTGATGGAGAAAAGATTGGGGATCCAATTACTCAATCAGGACATCTTTCTCAATATCACCGGGGGGATCAGGGTAGAGGAACCAGGCGCTGATTTAGGGGTGATCGGTTCCATTGCCTCGAGTTTTAGGGATCGGCTGATCGACCCTGGGATCGTGGTATTTGGAGAAGTGGGGTTGGGAGGAGAGGTGAGAGGGATCGGCCACCCGGAGGTGAGGGTTAAAGAGGCCGCAAGATTGGGATTCAAGCGGTGCCTTTTGCCAAAGCAGAATCAAGAGAAGATGAAGGCGCAAAAAGATATCGAATTGATTGGCGTCAGGACGGTTCAAGAAGCGATAGATAAGCTCTTTCCAGAGCTTTTCAAATCCAAATTTCAAAATCCAAATGTCAAATGAATGTCAAAGTTCAAAATTAAGAAATTTGATATTTGACCTTTGGATGTGATTTGGCATTTGAACTTTGAAATTTGACATTAACGAATTTAACAGGAGGTTTCATGAAGAAATGGGTTATTGGGTCGATTCTGGTCCTCTTCGCTTTTTTATCTATCCTTATCAGTTGGGGAGAGGAGAAACCCCCGAGCGCGGGAGAGATTTACGATTCTGCCATAGAATTTTTTCATCGGGGCAGATACGATGAGGCCATCGCGAAGTTCTCTGAATTAGTTCATTCCTCTCCAAACAGTAAATTGGTCCCCTACTCCCAATTTATGATCGGGCAAGGCCATCTCAAGATGGAGAGATATGAAGAGGCCCTTCGACAATTTGAGCTCTACTTGAAGACCTATCCGAATGGAGACCGTGTGGGTGAAGCAGAAAAATGCATTCTCATTTCAAAGGAGAGGTTGAAAGGAGGAAAGGGAAGAGACGACATCGCTTTCTCACAGGCCAATGGAGTGAAGAGGCGGATCTGTGCTCAGGTCTTCTATTTCGATGGGAAGAACCTGGGGGAGGTGGAGAAGAAAGTAAAACAGTTGAAGAATGCAGGAGTGGATACACTCATCGTCAGGGTCTTCCAGAATAAAGGGGATCGAGTCTATAAATTTGCTACGCCTCTCCATGAGGAAGGGGTTTATTTCAAGACTGAATATGCCCCGGTCGTCGACGATATCTTGGGAAAGTTAACAGAGGTCGTCCATCGAAATGGGCTCGAGATCTTTGCATGGATGACCACACGTTATGCCCATTACGGTCCGGAGGGAAATCCGGAATATCGGTGCAAGAGTTACAATTTCGAAACGAAAAAGATGGAGCTGGCCAGGGGTTTCAACCTTTTCCACCCTGATGTTGTGAAACGCCTTGAAGGGCTTTTCCGTGACCTCGGTCGCTATCCCATTGACGGGATCCTCTTCCAGGACGATTTGATTTTGAAACACAACGAGGATTTCAGCAACGACGCGATCAAAGCCTTTCTGAAGGAATTTGGAACCTCACCTCATCCGGACCTCTTTTACATCGATCCTTATAAGTCAGACTCAGGAAAATATTATGTCAAGGCCTATACGGACCGTTTTTGGACTTGGGCGAACTGGAAGAACCGCTGGTTAATGAACTTGGCCGGAAGGCTGATGGAGGCTGCCAGAGAGACGAATCCGAAATTGAAATTTGGAATCAACCTTTACTATGAAGCCGTTCTCAATCATTCGAATGCACTGGGTTGGTTTTCACAGACTCTTTCAGGGGCCTTGGAAACAAACTTCGACTACTATGCGGTCATGGCCTACCACCGTCAGACGATGAAGGAACTGAATATGGAAGAGGGAAAGGCCATCGATTTGATCGCAGAGGTGGCTGGAAAGGCGGTGAAGGCCGTGGGAGACCCAGCCAAGGTGTTGATGAAGGTTCAGATCCTCGACTGGAAAGGTTATGAGGTCATTCCAAAGAAAGAGGTGGAGCAGATCTTGACTAAGATTTTAGAGCACGGAGATGTCAGTTTAGCCTTCGTGCCCTACATCGATCAATTTCCCCTCTCTTCAATAAAAGGTAAGTGGACCACTCCTTCTAAATAATTCGGAAACATAATTTCAAATGTCAAAGTTCAAATGTCAAATCAATGCCTGAGTTTCAAATTTGAAGGACTTTGATATTTGGTGCATTCGTAAAAAGTCCTGATGTGTCATCCTGAACAAAGTGAAGGATCTAAAACGCATTGATTTGATTAGATCCTTCGCTTCGCTCAGAATGACAAGGTGCCGCTGGCCGACTTTTTACTAGGCCATCCTATTTGACATTGCTTTCATTTTAATGGGCCTCTGCCCAATTCTTGCCCGAATGGATGGAGACCTTGAGAGGAACAGAGAGGTTCGTCACGGTCTCCATCTCCTCCTGGATCATCGGAAGGGCTTTTGGAATCTCCTCTTCAGGAATCTCGAAGACCAATTCATCGTGAACCTGCATGATCATCTGGGTGGAGAGACCGAGTTCCTCTATCCGGTTCTGGATGCGAATCATGGCCACCTTGATGATATCTGCCGCGGTCCCCTGGAGGGGAGTGTTGATCGCCATCCTCTCAGCGGCCTGTCGAATAGAGGTGCCGGGAGAATGGACATCTGGAAGATAACGCCGCCGGTGGAAAAGGGTGGCCACATAACCCTTCTCTCTTGTCTCCTCCAAACTCTTTTCAATATAGATTTGAACCCCGGCATATTTCTTAAAATATTCATCAATGTACGCCTGAGCGATCTTTGGCTCTGTCCCCAACTGTTGTGAGAGACCATAAGCGCTCATTCCGTAGATGATACCAAAGTTGATCACCTTCGCCTCCCTTCTCATCGAACGTGTTACCTTTTCCATAGGAACGTTGAAGATCTCAGAGGCGGTGCGGGAATGGATGTCCTCATCCTTGTGGAAGGCTTCCATCAGCGTTTCGTCTTGGGAGAGGTGGGCGAGAATCCTCAGTTCGATCTGGGAATAGTCTGCAGAGGCGATGACCCATCCACTTTCCGGAATAAAGGCCTGGCGAATGCGGTTTTCCTCCTCTGTGCGGACGGGAATGTTCTGGAGGTTGGGGTTGCTTGAGGAGAGCCGTCCCGTAGCGGTCACGGTTTGATTGTAAGAGGTGTGGACCCGTCCGGTTTTTGGATGGACCAGTTTTGGCAGGGCATCGATGTAGGTGGACTTGAGTTTGCTCAGATTTCGATAGCCGAGAATCTCCAGGGGGAGGTCGTGCTGTAGGGAGAGTTTGGTCAAGACATCGACATCAGTGGAGTAACCGGTCTTGGTCTTTTTGACCGCTGGCAATTTTAGCTTATCGAAGAGGATCTTTCCGAGTTGCTGGGAAGAGTTGATGTTGAAGACCTCGCCCGCCAGGCTGTAAATTCGTTCCATCTTCTGTTGGAGTTGAATTTCCAACTCCTTAGAGTACTCCTTGAGCAGATCGACATCGATCTTCACCCCGTTCATCTCCATCTTCGCCAGAACGGTGAGCAGGGGCATCTCTACCTGATCGTAGAGATCTTTCAACCCCTCCACTTCGAGTTTGGGGAGGAGGAGATGGGAAAGCTGGAATGTCACATCCGCATCCTCACAACTGTAATCCCTCGCCCTTTCGAGCTCGACCTTGTCGAAGGTCACCTCCTTGCCTCCGGTTCCGACCACCTCTTTGTAATCGGTGACATTCCGATCCAGATATTCCCTGGCGATTTCTCCAAGATTATGATTGTGTTTGGTGGGGTTGAGAATGTAAGAAGCGATCATGGTATCACAGTGAACCCCCTGGAGGTGGGTATCATATCGTTTCAAAACGATCCATTCGTACTTGATGTTCTGCCCCACCTTCTTCACATCACTCTCTTCTAAGAGGGGTCTTAACTGCTCCAGTACCCAGGGAAGAGGAAGCTGCTCTTCAGCCTCCCGAAGACAATGGCCGACGGGAATGTAGAAGGCCTGATCTGACTTGTAAGAGAGACTGATCCCCACCAGATCGGCCCACATCGGGTAGGGCGATGTCGTCTCCAGATCAATGGCGAAGAGCTTGGCCTTTCTCAGGTCTTCCAGTAAGGCGAGAAATTCGTTTCGATCCGCGATCAAATGATACTCTTTTCCATCAAGACCCTTTTCTTCAGGAAGTTCTTTTAAGAGCTTGTTGAACTCCAATTCCTTAAAGATCTCTCTGAGGGCTTTGAGGTCTGGGGAGGAGAGAATAAAATCTCTTAATCGATAGGTGAGGGGCACATCGATACGGATCGTTGCTAACTTCCGGCTCAGCCGAGCCAGTTCTCCATGGGTTTCTAAATTCTCTTTCAATCTCTGCTTCCGGATTTGATCCAGATGGGCCAGAAGGTTCTCGATCGACCCAAACGTCTTGATCAGTTCAATGGCGGTCTTCTCCCCAATTCCAGGGACACCCGGGATGTTGTCAATGGAATCTCCGGCCAGGCCCATCACCTCCACCATCTGGTCAGGTCTTACGCCAAAACGCTCGATCACCTCTTTCACCCCAAACCTCTTCTCCTTCATCGGGTCATAGACTTCGATCCGGTCACTGACCAGCTGGAGGATATCCTTATCGCCGGTAATGATGACCACATCCGTCTCCGATTGCACCCCTTTGGCTACCGTTCCAATGAGATCATCGGCCTCATATCCATCCATCTCTAAGGTGGCAATCCGATACCCCTCAATGACCTTCTTGATATATGGAAGCTGGGGGACAAGGCTCTCTGGCATGGCAGGCCGGTTGGCCTTGTATTCCTTATAGATCTCGCTTCGAAAGGTAGGGGCCCTCGAATCAAAGGCCACCACGAGGTAATCCGACGGCTGTTCTTTCAGCACCTTGAGGACCATCTGCGTGAAACCATAGGTCGCATTGGTTGGGAGACCCTTGGAGTTGGAGAGATGTCCGATCGCAAAGAATGCACGAAAGATATAAGAGGAGCCATCAATCAGAAGAAGTCGAGGTCGATCAGGCATCGTTATCTCCTAAAAGTAAGATTGCGGATAGCAGATTGAGAAATCTGAAATTTGAAATTATGACGCTTCCCCCGAAAAGTTGCTAAAAAGGATTCGAGGATTCAAGGGTTCAGGGGTTTAAGTGAAGTGCACTTAACCACTTGACTCCTTGACCCCTTGAATCCTCATTCGCAAAAAAAGCTGTCGGAGCTCAAAGAAGATTTGTGCAGACTTGATTTCCGCCCGAATGTTTAGCCACATAGAGCGCATCATCAGCCGATTTGACAAACCCTTCCAGGTTGGAGTGGCCTTTGAATTCAGCCAGACCGATGCTGACCGTAATGTTTTGAAATCCAGCCTCTTCGATGGAAGAACGAATCCGTTCCGCAATGGCTAAGGCTTGATCGAGGGAGGCGCCGATGAGAAGGGTGGCGAATTCATCTCCTCCGTAGCGATATCCGGAGTCCACATTATTTCGAATCGCATGATTGATAATCTCGCCAATCTTTCTCAAAACCCTATCCCCTTCAAAATGACCATAGAGATCATTGTATCTTTTGAAATTGTCGAGATCAACCATCAATAGGGATAGGGAAGTTTTCTGACGATTCAGGCGAGCCAGTTCGGATTCTAAGGTTTTGAAGAAATGGCGGTGATTGTAGAGGCCGGTCAGGTCATCGGTGATGGAAAGGCGCCGGATCTCCTCCTCCAATTTTTCTTTCTCCTTCAAGGTGCGCGACTTTTCTAAAGTTTGGTTGACGATGTGGATCAAATGCTCATTCTCGAAAGGCTTCTTGAGGAAGTCAGAGGCGCCCTCCTTGAGGGCCTGTATGGCATTCTCCACCGTCGCAAAGGCAGTGAGCATGACGACGCACTGATGGGGATTGATCTGCCGGATCCTCCTTAGAGCCTCATTCCCGTCGATCCCGGGGAGATTGATATCCAGCAGGATCACTTCAGGTTTCTCTTCCTCTGCCTTCTTCACCCCTTCCTCACCCGTCGAGGCAGTGATGACATCGTACCCCTCGTAATGAAGGAGTGTTTGGATGATCTCCAAGGTATCCGGTGCATCATCGACGAGCAGGATCTTGCCCTTGGCAACTTTATGAAGAGGTTGATCTCCCATCCTTATTCTCCCTAAAACGAGGAAGGGTAAAAAAGAAGCTCGACCCTTTCCCCATCTGGGATTCTACCCAGATCTTTCCATCTTGCTCCTCCACCAATCGTTTGGTGATGGCGAGGCCCAAGCCTGTCCCACCCCGTTTGCCATCGACCTGGTAGAATTCGTCGAAGATCCTTCCGATCTTGTCTTCTGGGATGCCGATCCCAGTATCCCGAACCTCATGGAGGATATATTCATCCTCTTGGCTGGCAATGATCTTGATCTGACCTCCATACGAGGTGAATTTGAAGGCATTGGAGAGGAGGTTGATGAAGATGCCGTGAAGCCCATTCTTGTCGGCATAGATAAAGAGGTCTTCAGGGATGTCCACTTGGACAGAGAGGCGTTTGTCTTCTGCCTTGATTTCATCGATATATCCTCCGATGACTGCTGAGAGACGAATGGGTTCCCGGTAAAGATGAAGACGTTCGGATTTGATCCGAGTCAGATCTAACATACGATCGATTCTCAGTTGCATTCGGTTGGTATTCCTTTGGATGGTGGAGAGGTGGATTCTCAAGTAGTCAGGTAGCTTTCCCTCCTTCTCCGAAAGGATGAAGTCGATGTTCGACTTGATGGCCGTGAGGGGTGTCTTCAGCTCATGGGAGGCGATGCCAATGAATATCAGTTTGGTCACATCCACCTCTTTTAACTTGTGATTGACTGTTTCCAATTCCCTCTGAGTGGATTCAAGGTCCTTGAGGATCTTCTGGTACGATACTTTCGCCTGGTTCAGTTCTTCAACGGTCTCTATGAACTGGCGGGTTCGCCCTTCCACTTTCCTTTCGAGATGATCGATCGATCCCTTCATCTGGAGGGTCATCTGGTTAAATGCCTTTGCAAGATCTCCCATCTCGTCTTCAGACTGAATATCGACCCTCTGACTCAATTCCCCCTTGGCAACCCTCTCCATGGCTGCAGCCAGCTTTCCAATGGGACGGAGGAGAATCCGAGAGGAGATCAAGGCGAGTAAAATCCCCACCCCGATTACCCCAAAGCCGAGAAGGAGAAAGTCCTTTCTCGTCTCATCCATCCGGCGACTTACCTTCTGGAGGGAGAGTCCAATTTGAAGGGTTCCGATCTTATGCCCCTTTTTCGATTGGATGGGTTGAGTGACGTAGTAGATAGGATGAGGATCCGTGGGGGCATTCGTCTTAACCGCAAGGGCTACCCTCTCTCCGTTGCCGTCGAAGAGGGAACATTCAACGACATCTTCATCCCCGACCATTCTTTCTGTCATCTGTTGTAGAGAAGACCGATCCGATAGGCCGATGGTCTGCTCAATGAGGTGGCCGAACGCAAGGGCCATCCATTTTCCACGATCCTCCAATTGGCTTTGAAGAGAGGCTCGCTCCCTTGTCATGGAGAACCATCCGAATACTGCTGAACCCATCAAGAGTAAAAAGACGATCACCACGATGAGTTTGAAAGTGAGGCGAAAACGAAAACGGAAAAAGGATCTAAACCGGCTCATAGATACAGTAAGGTTCCTCGGCCATATCATCTCCGGAGGTTTCATACGCTCTGGCCCGGCAACCTCCACAGACCTTTCTAAATTCACATCTCCCGCATTTCCCCTTATAGCCCTCGAAGTTCCGCAGATGATGGAAGACTTCAGAAGTGGCCCAGATTGGATGGAAGGGTTTTTCTCTCACATTTCCACAGTTCAATTCGAGATAGCCGCAGGGTTGGACTTGGCCAACATGAGAAATGAAACAGAAGGAGATCCCTCCCAGACATCCCCGGGTCATGGCATCCAACCCGGACGCCTTCGGAGCGAACTTCTTCCCTTCTTTTTTGGCCCGCTGTCGGACGATACGGTAGTAGTGGGGAGCACAGGTGGCCTTGAGCTGGAGCGGAACTTTATCGATCTGCTCATAGAACCAGTGAAGCGTCTTTTCATAGTCCAGGGCGGATATCTCCTGATCCTTGAGATCCTTTCCCCTTCCTGTGGGGACCAGAAGAAAGATATGATGAGCCACTGCCCCAAGGGTAACAGCGAGATTGAGAATCTCCGGAACGAGGTGGAGATTGACCTGTGTGATGGTTGTATTGATCTGAAATTCGAGGCTTCCTTTTTTTGCCATCTCGATTCCTCTGAGGGAGCCTTCGAAAGAACCTTTCACTTTTCGAAATGCATCGTGTGTTTCTGCGTCAGGGCCATCGATGCTGATACTGATCCGCTGAATCCCTGAAGCCTTGAGCTTTTGGATAATCTCCTCGGTTAATAGGGTTCCATTCGTCGCCATGACCATTCGGAGGCCTTTCGCTGAGCCATAGGCTGCCAGATCAAAGAGATCGGGCCGAAGCAGAGGCTCTCCTCCGGTCAGGATGATGACCGGTTTGCTGAAAGAGGCGATCTCATCCATCACCCGATGACATTCCTCCGTTGTCAACTCCCCTGGATAAGGGCCGCGTTCTGAGGAGGCGCGGCAGTGAACACAAGCAAGGTTACAGCTTCGCGTCAACTCCCAAGCTACCATCCTCAATTGGAAAGCGGAAGGTGGAGAGTGGAGTGTGGAAAGTGGAAGATCGGAAGTGGTTATATTATTTTTTGCCATTGAGATATTTTAGTAAGCCTCCTATTAAACGGCCAAGCCTTTCAATCTTCTCCTGCAATTCTTTATGAGGTTCAGCTGTGATCCAATTGAGCCGGGAACAAATGGTTATTAAACTTTCAACTTCATTTAATGATCCAGAAGCGATAGGTACAAATTGTTTAAAATCCTTCTTGGATTTTCTGCCTGCTCCCTCGGCGAGATTACTCGAAATCGAAATGGAGGCCCTTCTAAGTTGAGAAGTTATTCCGAAAATTTCTTCTTTTGGAAATGTTTTTGTTATCCCATAGATTCGGACCGCCAATTCTGTTGCTTCTTTCCAAGCCTCTAAATTTTCATACATCTTCGCCATCAATGACCCATTCAACTTATCACTTCCTACTTCCCGCTATCCACATTCTACTTTCTACTCTCCACCTTCTACTCTCTACTGTCGATTTTCTGGGCTGCTTCTTTGGCAAAGTAGGTCAGGATCACGTCGGCCCCTGCCCGTTTAATAGCTATCAGGGATTCCATCATCACCTGTTCTCCATCGACCCAACCCAGTTGGGAAGCGGCCTTTATCAAAGCAAATTCACCACTGACATGATAAGCCGCCAGAGGTATGTTGAAGGTCTGTTTCACGCGATAGATGATGTCTAAGTAGGGCAGGGCAGGTTTGACCATGACCACATCTGCGCCTTCTTCGATGTCGAGCCGAACCTCTCTCAAAGCTTCATCTCCATTGGCCGGGTCCATCTGATAGGATTTCCGATCTCCAAATAGGGGCTTCGATTCTGCAGCCACTCGAAAGGGTCCAAAGAAGCTGGAGGCGTACTTCGCCGAATAGGCCATGATCGCAATGTCCTCGAACTGGTTTCCATCGAGGATCTTTCGAATGGCTCCCACCCTTCCATCCATCATATCAGAAGGCGCAACGATGTCTGCTCCTGCCCTGGCATGAGAGAGGGCCTGCCGGGCAAGGAGATCGAGAGTTTCATCGTTCAGCACCCTTCCCTCCCTCACCACACCACAATGTCCGTGACTCGTATATTCGCACAGACAGACATCGGTAATGATAAGGATTCCCTCCACCTTTTCCTTGATCGCCCTCAAGGCTCTCTGGATGATCCCATCCTCCGCATAGGCTTCTGATCCCATTTCATCCTTCCTCTCGGGGATGCCAAAGAGGATCACTCCCAAGATTCCTAAAGATTTGGCCTCCTCCACCTCTTTGATCAGGAGATCGATGGAGAGTTGAGAATGGCCAGGCATGGAGGAGATGGGTTGTCTCACCCCTTTCCCGGGCCGGACGAAGAGAGGGAGAATCAGGTCATCGGGCCTGAGATAGGTTTCTCGGATCATCCTTCGAAATATCGCATCCTTTCTCAATCTTCTTGGCCTATATTGAGGAAACTTCATTTTTGCCTCCCTTGATATCCTTTCTTCGATGTCTATGTCCGTTTCTGAGATTCCTTAGACATTTTTTACAATATTTCAGGCCAATTGTCTATAAAAGAGAGAGCTCCAGTTGAATTCAATCTTTCCCCGATCGATCCTTTTCGACAAGCGAGGGAAGGTGACGAAGAGAGGAGGTTTTTAGATGGGAGTTTATCAGCAGAGAAAATGAAAGCTGGAAAATAAAAACAAAGAAAGTGGGCAGCCCTTGACACGGGACAAGTATTTAGGTAGGTAATACTCAATCCGATACTCTGGAACGATCTATGGCACGCGCGCTTCGTATCGTTTATGAAGGGGCTTTCTACCACATCACCGCAAGAGGAAATGAACGGAAAAACATTTTTTTATCCCCTAAGGATTTTGAGAAGTTCCTTTCCTGCCTCATAGATGCGATCCATAAATATGGTATTTTGCTCCACGCTTATGTTCTCATGTCAAATCATTACCATCTGCTTGTGGAAACTCCAAAAGCTAATCTCAGCACCTTCATGCACGGCCTCAGTCGAAGGAGACCCCCCCATTTCAAACAGTGAGATTAGGAAATACTTTGGAGGTATCAGTTACTCAGCTATCACAAAGATTGGGACAAGGCTCAAGGAGCAGATGAGAGAAGATGGGAAGCTAAGAGGTGAAATCAGGGGTCTTGAGGAGAGGCTGTCCTGTGTCAAGGGCTGACCCCATTGCCTTCATTTTCTTTCCGCAGGAATGGTAGACGCATGCGAAAGGGGGTTTTAAATGATATGCAAAAGTGCAAAGATATTCCTATTCTTGCTGTTTTGGATTTTATTTTTAACAGCAAGTGGTTTTGCCGATAGTAAATGGATACGAGTAGACACCGGAGTAAAAGTTCCAATTACAGATCTTTGTTTTGTTGATAAAAATACGGGCTGGGCTGTTGGTTGGGCCGGTATTATTTTGCATACAACAGATGGTGGGAATACATGGAAACGCCAATATCACAATCTTGGTAAAACTTCTGCTGACTTTTACGGAGTTTCATTCGTTGACCAAAATACTGGTTGGATAGTAGGGACTCATAATGTAGTGCTCAAAACTGCGGACGGAGGTCGGATGTGGATAAAACAGGATATTGGGCTAAAACCTGTGCGAGTTGGGCCTATTTTAAGAGACTACGATTTTTTTGCTGTGCATTTTGTAGACCGAAATAATGGATGGATTACAGGATTTTTTGGCAGAATAATACTCCATACAGAAGATGGAGGGTATACCTGGGAAGTACAAAAGACTGGAACCAATAATGTATTATGGGGGGTCCACTTTATAGATAACAAAAATGGTTGGGCAGTGGGAAGCCACGGTACAATTTTACATACGAAAACAGCTGGTAAGAATAGGTACCTACTGTTTAAAGGATGGGAAAAACAGGAGGGCGAGAGATGTGGTGATTTGCATGGGGTCTTTTTCATCAATGAAAACATCGGTTGGGCAGTTGGAAGGAAGGAAGCGCTAATGTAGTGTTACAGTAATATCTTTACAATTATCGAGTTTCGTGTTATGCATGGGTTCATGTGGAACCCAGCCGAAAAATTGTCCATAACGGAAGAGGAGCTCAAGACGCTGAAAGCCTGGGTGGCGG
>Ga0299912_10002215_pt1 | contig 15945 bp, 10 predicted proteins | sample RVTome_2_FD_207667 | JGI IMG/M metagenome (GOLD analysis project Ga0299912, IMG submission 207667) | Soil microbial communities from uranium-contaminated site in the Upper Colorado River Basin, Wyoming, United States - RVT95D214 (version 2) ... | reverse complement strand
CTCCACCACGTTTCACGTGGTCCCCCTCCCCCATTGCATGGGGGAGGACGACTCCTACCGGCTCATCAGCATGGCCAGCTCGGGCGGCGGGGGTTCGATATCCACCTCGACGTTGATCAGGGCCGGCCGGCCGCTGGCGAACGCGGCCTCGATGGCCGGGCCGAGCTGGGCGATCTCGGTGACGTGGGCGCCGCCACAACCGAAGCCCTGGGCGACCTCGTCGTAGCGCGCCGAGCCGAGCCGCGTGCCGGTCACCCGGTTGGGGCCGGACACCATCTCCTGGAAGTGCTGGGAGGCGGCCCAGCTGTGGTTGTTCATCACCACCACGACCACGGGCAGGCCGTGGCGGGTCAGGGTGTCGAGCTCGGCTATGGTGAAGCCCACGGCGCCGTCCCCCGCCAGGCACAGCACCGGCTTGTCCGGCCGCGCTGTCTGGCAGCCGATCGACAGGCCCAGGCCGAAGCCCACGCAGCCGAGGAAGCCGTGGGTGATGTAGCTGGCCGGCTCCTCCTGCGCGATCACCTCGTTCATCCAGTGATAGGCCTCGGCCCCGTCGCCGACCACGATCGCGCCCTTCGGCATATGGTCCACGATGGCCTTGACCGCCTGGATCGGGTGGACCGGCGAGCCTGTCCGCGCCAGCCCCTCCTTCTGCTTCGCCCAGCGCTTGGCGCGGGCCGAGCGGATCGTGGCCTGCCAGGGCTTCATGTCCTTCCACGTACGCGCCGAGGCGACCGGATTGGCGGCCCTCAGGAACGCGCGCGGGCAGGCGACCACCGCCTGGTCCACGTCACGCAGGCGGCCGATCTCCTTGGGGTCGATCTCCACATGCACCAGCTTGGCGTCCAGCGGCGCGAAGCGCGCGCCCGCGCCCAGGGTGAACAGGCCGAAGCGAACCCCCAGCGCCAGCACCGCGTCCGGCCGCCCGCCCTCGGCCGCCAGATCGTCCATCTTGTGATAGGTGCCGCCATAGGCCGGGTGGCTCGAGGGCAGCAGGCCGTGGGCCGCGAAGTCCGAGAACACCGGAATGCCGGTGGCCTCCACGAAGGCCAGGAGTTCGTCCGTCATCCCCGTCTGGAAGGCCCCGACGCCGGCCATGACGACCGGCCGTTCGGCCTTGGCCAGGATGTCCAGCGCCTGCTCCACCTGGTCCGGCGACGGGGACGGGGCGGTGTGCAGGATGATGGTCTCGGGGATGCGGACGCTGTCCTCGTCCACCAGGGAGCCCAGCACGTTGTTGGGCATGTCCAGCAGCACCGGGCCGCCCGGCAAGGACGAGGCGATGCGGATGGCGTGGGCCACCAGGCGGGGGATGTCGGCGGCGTCCTCGATCCTGTGCGCCCACTTGGTGATCGGCTTGGCGATGGCCACCTGGTCGATGCCGGCCTGCAGGGTGTTGGTCTCCGCGTCATGTGTGCCGGCGGACCCGACGATGTAGAGCACCGGCGTGCGGTCCAGATACGCGTTGGCGATGGATGAGACGATGTTGGTGAAGCCGGGCCCGGCCGTGGCCATCGCCACCCCCAGCCGGCGGCCCGCCCGCGCATAGCCCTCCGCCGCATGGCCGGCGGCGACCTCGTGGCGCACGTCGGTGATCGGGATGCGATGGTCCAGGCACGACTGGAAGATCGTCTCCAGGTGCGCGCCGTGCAGGCCGAAGATGTCCTGCACCCCCGCCTTCATCAGCGTCCGGACGACCAGCTCGCCCCCGGTGACCATGGCCATGCACGTTCCTCCCGCCGGCCGTCCTCGGCGTGTCGTTGACGACCTCTTCGCATCATGCCGGCCCGAATTGAAGCCTCGCCATCGCCGCCGGGACCGATGACGAGCGCCCGGCCCCGATGCTAGAAGCTCCGCCTTAGGGCCAAGCCAAGATCAGCGGAGGAACTCTCAGATGCGCGCCTATGTGATGCCGCCCGGATGCAAGGGTGTCGATGAGCTGAAGCTGATCGAGCGGCCCGATCCCAAGCCCGGTCCCGGCCAGGTTCTGGTCCGCGTGCGCGCGGCCTCGCTGAACTACCGCGACCAGGCGGCGATCACCGGCCACTATTTCCAGCAGGTCGAGCGCGACACCGTGCCCCTGTCGGACGGCGCGGGCGAGGTGGTCGCCGTGGGCGAGGGCGTCATGGGCCTGAAGGTCGGGGACAAGGTGGCGGGAACCTTCACCCAGCCCGACCCCGCCGGCCCGGCGACAGGCCCCTCCCTGCCCATGGGCCTGCCGCTGGACGGCATGCTGGCGGAGCTGGTGGTGATGCACGAGATCGGGGCGATCAAGCTGCCGGCCGGCTATTCCTTCGAGGAGGGCGCCTGCCTGCCCTGCGCCGGCGTGACGGCGTGGAACTGCCTGTTCGGCGTCGGCAGGCCGGTGAAGCCCGGCGACACCGTGCTGGTGCTGGGCTCGGGCGGAGTGTCGGTGTGGGGGCTTCAGCTCGGCAAGGCGGCCGGCTGCCGGGTGATCGCCACCACCTCCAAGGACGCCAAGGCCCAGCGGCTGAAGGCGCTCGGGGCCTCGGACGTGATCAACTACACGACCCACGAGAAATGGGACGAGGAGGTGATGCGCCTCACCGGCGGCCGCGGCGCGGACTGCGTGGTGGAGGTCGGCGGCGCCGGCACCCTGCAGCGCTCGATGCAGGCCCTGGCCCCCGGCGGCAAGATCGGCCTGATCGGCGTGCTCACCCAGGGGACCTCCAATCCCGGAACCCTGATGATGAAGGGCGGCTCCCTGCACGGCATCTTCGTCGGCGGCCGGCCCCTGTTCGAGCAGCTCAACGCCGCCATCGACGCCAACGGCGTCAAGCCGGTGATCGACAAGGTGTTCCCGTTCGAGAAGGCCGCCGACGCCTGGCGCCACCAACAGTCCGGCGACTTTATCGGCAAGGTGGTGATCGCGGTGTGATGCCGGCTGCGCGGCCGGCATCAGGTGCGGAACCCGCAACGGCTACCGCCAGACGGTCGGCAGCGCCTACATGCGCAAGGACGGATCGCCGTGCCCCTAGAAGTCAGACCCTTTGCACGCTTGCATTGAGCGGGTATTGGACTCGGCGTCGGGGGGATGCGTCGATGACTCGCTACATAGCTATGTTCGCCGCGATCGCGGCGGCTTGTGGAGGGCTGACGGCCCCGGCCGTCGCGGCGGATGGTAGGGCCGGGGCTGCCGGGCTCGACCTGCCCATCGAGGGCGTCATCACCGATCCCGACTGGGCATCCCTTCCGTCGGGCGAGGACATGGGCCGCCACTACCCGCCGCTCGCCGCGATGATCAGTCTTGAAGGGAGGGCGATGATCTCCTGCACCGTGACCGCGGCGGGACTGCTGAATGACTGCCAGGTCGTTGCGGAGACGCCCCCAGGCGTTGGCTTCGGCAACGCGGCCCTGCAGCTCGCCGCCTACTTCCGGATGAAGCCCAAGACGATCGATGGCGCGCCCGTCTCCGGCGGCACGGTTAGAATACCGATCAAGTTCTCTCTGGGAAACGAGGCGGCCCTGGCGAGCGCCGCGACGCCGCCGGAGACGCCGACGCAAGAGGCGCCGCCGCCGGCGCGGGCCCTGGCGCTCGGCCGTCGGATCGCCACCCAGATCGGCGAGTCTCAGGCGAAGTTCATCCACATGACAGCAGAGCAGGCCAGGCAAAACGCGACCGCCTACGTCGGGACCGATGAGACCAGTCGGAAAGGTATGATAGCAGCGTTTGACGCCCTCGAAGCCGCGCAAATTGCGGTTTTTCCTAGCCGCACCGAATACATGGCGGCAAGCTATGCGCGGGCATTCTCCGAAAAGGACTTAGCCGACATCGCAGCGTTTTTCGAAACGCCGGCTGGAAAGGCTTGGGAATTAGGCCAGGCCGACATCGCCAAGGCCAATGCCGAGTTGGATCGAATGAATATGGCCGCCGTTCTGGCCGACGCGCGGCGGCGCTTCTGCCAGCAGATCGCTTGCCCTGCGGATGTCGCGACGCCTGCCAACCGCGGGGGAGCGTCGCATTAGGGCCGCTCAAGGCTTCACGCCGTAGCCGGCGAGCTCGGTCGCCACCTTGGGGTCGGCCTTCAACGCTGCGGCAAGGTCCGCCTGTCCGCCCGCCTGCACGCCCTTGCGCAGCTTGGCGACGCCGCGCCCGTACAGGGACAGCGCTGACGTCGGCCGGGCTGAGAGCGCCGCGTCAAAGTCGGCGATGGACGCGTCGTACTGGTTCAGACGCAGCTTCAGCAGCGCCCGGCTCTGCAGAAGCACGGAATCGGCGGGCTCTGCGGTCAAGGCGGAATTACATTCGGCCAGCCCAACGCTTGGATCCTGACCCCACCGAGCCCGCAAAACGCACCTGTCCGCCTGAACGCGGACGACGTGCTTGCCCGAGGGGAACTGCTTCAGCAGCTCGCCGAAATAGCCGTCCGCGACCTGGTGCTTTCCGATACGCTCATAGGCTTCCGCGCGCCGCACGAGCATCATCGGGTCTGAAGGCGCCAGCCGGATCGCCTGCTCGAAATCCGACCGCGCGCGGGCTTCATCGTTCATGCCGAGATAGATTTCAGCGCGGCCCAGAAGGGCGAAGGCGCTCTGCGGATTCAGTCGGAGCGCGGCCGCAAAATCCGCAAGCGCGAGCGCGGTGTCGCCCGCCTGGAAGTGCGCGACGCCCCGGTTGTAGAGGTGCTTGGCGACCTTGGGCTCCAGCTTCGCGGCCTGAGTGAAGTCGGCAACGGCCTCGGCGTATTGGTCGTTGATCAGAAAGGCCGCCCCGCGCGCACTGAAGCCCGCGGCGTCCACGGGATCGGGCATGCTCTCTGTATCCAGCCTTGCGACGAAATCGCGCGGCGCCGGCCGGTTCGCGCGCACCACCACGTCGTAGTCCGAAAGCCGCCTGAGTGCGGTCGCCGCCGCATCCGCTGCCGAAGCCGGGAACTCCGGGGTCAGGCTGCGGCTGGAGCTCTCCGTGGTCGCAACGCCGTTCTCAATGCGGGAACGTCGATGGTAGGCGACCCCGGCGATGACCTGATCCACGTCGGGTGCGCCCTCAAGGCTAAAGCCCGCCCCATGATCGGGAAGCGCGATGACGATCGTCTGCTTCTGGTAGCTCGGATAGGCCACCGCGTAGGGCGCGTCGGCGTGCGGCCCCGGCTCACGGGCGAAGTTCGCATCCCAACCGAGCGTGCTGTCGTCGACGTGATAATCCCTGACCGACCCATTGGCGGACCAGTCCAGCTTCCCCGCGCCATCCATCCACAGGCGCATCACGCCGGTGCGATCGTCGAAGGCGAAGCCCACCTTGTCGGGCGCCAGCCAGGTGTATTGTTCGGTCCAGTATTGCCGCATGACCCGTTGGGCATTGTCGCGTGTCATGCCTTGGTAGACCAACTGGACGTAGTTCGCGGCGTCGCCCCGATAAAGCGCCTCCACGTGAACGGGCGCCGGAGCGTCGATCCCGCCCGACGCGTCGATACGCGTGGTGACCTCCACATTGGGCTCGTCCAGCGGCGGCTGATCGATCTTGGTCAGCTCAGCGCCCGGCGCGGCCACCGGCAAAGCCCATTGGAAGGTCGCGGTCTTGAGGTCGTCGATGTTCCGGGCGCCCAGGCGCGTTCCGTCCAGCCAATAGGTGACGCCGCCGATATGCGCACGCGTGATGACATGGTCGAACTGTCCCAACATCGGCAGCCGTTCGTTCAGGCCGTCGTTGTTGGCGGATTGGACCAGCGCCGGCTCCGCTTCGATTCCGAGCGCGCGCAGGATCGCCAGCAGAAGCACGGTCTTGCCCTTGCAGTCGCCGAAGCGCCGCGTCCAGGTGAGGTCGGCGTCAGCGGGCACATAGCCGCCGAAGTTCATGGTGAGGGCCACATACCGCACCTGTTCCTGCACCAGGCGCAGAGCGGCGATCGCCCGGACCTTCGGATCGGCGGACGCAGCCTTGATCTTCTGGACCTCCGCCAGGATTGGCGAGTTCGGGGCGAGGTTGGCAGCCTTGGCGTAGAGCGGCGCCATGAATTGGGATATCTCGCGCCAGTCGCCGAACTGGCCCATCTCCAGCACGGCCGAGCGGGCGTACCTCGCGGGCGCTCTAAGCGGCGCATGCGGCGCTTCTGCCTGCTTTTCGTCGAACACCAACTCTGTCTGGGTGGACGTCTTGGAGACCGCCGTGGGTCCCAGCCCGTCGGTGGCGCGCCAGCGCATCGGCTTCGCATTCGGCCAGACCGCGCGAACGTGGAAGCGGCCGATCACGCCGGGCCGGGCCATGGCGGCGGCGCCTTCCGAGCGGCCCTGGCGGACCGGATCGCGCCGTTCGATGGTGACGGCCATATCGACCACGTCTCCCACCCTCAGGTCCTCGATTTGCAGATTCGCGGTCAAGGCGCCGTCGAGCACGGACCACTCGAGATTGTTCTCGCGGCGAAGGACCGAGAACTTCTTGCCCCCGGCCAGGACGTCGATGACACGGCCGTCACGGATAACGTTCAGCTTGTGGATGGTGATCGTGTCCGTATCCGGACTCCATGCGACGCTCATGTTTCCGGCTGGCCCCAGTCCTTGCGGCGAAACAACCTTCACGGCGGTCTCGGAGTAGAACCGGTCGCTTTCGGACCCAAAATCGAATTGGGAGTCCTGCAAGAGCACCTTGACAGCCGCGCCGTCGCCGGCCTCCGAGGCGTCTGGAACGCCCACCGGCTTCACCCATGCGGGCACAGGCGCATAAGCCGGCTCACTGGCGGCGAAAGCCGCCCCGGTCCACAGCGTGGCCGCCAATACGAACCATAGTCTTGGCATGACTTCCCCCGCGGCAGACGATAGTCGCGAACGGGGCGATTGCAACCACCCGGAGAGCCGGCCGTCAGGGGATCGTCAGTTCACGTTCCGCGTCTTCCCGGCCCAGAACTTGGCGCGGACGGCCTTCTTGTCGAGCTTGCCGGCGGGGGTCTTGGGAAGCTCGGGCCAGACGTGCACCGCCTTGGGGGCCTTCACGCTGCCCAGCCGCGCCTTGCAGTGGGTGATCACGGCGGCTTCGTCGATCGCGGCGCCGTGGGCCGCCACGACCACGGCCGTCACCGCCTCGCCCCAGCGGTCGTCCGGCGCGCCGATCACCGCGCACTCGTGCACCTGCGGCAACTCCATGACGGCCGCCTCCACCTCGGCGGTGAAGACGTTGAAGCCGCCGGTGACCACCATGTCCTTCTTGCGGTCGACGATATAGACGAAGCCGTGCTCGTCGCGCCGGCCCACGTCGCCGGTGTGATGCCAGCCGAAGGCGCGCGCCTCGGCCGTCTCCTTGGGCAGCTCGAAATAGCCGCCGCCGACCAGGCCGCCGCGCACCACGATCTCGCCGACCTCGCCGACGGGCAGCAGGCGCCCTTCGTCGTCCATGATCTGGACCCGCACCGGATAGCTCGCCCGCCCGCAGCTCGACAGCCGCTCAGGGTTCTCGCCCCGGGCCGAGCCTGCCACCACCTCGGGCGGCAGCCAGGTGACGATCATATGGGCCTCGGTCTGGCCGTAGCTCTGGCACATGCAGGGGCCGAACACCTCCACCGCCTGCTTCAGCTTGTCGGGCGACACCGGAGCGCCAGCCAGCAGGAAGTACTTGAGGCTTGAATAGTCGAACTCGCGCACGCGCGGGTGGGCCAGCATGGAATAGAGCGCCGTCGGCGGCAGGAACATGTGCGTCACCCGCTCGCGCTCGATCGCCTGCATCACGCCAAGGGCGTCGAAGCCCGGCAGGACCACGACCGTCGCGCCCATGGCGATGGCGGCCATGGAGACGGGCCCGGCGGCGTGGGTGAGCGGGGCGGTGGCGAGGCAGACCGGATTTTCCGCCGGCATCAGATTGCCGATGGTCTCCATCAGCGCGCCCCAGCTGCGGTTGGGGATGCGCACGCCCTTGGCCGGGCCGGTGGTGCCGCCGGTGGCGATGACGGCCACGAGGTCTTCGGGATCGCCGATCGGATCGCCCCAGTCGGGCAGGTCCGTCCCCTGCCCCTCGGCCATGAACTGGTCGAGCGAGGGCGTCTCGCCCTCGGGCCGGTCGATGCAGACCAGGTGCTTGAGGGTGGGCACGGCCGCCTTGATGGCCGCCGCGTCGGCGGCGTGGGCGGAGTGATAGAACAGCCAGGCCGTCCGCACGTAGGTCAGATAGGCGATGTTGGCGTCGAGCGCGTTCCTGGCATTGACCGGAATCCAGACCGCCCCGGCGCGCCAGAGGCCCAGCAGGCAGAGCAGGACGCCGGCGTGATTGGGCGACAGGATCGCCGCCGGCTCCTGGCGCCTCAGCCCCCGCGCGGTCATGGCGGCCGCGATGCGGTGTGACGCGGCCTGCAGCTCGCCGAAGGTGATCCGCGTGGCGCCCTCCTGGACCGCGATCGCCTCCGGGTTCAGCTCAGCGGCCTTGTCGAGGTAGTCGATGTTTCTCATGGGCTAGCCTTACCGCCCTGCCCTCCGACAGAAAAGGGGCCGGGGGAGCTCAGGCATCGCTCCGGGCGTTCCCCCGGGTCGGGCCGCTCCTCACCCCCACCTGGCGTGTTCCGGACCCGGCGTGAAGGCTTCGTCGGGCTTGCCGGTCCTGGACAGGGCCAGGGCCTTCTTCACCGACGGGCGAGCGCGCATGCGCTCCAGCCAGGCCATGAACTTGGGCGCCTCGGAGGCGTTGGCTATGTCCGGGATCAGCTTGGGCAGGGCGTTGGCCAGGGCGAAGGCGTCGATGTCGGCGGCGGTGAAGGTGTTCTCCACCAAGAAGTCGCCGCTCTCCAGCGCCGCTTCGATGCGGTCTACCAAGAGGCCGGCCTTGCGCCGGGATTCCTCGACGGCGTCGTCGGTGTAGCTGTCCTCCAGCGCTTCCCACCAGGCGACCTTGCGCTCGGCAGTGTTCATCTTGGCCAGCACCTCGTCGGTGGAGTTGATCCGCTTCTGCTTCAGCGCCGGGACCAGGTACTTGTGGCAGCCGAGGGTGGAGACCGCCGGCGCGGCGCGCTCGCCGACGAACCGGCCCCACACCTGCACCTGCCAGTCGCCGTAGGGCGTGCCGATCTTCAGCCGGGTCCCCTGGTTCGGGAAGGCGTCCTCCAGGTACTCCAGCATGAAGAAGGATTCGGAGACCGCCGCGTCGCCATTGACCAGGATCGGCCCCTCGGTCTCGGGGTTGTGCTCGGCCTCCAGATTCAGCTTCGGACCGGTCCCGAACTGCTCGAAGGCGGTCCAGTCCACATAGCGGCTCGTGTACTCCACGCCCTTTTCGTTGAGGCCGATCAGGGCCTTCAGGCTGAAGGTGTTCGGCTCCCAGTGATAGAGCTCCAACATGGTCGTCTCCTCGGGGGAAGCTGAGGCTTCCCTGTCATCATTCAATCGTCATGGCCGGCCCTGTGCCGGCCACCCATGAACACGGACCTTGCCGGAGATCGCTGTGTGCATGGGTCCCCGGGACGAGCCCGGGGATGACGTGCGGTTAGGGCGTCAGGCGTTCACTCCCGGCCGCTTCAGGTGGGTCAGCCGGTCGGTGGTCATGGTCTTGCCGCGCGCCCAGGCGCGGTGCGTCGCCGGCCGCTCGTAGATCTTGTAGAGCCACTCCATGGTGTAGGGCGTCTTCTCGGGGCTCACGTGCCCGTTCGGGTTCGCCGGCATGAAGTAGAAGGTGTTGAAGGCGTTGATGTCGGCGAGCGAATAGCTCTCCCCGGCGATCCAGGGGCGCCGCTTCAGGTTCTCCTCGAACAGCTGGGCGCCCTCGGCGAGGCGGCGGCCGGACTCCTCCAGCTCCTCCTTGGAGAACTGGCCATAGATAGCCTTGGTCCAGGCGATCCGGCGCTCCTTCAGGGGGATCGCCTCGATCTTGCGCTTCAGCTCCTCGGGGTCCTTGTTGCGCACCGACGGGCCGACGAAGGCGTTCCAGCCGTGCATGGAGGCGGAGGGGCCGAAGTACTGGTCGCACCACTTCATCCACCAGCGCATCCGCCAGCGCTCTTCAGGATCGGACGGGCGAAGCGACGGGCCATCGAAGGCGGCGTCCACGTACTCCATGATGGCGGTGGACTCGTTCAGCATCAGGCCGTCGTGGACCAGGGCCGGGATCGTGCCCATGGGGTTGATCTTCAGGTACTCCGGCGAGTGCTGATCGAAGTTGAGCAGGTCCAGATAGCCGCTCTCGAAGTCGACGCCCTTCTCCTCCATGGCGAGGATCGGCTTGCCGGAGTTGGCGTTCGGCTCCCAGTGATAGAGCTTCAGCACGTGGTCTTCTCCTCACTGATGCCCGGCATGCGAGCGCTGGGATGCGGATGTGCTCGTCACCCCGTCCACGGCTCGCCCCGCGCCTTCTGCGCCTTGGTCTCGTGCGCCCGGTGGATGATGTAGGCCTGCACGGCCTGCGCGTCCTTGCGGTCCATCACTTCCGACCAGGAGATCATGCCGGTGGCCGTGAAGGCTCCGCCCAGCACCACGCGGAAGAAGTCCTCCGTACCCAGCAGGGCTGAGTAGCGCAGGTCCGGGGTGATGCCGCTCGCCACCACCGCGTCGCCGTGGCAGCTGTTGCAATAGCGGCTGTAGATTTGGAAGCCCTTGTCGATGACGGCCGCGCTGGCGGTGTCGGGCGCGGCGTTCAGCACCTTGGGCGCGGGCGGCGGCGGCGGCGGCAGGGCGCCCCTGGCGCCCACCTTGAACACCAGGACGCGGCTGGCGTTGTGCAGGTTGCCGGACTTGTGGCCGACGATGCCGGTGACCAGCGCATAGGTGCCGCCCCAGCCGGACAGCACCGCCACGTACTGCTGGCCGTCCACCGTATAGGTGACCGGCCCGGCGATCACCGGGCTCTGGGCGTCGAAGGACCAGATCTTCTTGCCATTGTCGGCGCGATAGGCGGTGAACCGGCCCTTGGCGTCGCCTTGGAAGAGGACGTTGCCCGCCGTGGTCAGCATGCCGCCGTTCCAGGGACCCGCCTGGCCCACGCGCCAGACTTCCTTCTGCTTGATCGGGTCCCAGGCCGCGACGTGGCCGCGCAGGCTCGCCATCACGGTCGATTTGACCTTGGGGTCCTGCGGCATGGAGGCCGCCGCCATGTCCATGCCCATGTTGGTGCCCAGCGGCTTGGGGTCGAAGGTCTTGGCCGGCGCGTAGGTGAAGCCCACCTCCTGCACGGGGATGTAGACCAGGCCGGTCTTCGGATTGAAGGACATCGGCATCCAGCTGTGCGCCCCGTGCGGGCTGGGCGAGCCGGTCCAGGCCTTGCCGGTCTCGGTGTAGCGGGCCTCGGGAGCCTCGATCGGCCGGCCGGTCTTCTGGTCGATGCCCTTGGCCCAGGTCACCTCGGCGAACGGCTTGGCGGAGATCAGCTTCCCGTTCGTTCGGTCGATCACATAGAAGAAGCCGTTCTTGGGCGCCTGCATCAGCACCTTGCGAATCTTCCCGTCGATCTTCAGGTCCGCCAGGATCATCTGCTGGGTGGCCGAGTAGTCCCACTCGTCGCCGGGATTGAGCTGGAAGTGCCAGACGTACTCGCCGGTGTCGGCCTTCACCGCGATGATCGAGGTGAGGAACAGGTCGTCGCTGGGTCCGGGGCTGCGGAAGTTCTTGTTCCAGGGATCGCCATTGTCGGTGCCGAAGATCACCAGATCCTGCTCGGCGTCATAGACGATCGAGTCCCAGATCGTGCCGCCGCCGCCGTACTTCCACCATTCGCCGCGCCAAGTGGGGGCGGCGATATCGGCCAGCGCCTTGTCCGACGCCGCGCCGTCCGGTTTCCCGGGCTCGCCGGGCACGGTGTAGAAGCGCCAGACCAGCTTGCCGGTCGCCGCGTCATAGGCCGAGATGTAGCCGCGGACGTTATACTCGGCGCCGGAGTTGCCGATCAGCACCTTGCCCTTCACCACGCGCGGGGCGCCGGTGATGGTCTGGGACTTGTTGGGATCGGTGGTCTGCACCGCCCAGGCGACCTGGCCAGTCCTGGCGTCCAGCGCGATCAGCCGGCCGTCCAGCGCTCCGACGTAGACCTTGCCCTTCCAGACCGCCACGCCCCGGTTGACCACGTCGCAACAGGCGCGCTGGCCCCACTCGCCCTGCACCTTGGGATCGTAGGCCCAGATCAGCTCGCCGGTCTTGGCGTCGAGCGCCTTCACCTTGGACCAGGCGGTGGAGATGTACATCACCCCGTCCACCACGATGGGCGTCGCCTCCTGGCCGCGCTTGGTGTCCAGGTCGTAGGACCAGGCCAGGCCCAGCCGGCCGGCGTTCTGGTCGTTGATCTTGGTCAGGGGGCTGAAGCGCTTCTCGTCGTAGGTGCGGCCATAGGTCATCCAGTTGCCGGGCTCTAAGTCCGCGTTCAGGATGCGCGCCGTGTCCACGTCGGCGGGACCGGACGCCTTGTGGGCCGGCTTGCCGCAGGCCGCCAGGGCGAGCAGCGCCGCCGCCGCCATCGCCAGACACATCACCCTTCCAGACGATCCGAGCCCCATCATCCGTCCTCCCAATATCTCTCGTTGGGCGACTCAATAGCCGCCCGGCGCCAGCCTGGGAAGCGAGCCGCGCTCGGCCTTTATCGCCGCGCCAGGTCTTGTCGGATGAAGCGCGCCGCGCGGAAGAAAAAGACGGCGCCCAGCAGGCAGAACACCGTCATCGCCAGGATCGACCATCTGAGGCCCACCGCCGAAGGCTCCGCGCAGGCGGTCGCCACAAACCCGGGCGCGTCGGCTCCGGCCGGGCAGAGGCTGAACGCGGTTCCGGGCGCCAGCATCTGTTTGCCGATGAAGTCGCTGACCGCGCCCATGAACGTGGGGCCGACCCCCTGGCCGAAGATGTTGATGAGCAGGAACATCACCGCCGCGGCGGTGGCGCGCATGCGCGGCTCCACGAGGTTGTGCACCACCGCCATGGTCGGGGCGAAATAGAACGAGGTCATCACCCCGCCCACGAAGAACAGGACCGCCGTCGCCACCGCCGAGGCCTGGGTGAACGCCAGAACATAGACCGGCATGGAGATAAGCGAGCCGATCGCCGGCGCCCAGGCGTACCACCGCGCGTCGTGCTTGCCCGCCGCGTCCGCCCCGAAGCCGCCGATCAGCATGCCGATCACGCCCGAGACGCCATAGACCAGCCCATAGAGCAGGCCGGTCTCGGCCAGGCCCAGGTGGAAGGCGCGCACCAGATAGGTGGGCGCGAAGGCGTTCACGGCGCTGGCCGTCAGGTTGGTGAGGACGAAGCCGGCGCAAAGACTCGGGAACGACCGGCTCATGAGCAGGCGCGCCAGCACGGCCCGCAGCGGCGGCGCCTTGGCCAAGGCCGCGGCGGGGTCGGCCTCCTGGCGCCCGCGCGCGGGTTCGCGCAGGGTCAGCCGGACCAGCAGCGCCAGGACCAGGCCCGGAAGGCCGAGCGCGATGAAGGCGGTGCGCCAGTCGAAGGTCTGGGCGAGCCAGCCCCCGCCGATCGCCCCCAGCATCGCGCCCAGCGGAACGCCGAGCGAATAAAGCGCCAGTGCCGACGCCCGCTTGGAGGCGGGATAGTGATCCGACAGCAGGGAGTGGGCGGCCGGGCTGCACCCGCCCTCGCCTATGCCCACGCCCATCCGGTAGATCAGCAGCTGGGCGTAGTTGGGCGCAAGGCCGCTCAACGCCGTCATCGCCGACCACAGGGCGATGCACACCGCGATGATGTTGACGCGGCTGAACCGCTCGGCCAGCCACGCGATCGGCAGGCCGAAGGCCGCGTAGAACAGGGCGAAGGCCGCCCCGCCCAGGAGGCCGAACTCGAAGTCCGAGAGGCCCAGGTCCTCGATGATCGCCGGTCCGATCGTATTGACGATCACCCGGTCCAGGAAGCTGCAGGCGTAGACGGCGACCAAGAGGGTGAACATCCACCGCCGGTAGCCGAGCGAGAATTCCGGCCGCGCGGCCTCAACGGTCGTCGCCGTCATCGTCCCCTCCCCAGGGTGTTATGCCGGCGATCCTAGGGGACTGGGCAAAGCGATCAAGGGCGCCTGCCCGGGGTCGGCTCGGTCATGGCCGGCGGGTCGCTGGCGGGGAAGCTCTCCTCCAGCGCCTCGTCGAGCATCGCCTCCCGGTGCGCCTTGGAAGGCTTGGGCGCGGCAGGCGGGGCTGCGGGCGGTCGCTTGCCCTTGGAAGCCCCCCGCGGCCGGCGCCCCGCCATCTCAGTTCACCACGCCCATCTTCGCCCGGACCTTGGCGGCCACGGGCTTGGCGGCGTCGAGGTCTTCGCCCGCGACCCAGTTGCCGTGCAGGCCGAAGCGCATGCGCAGCGGAAGGTGGATGGTCGCCATCGGCCCCTCGTCCACCCGCTGGGCGTCGTAGAGCAGCAGGTCCGACAGGCCGTCGTCGGTGTGGGTCTGGATCTGCACGATGTAACCCTCGCCTTCGGGCGCGCTCTTGGACTTGGGGATAAAGCAGGGCTCCTGCAAGGTGCGGTTGCCGCCCGCCTGCCAGCTCTTCACCTTGCGGGTGGCCAGGTCGACGTGACCGAGGCTGGCGCGGCTGCCCGGCCCCTCGCCCATGCCCAGGAGCCAGCCGTGCCGGTAGGGCTCGGTGGCATAGCGCTCGTCGATTCTGGGGAACTCGCCCACGAAATCGGTCATCCGCTCGCGGCTCTCGAACTCTCCGGAGTTGGAGTCCATGTCGATGGTCCAGCGGGTCAGGAATGAGGCGGACTCCGGGCCATTGAAGGGCGCGCCGTGGATGTCCGGGAAGAAGGGGAACATGTTGTTCTTCGCCTCGGGGGTGTCGAAGTGGATCTTCGTCCCGTCGTTGAAGGCGTTCATCACGTGCGACGCGAACAGGTTCGGCGCGGTGAAGGTCTTGATGTCCTTGGCTTCGCCGTCGCGGGGCAGGATCACCATGTGGACCGGCATGGTGGTGTCGAAGCCGTAGTGCGGCAGGCCCGCCTCAAGCCGCTCCCAGGAGGAGGTGGACGGCACGATGTGGAAGCAGGCGTAGTCCTTGGTCACCCCGAAGTCGTGCATCATGCAGTAGTAGGGAACCTCGAACCACACCTCCTTGATCTTCTTCCCCTCGGGCGTGATCTCGTAATAGACGACGTCCTTGGTCAGCAGGCCCTTCGCGGCGTAGCTGAAGGCGCACATGTTGCCGGTGTGCGGGTCGACCTTGGGGTGGGCGGTGAAGGTGGGGGCGGTCACCTGGCCGTCGAAGTCCCAGTAGCCGAAGGTCTCCATGGTGTTGGGGTCCATGGCCACCGCCGGCGAGTCTTCCTTCATCCCGAACAGCAGTCCGCCGAAGAAGTAGGCGTTGGTGTTGGCCGTGCCGCGATAGCGCCCCTTCACCGAAGGATCGTCCCAGATCGGATTGCGGTAGGCGCCGAACAGCGCATGTCCAGCGTCCCGTTCCAATTTCCACTTGTCGGTGCGGCACCAGCGCTGCTTGAAGTCCACGCGGCCGTTCTTGAAGCGGAACTGGCCGATCATGCCGTCGCCGTTGAAGGCGATGTCGTCCCCCAGCAAAGGCGGGAACTTCGGGTCGGGCTGGACGCGGAAGAAGGCGCCGTCGATATCGGCCGGGACCACGCCGTCGATGTCCAGGTCGTCCACATCGCCCTCGATGCGGATCGGCTCGAAGGCGCCGGTGAAACTGGGAGAGTCGGGGAACTTGGCCATTGCGGGGCGCTTCCTTCCTGGTTGGCTCGAGCTCGACCTTGGGACCGGTCGGCCGGCCCGCCAATTTGACTCAATCAAGCCTCGCGAGGTTGATCCAGGTCAAGACCGGGATCGGGCCGGTACTCAAACTCCACAAGATAGATCGTCTCGCCCCGGCCGTGCTTGGCGACCTTCAGCAGGTCCACCACCCCCTCGAACCCTGACCGCCGCGCGAGGGCCGGGGTGATGTCCGCGAACTCGATCTCGCGGATCGAGGTGACCTCGATCGCGCCGGGGCCGAGGGGATAGCGCCCGCCGACCTTGACGTGCGCCCTCTGCCAGATCCGCACGCTGCAGGTGATCTCGCCGCCGATCACCCGCTCGCGAAGGCGCTT
>Ga0299912_10002214_pt1 | contig 15949 bp, 16 predicted proteins | sample RVTome_2_FD_207667 | JGI IMG/M metagenome (GOLD analysis project Ga0299912, IMG submission 207667) | Soil microbial communities from uranium-contaminated site in the Upper Colorado River Basin, Wyoming, United States - RVT95D214 (version 2) ... | reverse complement strand
GGCTACGTTGCCAAGGAGCGATTCGAATATACGCCATATTATAAAAGCAGGCTGTTTGAAGGCACCCCCTATCTTACGAAATACGATATCAGTGCTACATATAAACAGTACCCTCGGCAAAGCAGTGACAATGCTAACACCACATTTGAGTGGATATTTGGATTTTCATGGCCAGAAATTTTGCCACGTGGTTTTGTGCCCTACTATATTGCTCATTATGAGTATCCAGCTCCAAGCAATGACAAGTATCGCTATATCACTGGGTGGGTTCATCGCTTCGGACTTGGTTACGACTTGAAAGTAGCGGAACTCCCGAATCCGCTTCGATTATCATCGGAGATTGCTTACACGGATGGACTAGGCGGCGCAGCACACGATTGGTCATACGCCACTTTCGGTATCGCAACAAGGCTGGAGATTACCAAAAATCTTACATTTGTGCCGGGACTTTACGAGCAAATAACAATGGATGATTCTGTCAACAAACAACACGACATAACATATTGCATGCTAAGTATGAAGTACAAACTTTAAAGAGTGAAGATAAGCTCTGTTAAGGACTAATTACACGTAAAGGAGAGCATTATGACGTCAGAAAAGAAAGCTATTGCTTCTCTTGTGATTGAGAATCAGATTTTTCCGCTGTTGAAAAAGAGGCGAGCCAATGCCTATATAAACGGTGAAGCGCAATATAAGAAAATGTGAGAAAAGTCGATTTGAAAGTAGCAAGAGAATGAAAATCGTTTTTTTACTTATGGAAGTCGTCCTAACCGGATGTATTGATTATGATAAAGAGACCAATTTATTTAGATTATAATGCAACTACACCTCATGATCCAGAGGTTGTCGCCGCCCTGCAACCCTTTTTGAAAAAATATTTTGGCAATCCCTCCAGCTCACATTGGTATGGCATTCAATCTAAAAAAGCAATAGAAAATGCAAGGAAACAAGTATGTTCCTTATTGAACTGTCGACCAGACGAGGTAGTTTTTACAAGTGGTGGAACTGAGTCTAATAACTATGCGATCAAGGGGGCTGCTTTTGCTAAAAGAGATGAAGGGAACCATATCATTACTTCCCTAATCGAACACCCGGCGGTGACAGAAGTATGCAAGTTTTTGGAAGGGAATGGCTTTAGAATTACATATCTGCCAGTGGACGGACACGGATTATTGAATGTCTCTGATGTAGAGAAAGCAATCACGCCCCGGACGATCCTCATTACAGTTATGCATGCGAATAATGAAGTTGGCACTATTCAGCCAATCGAACAGATATCAAAACTTGCGAAAGAACACAAAATTATTTTTCACACAGATGCCGCGCAATCAGTCGGCAAGATTCCCACAGACGTGAATGCCCTCGGTGTTGACCTTTTATCCATAGCGGGTCATAAGTTATACGCTCCCAAGGGCATCGGTGCTTTATATATAAGAAACGGGGTCAAATTAACAAAATTTATGCATGGTGCAGTACACGAACAGGGAAGAAGAGCTGGAACAGAAAATGTTTTGGGGATGGTTGGATTGGGGAAAGCCTGTGATGTTGCAAAGCGGGATATGGGCAAGAGCATATCACATATGATAAGGATGAGGGACAGGTTGCACAATGGACTGAAGGACGAATTAAAAGATATAAGATTTAACGGACACCCAGAAAATAGGTTGCCGAATACCCTCAGTATAGGTTTCAAGGGCATAGATGCGGACATACTTCTTAACGAGATTAAAGATTATGTGGCACTATCAGCAGGTGCAGCTTGTCACTCGGGCACAACCCAAATATCTCATGTTCTCAAGGCGATGAATGTTCCTCTTGAATTGGCGAGAGGGACGATAAGATTTTCTGTAGGACGAATGACGACAGAAAAAGAGATAGATAGTGTAATAAAAATTATCTCGGATGCAATAAAATCGAAAAAGGAGAGTTAATTATATGAAACTAGGAATCATCATATCTACCAATGATGCGGAAACTTGCTGGAATGCTTTAAGATTTGCGAATTACAGCCTGAATCAGAAAGACGATGTTAGGATATTCCTTATAGGTAAAGGTGTGGAATATGAAAAGATAAGCAACGAAAAATTTAACACCATTGAGCAGGCCGAGAAATTTCTGAATTGCGATGGCAAGATTTATGCGTGTGGAACATGCATAAAGGCAAGAGAGCAGAAAGAATCCAATTTATGCCCTATCAACACAATGAAGGATTTGTATGAAATCGTGAAAGAAAGCGATAAAGTTGTGGTGTTCTAGGGAGCGGAAAGAGTTGGGAACCTTTGTAGTGCTCTCCATTAATCCAGCAAAAAGTTAAGAGTGTAATTACGCTAAGGATATGATTAGCAATGCCCGGCAAAATATGGAGACCCTAAACATCCAGAATGTTGAATTTCTTTGCGCAGCAGCGGACAGTATACCATTGCCCGATGGATCAATCGACCTCGTCGCTGCCAATGGCACCTATAATCTCTCGCTAGACAATATCGTGGTTATGCGAGAAGTCGCCAGAGTATTACGTCCCGGAGGCCGGACCATCTTTGCCGAAATCGTACTCAAAGCCCCATTGCCGGAAGAAATAGGAAAGAATATCAACGACTGGTTTCGCTGCATAGGTGGAGCGCTGCCTCAGAACAATTTCCTCGAACTTCTCAACTCGACGGGATTCGGCAATCCAAGGATCCTTTGGACCGGTCGCAATGCTCGAACAGGCCATGAACTTGCCTTGTGTGCTGTGATAAGAGCGGAAAAAAACAAGTAGGTTTTGTCGAAGGGTAAAACACAGATGGAAAGGACAACTTATAATGAGAACTGACACAACAGCTATACACGGCGGTTTTGATAGCGAGAGTAGCTATAGTGCTACTGTAGTACCAATCTACCAAACGGTCTCGTATGCCTATAAAACTGCGCAAGAGCTTGCGGATGTTTTTGACGGCAAGGCCCCTGGATATATTTATACGCGGATAGCAAATCCAACGACCACCGCTCTTGAGGCAAGGATTACAGAGCTTGAAGGTGGAATCGGCTGTATTGCTACTTCCAGCGGTATGGCGGCTATAGCATCGGCTGTAATGGGTTTGGTTCGAGCTGGTGATGAAATAATTGCAGCAAAAGGTATATTTGGAGGCACAGTATCTTTGTTTGAGAATACACTTGGCCGCTTCGACGTAAAAACCAAATTAGTTGATGCTGCAGACACAGAGCAATTTGCTAAAGCAGTTAATGACAAGACAAAGCTGATTTTTGTTGAGACTATTGGTAATCCCAGAATGGATGTGCCTGATATACCAGCTATTGCTGAGATTGCTCATCAGGCCAACATACCTTTTATAGTTGATAACACCGTTACAACACCCTTCCTTATCAAACCCGGCCAGTTTGGTGCTGATATTATTGTTCATTCAACGTCGAAGTTTATCAATGGTCACGGCACTGCGATTGGCGGAGCGATAATCGATACCGGAAACTATAATTGGGCAAATGGATCGTTTGAAGATATAAAACAGCTATCTGAAAAAGTTGGCCAGTTGGCTTTTCTTACACATCTGCGTAACTTGATTTATCGCGATCTTGGTGGTTGTCCTGCACCCATGAATTCCTTCCTGATGTTGCAAGGATTAGAGACACTTCCCGGAAGGATGGCCAAGCACTGCGAGAATGCAGAAAAATTAGCCAAATTCCTACAAAAGCACCCTAAAGTGACATGGGTAAACTATCCAGGACTGGTAGATAGTGAATTTAATAGTAGAGTCATTAAGTTGTTCAATGGCCATGGAGGCGGATTATTAACGTTTGGCCTTGGCAATAAACAGAGAGCTTTTAGATTTATCGATTCGCTAAAACTGGCAAAAAACCTGGCAAATCTGGGTGATGCCAAAACGTTGGTGATACATCCTTCGTCTACAATCTTTCACGAGTTTTCCTTTGAGCAGCAGAAGCAAATGGGAGTTACCGAAGATATAGTCAGGATTTCCGTGGGCATCGAAGACTTTGAAGATATTAAAAAGGATTTTGAAAAAGCGATAAATAAAAGTTCCGAGGTTTAAGAATGAGACTTGTTATAAATGGCAAAGAAACAGATTGCAGTGAAAATTTGACTGTTACTGAGCTTCTGGTGGAGCAAGAGGTTAAGATGCCAGATATGGTGTCAGTTGAACTTAATGGGCAAATCTTAAGAAGACATGAATTTGAAAACACAGCCCTGAAAGAAAATGATAAAGTAGAATTTCTTTATTTTATGGGAGGTGGCCGTGAGCTTAAATGAGCGACAAATAGAACGCTACAGCCGACAAATAATCTTAGAGGAAGTGGGTGGAACAGGGCAGGAAAAATTACTTTCCTCAAAGGTGCTAATTGTTGGCGCTGGTGGTCTGGGTGCGCCGGCTGCGCTATATTTAGCTGCGGCTGGTGTTGGAACAATTGGAATTGTCGATTATGACAAGGTTGACCTGACTAATTTACAGAGACAGATTATTCATTATACGTCTGACATCGGCACCGATAAAGTCAACTCTGCCAAGGCTAAAATACAAGCAATAAATCCTGATGTTACTGTCCGAATCCATCAGGCCAGGCTAACCGCTGAAAATATATCAGAAATTATACACCAGTACGATTTTGTCATTGACGGTACTGATAATTTCCCGGCTAAATTCCTTATTAATGACGCCTGCTATTTTGAGAAAATACCGTTTTCACACGCAGGGATTCTCAGATTTGACGGGCAGTTGATAACAGTATTGCCCGGTGAAACTACCTGTTATCGCTGCATTTTTCGTTCTCCGCCACCTGCAGGGGTGGTACCATCATGCTCACAGGCTGGGGTTATTGGTGCATTAGCAGGAGTTATCGGTTCGCTGCAGGCGGCAGAAGCAATAAAATATCTGCTGGGTATCGGCAGTTTGCTAACTAATACACTATTAACTTATAATACCTTGACGATGGAGTTCCGCAAGGTGTGGCTGAACCGTAATCCGAACTGTCCACTTTGCGGCAAAAATCCGCAAATAACAGAACTTATGGACCAAGAGCAGGTTGTATGCGATCTGAAGAGCTGTAAATGTTAAAGTTAAATATTCCCAATCACATTTTTGAACGAATGGTGGAACAAGCTCGTTCTGAAGCACCTATCGAGGCATGTGGCATTCTTGCCGGCAAAGAGGGTAAAGTCGAAAAGATCTACAAGATGACAAACACTAACCGAAGCAGCGACCACTTCATGATGGAGCCCAAAGAGCAGTTTGCAGTAGTAAAAGATATTCGGTCATCTGGCCTTGAGATGCTGGCCATATATCACAGCCACCCTGAGACACCTGCGAGACCTTCGGCTGAGGATATCCAGCTTGCGCTTACACCAGATGTGATATACGTAATCATTTCCCTGCAAAATTCTACCAATCCTGCTATGATGGGCTTTCTAATAGAAGATGGAAATGTAAACGATGTGACAGTGGAGATCTTATGACAGAGCGATTTACGATAGGAAACTTTATGCGTTCAGTTGAATGGACTCTATTATTACTCTCGATTAGTCTGCTACTTATCGGATGCGAGCAGACTACTTTCGAGAAAGAGAGCGACTTTGCACTCCAACCTGGAGATTTACTTTTTCAGGACCTTGATAGCGGGTCTCTTTGTGATGCAATAGAAAAAGTTACAACCGGATACCAAGGAGCGAATTTTTCACACGTAGGCATTGTTGCAAAAGATGATAATGATAACTTTGTTGTGATTGAAGCAGTGTCCAGCGGGGTGGAGGTTACGCCATTACATACTTTTCTCGACCGAAGCCTTGATGCTGACCTTCGTTCTAAAGTTATGGTAGGACGTTTGAAGAAACCCTATCGCCATCTAATACCTTCTGCGATTAAAGAAGCTCTTGCTTTGAAGGGAAAGCCATATGATAAAGTATTTTCTATTGACAATGATGCCTACTATTGCTCGGAGCTAATATACGAGATATTTTCCCGGGCCAATGATAATAATCCAGTATTTGCATTGCAACCGATGACTTTTAAGGAGCCAGGTACAGGCGAGATACTTGTCACCTGGAAAGAGTATTTTTCCAAGCTTGGTGTCTCTATTCCTGAAGGTCAGCCGGGTATTAACCCAGGTGGTATTTCACGTTCGCCTGTTTTAACTATTGTTCACAAATATGGTACCCCGAGTAAAAGTCCATTACGTTGTTCTGAATGAACTTAAAATGGAAGACCATGTTGCAGCCAAAATTGAGACAACGCTTATGAAAGAATGAAGATGTATAAGGTAAAACAACCTATCCTGCGATTACCAGAAAACGTCAAGAAAGACACCCTTGCCTATCGCGGCCAAGTTGAAAAATTTCTTCAAGGCCAAATTTCGCCGATTGCTTTTCGTGCATACCGGGTCCCAATGGGCGTTTATGAGCAAAGAGAGCCGAGTAAATATATGGTTCGGATACGCATTGGTGCAGGGCTTGTGCTTCCTTATCAGTTAGAGAGGATCGCACAACTAAGTAAAGCATACGGCAACGGATTTCTCCATATTACTACAAGGCAAGACATCCAGATACACGAAGTTAATATTGAAGATACTGTTGATATCATAGAAGGATTGCTTGAGGTAGGACTGTCACCGCGAGGCGGTGGGGGCAATACTGTTCGCAATATTACAGCATGCTCACGAGCCGGGGTCTGTCCCAAAGAAGAGTTCGACGTTACCCCTTATGCCATCGCTGCAGCTGAATATCTATTACAATTCAAAAGCTCTTACAATCTGCCTCGAAAGTTCAAGATAGTCTTTTCTGGTTGCTCGGTTGATTGTGCTTTTGCCTCAGTAGCTGACCTTGGCTTTTTTGCACACCAAAAAAACGGGGCCAGAGGTTTTGCAGTTTACGCTGGAGGCGGCCAAGGTTCGAATCCATCTGTAGCAGTGAAAATAGAAGACTTTATCAACGATAATGAATTCCTGGAGGTCACCGAGGCTGTCAAGAGACTTTTCGATAAACATGGTGACAGGGCCAATAAACACAAGGCAAGACTGCGTTATGTGTTGGCAAGATTGGGCGAAGAAGAATTTGTCAGCTTGTATCGAAGCGAGCGAGCTGAAATTGCGAAGCAAGGCCTGGAAGGCAGTATTCCCAATCTTGCAATCTGTGTTGACCAACTTGAAGATCATGAGCCGCCTACTGATAAGGATCTCGCTTCCAGGTCATCAAAACCCGATTTTCTGCCAGAAAAGAAGAAGGGCTTCTACACGGTACGCTTGAATCTTCCTCTCGGCGATATACCCGCTACTGACTTGATCAAGATAGGCCAAATTGCTGAAAACTATGCAGCAGGCATTGTCAGAACCACCCAGCGACAGAACCTTCTCATCTTATCGGTGGCGAAGACGAGCCTCAGCGCCGTCACGAGTGAACTAATGAAGCTTAGCATAAACGTATTTACTAACGGAATGCCGAAAGTTGTCGCATGCGCGGGTGCTTCAACCTGCAAGCTTGGCCTATGCCTGTCAAGAGGATTGGCCAAAGCAATCTCAGACAAGCTGACGCGACAGATACTGGCTGCGGGTACAAGCGAAAAATCGATCAATATCAGCGGCTGTCCCAATTCATGCGGGCATCATTACGTTGCTGATGTAGGATTGCAGGGTAGAGCCAAAAGAGCAAACGGCAAACTCATGCCATGCTATGATGTTTTGGCAGGTGCCAGAATAGTTGAGGGTGATGCACGCCTGGCTGAGAGAATTGGCACGGTTCCAGCAAAAAAAATGCCTGACCTGCTGGTCGAGGTATTTAAAAACGGTGCGTTCGAGAAGCAACCGATGAATAATCTCGTCCAGCGATACGGCGACTTTAGTTCCGTACAGCTTCCGGATGATTTTTATTACGACTATGGGTCATCTGAGCCATTTTCGCTGGCAGGTAGAGGACCCGGCGAATGCGGAGCAGGAGTGATGGATGTAATCAAGTTTGATATTGAAGAAGCCAAAGAAGCGGTCAAGTTAGCTTACAAAGCCCAAGCGGCAAAGGACAAAAGCGAAAGTGTATATAAGGCAACTATCGCTGCAGCGAGAGCACTTCTCGTTACTTTCGGCCTGGAGCCGAAAAAGGATAGAGAAGTATTTGCTGCATTCAGACAACATCTTATTGAGCCGGGATGGGTTGAAGCTCAAACACAACAGCTGATTAACGATGCAATTGATTGGCGTATGGGTGATAAAGCCTCCATCGATGATTTGGCTCCACAGGCTGATGGCTTGACAAAAAGAGTCGAAGAACTTTTCCTATCACTCGATGCCAATCTTAAGTTTAAGGCCAAGCCAGTCATACAAAGGATAGATGCAGAAGAAATCAGAACAAAAAACCATCATATTGACTTGCGAGGTATTGAGTGTCCGCTTAACTTTGTCAAAGCCAAGCTGGAGCTTGAAAAGATCGATTTTGGGCAGATTCTTGAAATACTGCTTGACGAGGGCGAGCCTATAAGAAATGTGCCGGAAAGCTTTACCGAGCAGGGTCAAGAAGTTGTGGAAGTCAAGAACCTCGGCAATCACTTCTGTGTTAAAGTTCGCCGAAAGAAATAAGCGTATACTAATTTACTGTTTTAGAAGAATTTTGAGGATTTATACGATGAATATAGCAAAAGACATGACAGAATTAATTGGCCGGACGCCTTTAGTATGGCTAAACAAAATAGGCCAGGACTGTAAAGCAAGAATAGCCGGTAAATTGGAGTTTTTTAACCCCGCCAGCAGTGTCAAGGATCGTATTGGGGTGAGCATGGTGTTAGACGCCGAACGTCAAGGCAAGCTTAAACCCGGAATGACCATCGTTGAGCCAACCAGCGGTAACACCGGCATTGCCCTAGCATGGGTTGCAGCAGCGAGGGGTTACAAGCTGATACTGACTATGCCAGAGTCAATGACAACTGAGCGAAGAAAAATACTGGAACTATTCGGTGCAGAACTCGTGCTTACACCGGCGGAGGAAGGTATGACTGGCGCAGTGAATAAGGCCAATGAGATTCTCAAAGAAACCAATGGAGCTTTTTTGCCGCAACAGTTTGAAAATCCTGCAAATCCACAAATACACAGGGAAACCACCGCTGAAGAGATTTGGAACGACACAGATGGTTCGGTAGATATCTTTGTTACTGGCGTTGGTACAGGTGGAACGATTACCGGCGTCGGTGAAGTGCTAAAATCGCGAAAGCCCTCTGTCAAGATCGTGGCTGTTGAGCCCGCTGCCTCGCCAGTGCTTTCAGGCGGTAGACCCTGCCCACACATGATTCAGGGGATAGGAGCGGGCTTTGTTCCAGATGTTCTAAACAAAGATATTGTAGATGAAATCGTCCAAGTGGGAGACAAGGAATCATTCAAAATGGCAAAACGCCTGGCCAAAGAAGAAGGCATACTGTCAGGAATATCATCAGGTGCTGCCGTAGAGGCAGCAGTCAAGGTGGCGAAACGAAAAGCAAATGCCGACAAACTTGTTGTCGTAATATTGCCCGACACAGGCGAGAGATATTTGAGTACAGAACTTTTCTACTGAGATTTTTCGACAATAATGACAGGTTGGCATGTGGAATGTCAAGCCGCTCGCATCGATTTTTCACCTTGGCTGCCTAAGAAAACGCTTTTGAGGCAAATAGCAGTGCTAATGAGTGGGGGCATCGACAGCACTGTCCCAGTCTTTCCACACTGGCTCGAAACCCTGCTCCCTTATCATAGTAGTGATCTGTGCAGGACTACGTCTATCATCAATTTCAAACTGTTCAACCGCACTTGTCTGGCCCGAATATCCACCCGGACTGGTTTTGCTACCTGCACTTATTTTAGTTATGCCCAGTTTGATTAAATGGTCTCGCAATTCAGCTCTTTCGCGAGTCGATAACACAAGCCCAGCATCAGTAAAGCACAACCGTAGCGCTAATATCATCTGGACGAGATTTTTGTCACTGAGTAAATGCTCGAATTGCAAGTCATTTACCTTGTATGCGGGCCGCAACCTTGGAAAGGAAAATGAGATGTGAGACCGCCAGTATCGTTTCATTAAGTAGTGAGCATGCTCAGCAAGTGCCAGAGTTTCGGTCCGCCAGTCTGTCAGGCCTAAAAGAACGCCTAATCCAATCTCCCGCATACCTGCCTGAGCGATTCGGTCCGGTGCGGCCAATCTGTTCTCATAGTTGGCTTTTGGCCCTGCGGGGTGATAATATTGGTAGGCCTGCCTATTGTAGGTCTCCTGATACAGTGTAACGCCTTCGATACCTGCCTCAAAAAGTTTCGTATACTCACTGCTGTTCATTGGATATACTTCTATTGAGATGAAGCTAAATTTGTCTCTTAGCTTTCCAGCAAGCTCAGCCAGATATTCGATGGTAATAAATTCCCTATCTTCGCTACTGACCAGCAACATATCCCTGAAACCTTCGGAGGCAATGATGTCAGCTTCGGCGAGCGCTTGCTTAATAGTTAGCCTTTTTCGTTCAGAGTAACTATCTTTATTAAAGCCACAATATAGGCAGCTATTTATACAAAAATTAGATAGATACAGAGGTGCATAAAGTCGAATTGTCCTGCCAAAACGTTGAATAGTAAGCTGATGTGCTAACTGCGCCATCTCCTCCAAGTAATCTTCAGCAGCCGGCGAAACAAACGACAGCAGCTTTTGCAAGCTATAAGAGCCAGGGTTCCGTGACAAAGTCCGCTTGACATCGCTACCTCTGACTTTACTAAGTTCCTTCCGCCAGTACCAAGCATTGCTGTCGAGACCTTTCTCATCGATTATTGCTTTGATATCTGGACCTGAATATTTTTGTGTGCTAATCATTCTATTCGTCTCTTAAAAAGCCAGTCAGTGGACTGGAAGCACTTGCTCTTCTGTTTACGGCTGCCGGGCCAGATATGTAAGCCAGTCGACCCGCCTCAACCGCCAGCTTAAAGGCCTCAGCCATCTGGCATGGGTCATCCGCTGTCGCAATCGCAGTATTTACTAAGACCGCATCAGCACCCATCTCCATAGCATCCGCTGCGTGGGAGGGCAGGCCCAAACCCGCATCGACTATCACAGGGACATTAGACTGCTCGATTATAATTTCCAACGCTGCGCGGGTCTTGAGCCCCTGATTCGAGCCGATAGGACTTGCCAAAGGCATCACCGTGGCAGTGCCTACATCTTCCAGTTTTTTGCTTAAAATCGGGTCTGCATTAATATACGGCAAGACAACAAAGTCTTCTTTTACCAGAATTTCAGCAGCCTTTAGCGTCTCAACAGGATCTGGCAACAAATAATATGGGTCTGGCGTTACCTCCAGTTTTACCCATTTAATCCCCGTTGCTACCCGAGCTATCCTAGCAAGACGAATCGCCTCATCGGCATCTCGAGCACCGGAAGTGTTAGGCAGCAACAGATATTTACTTCGGTCAATTGCAACCAGCATATCGTCTTTTTCATTTTCGATATTTACTCTGCGAAGTGCAACGGTTACAATCTCAGTGCCAGATACTTTCAGAGCTTTAGCCATAATCTCGCTCGATGCAAACTTACCGGTCCCAACAAGCAGCCGTGAATGAAATTCTCTATTTGCAATGACTAACTTATCCATAATATCAGCCTCCTCCCACAAATCGTATTAATTCAATGCTTTGGCCTTTGCGAAGCAGTGTTTGGGCAAACTTTTCACGTTCAATAATCTGACCATCAATTTCAGCTACTACCGTTGCCGGTTTGACACCCAACTGCTCTAACAACTTTGCTACCGTTGAAGGCAATTGCCCCTCAGGAAACTGCTTCTCAACACCATTTATTCTTAGTACTTCCATATTCTAACACCACCAGAAATAAAAACGCACTCCTGCGAAAAGGAGTGCGTTAACCAATTGTTCTCGGCCTTCCTTCGCAGGTCCTAACCTGATCAGGTTCATAGGGTCATCCCAATTTATTGGGATTTCTCAGCTTTTCACGGGGGTCATATCCCGGATAGCTCCCCTGGCTTATGTAAACTTTTTTCTAGATGTATTATAATATCAAATGAGCGATGGAAACAAGTGTTTTTTTGCCTATTTTGAGATAGAAAAGCAGCGATGAACCAAAAGAATAAAAGATTTGTTGTTCAACAGCACACAAAAGGTAGGGATGTTCACTGGGATTTCATGCTTGAATCAGGCAATACCCTGCAAACTTACCGCCTTGACAAAGCCCCTAATGAGGTCCTGCATCACCCAACCAACGCTATAAAGATATTTGACCATCCACTCAAATTCCTCACATATGAGGGGCCGGTAAACAGAGGCAAAGGTAATGTCTGCATAATAGAAGCCGGCATATATCAAATAAAACATAGGGAACATAACAGAATCGAATTGACTTTAAGCGGCAAAATCCTCAAAGGCAAATTCTTCCTGACCCATACCGAAGGTAACAAATGGCAATTCACCGCAGATAGCCAAGTCCAGCGGAGATGAAGTATCGGGCTAATTGTGAATGATTATTCCAAAGGATGTTCCTCGGAGAGAATTGGAAAATGTATAAGTTCATATCTCGCATCAATTTTGAACCTTTGCTACTGTATAAACTGCTTATACCGTATTTGTTGGTTTCTGTCAAGAGAAAATGCCTATTTTGGGCGATTAACCGGTTGGACAAATGTGTAAAGTGCATTCTTGGTTCTGTGACCACTCTTTGCAGAAATGCAACGCAACCTGTTCATGCTTGCATTTTTCAACTGTAACGTACAGCGTTGTCAGGGATCCTGTTTTACTTGGCCCTGCGGGAGCTAGCAAAAGCAGTTGGCGAATCTGATAACGTTCCTCCAACGGGAGAATTGATCGAGGTGACAGCACATCCGAAATGTGCAGGTGATGACAAGCAAATATTTATAAAACTAACAAACATAAAAGAAGAATATGGCAAAAAAAATGGTCAATGCCTGCTCGCTGCAATGTCGAGGACCAGAAGGTGATTTGAAATTAGATGTTGGAGTACTCATAAAACTCTATGATGATGGAACTAAAGATATATATTGTCCTTTCTACAAAAGTGCAGAAAAATCTGATTCAGGATGTACAATTGAAAATCCTATGTCACCTAAAAGGTGTGTATTTTAACAACTATGCTGGGTTAAGAACGAATAAATATTTTAGATGGCGTCTCTTCGTACATCATTATGATAGAACAAGGATGTCATCTTATTTCGCGCCATTGATTTGACTAATCCTTCAGTAAAATGTGGTAATTAAATCATTCATTGTCTCGAGCAAAACTTTGGCCAGTATGGTTCTTCTGAGGCGATCCCATAGGTGCTCAATAAGATTCAGACTCAGACAATAAGACAACAACCAAATAACATTGGCCTGCTCCCCGAAAATTATACCAGTGTGGATTAGAGAGTACCTGATAATGACCCGCCCCCCATTCTTGGTCCACCAGTAATGAGAATTTTTCGGTTCATATTGCTCTGTTGTATTCCTGAAGCTGAGCCGTAGGCGAAGTAGAAGCAATACAGGACACAGAATGTAGAAAACTCTCTAATTGCATTTGCACATAAGATGAGAATCGGGTCGAACCCAATCCACCGCAGGTAGATTCGGTCTGTTATCAATATGACAGATTGACTGAAACGGCTCACATCCCTGAAACCAAACTTGGCCCCGCTTATCACGATGCTACTGTTGGCCTTATAACCCGTGCCGACCGAGGCAGTAAATGCCTGTTTCTGCCCTTAGAGAGGTTTTACTCTAATGCTGCTTATGAAAAGATAAAAAAATAATAGAGTTTAAGTAAAAAACAGTTGACATTTTAGTTGCACAGTGCTATTTTTTTCATTTGTACATAAGAGGGTGAAGTCTATTTGCTTTTTCACCACTGTACAGCCTCAAGAGAACATGTTCTAAGGAAGACACCCCTTATGAGACGTTTAATATTACAGTTAAGCATTATCCAGAACAAGCAAGTTGCTGGACACAGCGCAGGATTCATGGTGATGTGTGGCGATAATACCAAATCCCGCACTGGGGTGCCTAAATGCGGTAGAAAATTTAAGGCTAAAAGTAGATAGAGAAATTCGCAAAAGGACGAAGAAGTGCCCTTCAGATAAACTATTCAAATGAACATTTCTCTATATGGAAAGCTGTTAAGGCGTTTGGTATTGTTTGCGAGAGCGTACAGAAGAATAACAGAGGGCATGGATACATATGCCAACATTTGATATCAACGAACTCCAGAAACATTTCTCTCCTAAAGCTGCCAATGCTGTCTATGATTGGTTTCACCGGCTCGAGAAGGAATCACCTACAGTAGCTGCTTGCTTTCGGGATGATGAGACCTCGTTAGTCGACATGCGTTCGTTTCTGGAAGAGGTTATAGCGATCCACGGTTCCTATTCTGCTTTTAGTTGTATAGGGAGAGCGATAATATCTGTTCGTGAAAAAGAAGGAGTTGAGATTGGTCAGCGAGACAGCCTTTGCTTGTTAGGGTCCGCCGCAGACAAACGCGAGTTGAAAGAGGCTGCATTCGTTCACATACGCCGGCGGAGTCTACCAGATCGGGTATTAAGGCGAACATCGCAAAGACTTGGGGAGACGTTTATGGCTGAAGCGGACAAAACGGTGGAGCCCATCGACTGGTTTCGATACTGCCGCTTACATGGGGCTCCCCGGTTGGGAAATTGGCGTGGTTTTGTATGGTTAGCTCCGCTTGAGGACGTCCAACCTAAGATCGCTAGTGATGGACATCATGCTGTAGAAAGTGCATATTGGTATTTCCGTCATTGGGTGCTGGTTGGTATGCCCTGGCACTTTACACCTTATGGCCCCATAGACGAGATCTTGGCAGGTTTAGACGCAGATCGATTGTTCGTAGTGCTTTTGATCCATGCCGATGCCATTGACACAGTTCCCATAGCTACGGTTTTGAATGCTGTGGCAGATTCCCCCGAGGTATATTTTTTCCGGCCACGAGGATGGTGGAAAGCTCGGGGCCAAACCGCAGGAACTTTTGGTTTAACGCTCGACCTGTTCGATAACTGGGACGGTCTGGCGCCAAAGTCAGGTGCACGAGAGGCAATCAGTTGTGTTCAGGATAATATCCACAAAGTTTGTGAATTACAGCCGCGTTCAAAGTGCTTTTATAATCTTTCAGATGAAGTCGAGGTAGGCAGTGGTGAAACATAGTCTCCAACACGGCTTAGCTATTTTCAAAGTGTCGTGCCCACATTTTCAGTATTGATAAGTGTGGAAAGACTTTAAGAATATCATAACAATTTTCGTAAAAAACTTGGCGTTGGTGAATTTTTCCAGTTGTGATGCACCAATATAAATTTACAATGTGGCTTCTTTTTGACGATATCAAAGTAAATGGCTCGTTGTGAGTAGTGGGTACAAAACTTGGGATCGAATCTTGATCAGAAAACTCGGGTGTGGTTTTAGAAGCAATGAAATATGACAAGTGACAAGCACAAAAGAACTGATTATATACGTAGGATTGCTTCGATGGATACTGATTCCCTAAAAGGATATATAGTGAACCGACTTTCCGAAATTCCACCTTTTGACCCTCCATTGTTCGAAATGGACGAATCACCTCGTGAGTTTATCGAAAATGCGATTTACTATGCTAGAAAAGCAAATCGTGAGCTATTGTCTCGTATTGAGGGCATCGTCAAATCTATATTATGGTCTTTCTTCGATTGGCAGATTAAGGGCAAAAGCGAGGAAAATCTTAAGAGAGAGATAGCGTTACTTAGCCATTCTGTGTACTTGGCGGGAACTTTTCGCATCGAGTTCTGCAGGGGTGAAATTTGGGGCTTATGTATGAACGGCATTGGTTCTGGCATAGATGGTCCATTAGGACCCGTAAACACGCTAGTTACTGAAGCTGCTGGATTGTTAGGGGAGCCTGCGAAAGTAGAACCTGTGGCTTTCTGGAAAACCATGTTTGACGTAGAAAGAGACATTAGGAAGAGCGTCACTG
>Ga0299912_10002212_pt1 | contig 15962 bp, 12 predicted proteins | sample RVTome_2_FD_207667 | JGI IMG/M metagenome (GOLD analysis project Ga0299912, IMG submission 207667) | Soil microbial communities from uranium-contaminated site in the Upper Colorado River Basin, Wyoming, United States - RVT95D214 (version 2) ... | reverse complement strand
GCCGTACGTTTCCACCACCGTCACCTGGCTCCCGCGCCCCGTGACGATGAGGATCCGGGGATGGGAGACCGTGGGCCCGCCGTTTGAGGCGGAGAGGAACACGAGGAGGACCGGCGCCTCGACGACTGCACCGTCGGGGACGTGGATGAACGCCCCGTCCTCCAGGAACCCTGTGTTGAGGGCCACGAAGGGAGCATCTTCCCGGCCGGCTGAGCGCGCGAGATGGGGCTCCAGTGCAGCGGGATCGCGCTTGAGCGCCTCGGCAAGGCTCTCGATGACGACCCCTTCCGGAAGCGGCGTGGATCTGGAGAGCGCGGGCGCGAAGCGTCCGTTCACGAACACGAGGCGCGGGCCCCAGTCCTCCGGGGTTCCAAGCACGAGCCGCTCGGGGATCACGCCCTCGGCGGTGAAGCGGGTCGGAAGACACAGGGGGACCTTCGCGAGCGGGGCGAGGTTCGTGAACTTCCAGTCTTCCTCTTGCATCGTGGGGAAGCCGCGCTCGGCGAAGCGCTCGATCGCCTCGCGGCGCAGCCGGTGGACGGGCGCGTTCCGGCCCTCGCCCAGCCGCTCCTCAAAGGCGGCGAAGTGGGACAGGTAGAGGTCTCTTTCGCGCCCGCCCTGCGTCATGGAGACACCGCCCCTACCGCACCCTGCGGCGCTTCCTCGATCCAGCCGTAACCCTTGGCCTCAAGCTCGCGCGCGAGCTCCTTGCCGCCCGATTTCACGATGCGCCCGGCGGAGAGGACGTGCACGCGGTCGGGGACGATGTAGTCGAGGATCCGCTGGTAGTGGGTGACCAGGACGATCGCCCGGTCGGGGCCGCGCAGCGCGTTGACCCCGCCTGCCACGGTGCGTAGCGCGTCAATGTCGAGGCCCGAATCGGTCTCGTCGAGGATCGCGAGCTTCGGCTCGAGGACGGCCATCTGGAGGATCTCGTTGCGCTTCTTCTCCCCTCCGGAGAAGCCCTCATTCACGGAGCGGCTCATGAGCTTCTCGTCCATGTCGACGACCTTCATCTTCTCGCGGGCCAGCGAGAGGAAGTCCATCGCGTCGACGGGCTCCAGGCCCCGGTACCCGCGGACCGCGTTCAGCGCGGCGCGCAAGAAGTACATGTTGGCGACGCCCGGGATCTCGACCGGGTACTGGAAAGCAAGGAAGATCCCCTCGCCGGCGCGCTGCTCGGGCGTCATCTCGAGGAGGTTCTTCCCCTCGTAGATCAGTTCGCCCTTCGTGACCTGGTACGTCTCGCGCCCCGCGAGCACCTGGGCCAGCGTGCTCTTCCCGGAGCCGTTCGGCCCCATCACTGCGTGGACCTCCCCGGCCTTTACCAAGAGGTCAATCCCCCGGAGGATCTCGTGGCCGTCCACGCTCGCGTGCAGATTTCGTATCTCCAGCATCAGGTTGGTTCCTCTCTGTCCGGTTTGCTCATCCGACGGATCCTTCGAGGCTCACGCTCAAGAGCTTCTGCGCCTCCACGGCGAACTCCATCGGGAGCTCGCGGAACACCGCCTTGCAGAAGCCGTTCACGATCATCGACACGGCGTCCTCGGTGGGGATGCCCCGCTGCCGGCAGTAGAAGAGCTGGTCCTCGCCGATCTTTGAGGTGGACGCCTCGTGCTCCAGGCGCGCGGTGCTGTTCTTGACCTCGATGTACGGGAAGGTGTGCGCGCCGCACTTGTCGCCGAGCAGCAGCGAGTCGCATTGTGAGTAGTTGCGCGCGCCGGTGGCGTTCTTCATGATCTTCACCAGCCCGCGGTACGTGTTCTGTCCGTGACCCGCGGAGATTCCCTTCGAGATGATGGTGCTCCGCGTGTTCTTGCCCAAGTGGATCATCTTCGTCCCCGTATCCGCCTGCTGCCAGTTGTTGGTGAGCGCCACGGAGTAGAACTCGCCCACCGAGTTGTCCCCCTGCAGGATGCAGCTCGGGTACTTCCACGTGATGGCGGAGCCGGTCTCCACCTGCGTCCACGATATTTTGGAGTTCCGGCCGAGACACTTGCCCCGCTTCGTGACGAAGTTGTAGATGCCCCCCTTGCCGTCCTTGTCGCCCGGGTACCAGTTCTGGACGGTGGAGTACTTGATCTGGGCGTCGCCCAGCGCGACGAGCTCGACGACGGCGGCGTGAAGCTGGTTCGCATCGCGCATGGGGGCAGTGCAACCCTCCAAATAGCTCACGTGCGCTCCCTCGTCGGCGATGATGAGCGTGCGCTCGAACTGCCCGGTGCCCGCGGTGTTGATGCGGAAGTAGGTGGAAAGCTCCATCGGGCAGCGCACGCCCTTCGGGACGTACACGAAGGAACCGTCGGTGAAGACCGCGGAGTTCAGGGTGGCGAAGAAATTATCGGAGTAGGGCACGACCGAGCCGAGCCACTTCCTGACCAGGTCGGGGTGCTTCAGAACGGCCTCGGAGAAGGAACAGAAGAGGATCCCCAGCTCGCCCAGCTTGTCCTTGAACGTCGTGGCCACCGAGACGCTGTCGAACACGGCATCCACCGCAACGCCCGCCATGCGCTTCTGTTCCTGGAGCGGGATCCCGAGCTTCGCGAACGTCCTGAGCAGCTCGGGGTCGACCTCATCCAGGTTCGACAGCTGCTTCTTCGGCCTGGGTGCCGCGTAGTAAATGATGTCTTGGTAGTCGATGGGCGCGTAGTGGACGTTCTGCCAGGTCGGCTCCTCCATCGTGAGCCAGTGCCGATACGCCTTGAGCCTCCACTCGAGCATGAACTCGGGTTCGTTCTTTTTGGCCGAGATCACGCGAATGATGTCCTCGTTCAGGCCCGGCGGCACCGCGTCCGTCTCGATGTCCGTCGTGAAGCCGTACTTGTACTCTTCGCGAAGGAGATCCTGGGTTTCCTTGGCGGACTTGGCCATTTGTTTCTCCCTGCTCGGCCGAGGGTCTTTACACGTGGGCCTCACGCCCCGGCGGGTGGTGCGAAACCTTACGAATTTGTCGCGATTGCGCCGTAAAAAAAACGGAACCTCGAAAGCGTTTCCGGATTGCCCACGGTGGGCCCCAATCTATCCAAGACCCCCGCTCAGGGGCTCTCCTTGCGAAGACGGCTTCTCCACGTGTCCCTGGACCCAACGCACCATCGCCTCCTCGGTTTGGACCAGGTCCGAGAGCTTGCACCGGTCGAGCATGCCTTGGATCAAACGCTCGACCCCGGACAGGACCGACCGAATGGAACAACCCCTGAGATGCACGCAGCTTTCGCCGCTCCCCGAGTGATGGTCACAGAATTCGCTGGTGTACAGGTGCCCGCCGAGCGCGTTGATCACCTCGCTCAAGCTGATCTGACTCGCGTACCGGGCGAGCTGATAGCCCCCGTTCTGCCCACGGATGCTCTCGACAAGCCCAGCCTTGCGAAGGATGCTCATGAGCTTCCCAACATAGGCGGGCGTCAGGGATTCCCGCTGGGCCATCTCCGAGATCGTGAGAGACCCGGTGGGATGCTCTCTTGCAAGCTGCAGGATGCAGCGCAGGCCGTATTCCTCGGGGGCGGAAAACCTCATGGGCGGTGAGCCTCTGTCGTCGTGGGAACCCGGTGCCTCCGCTTCTGTAGCGGTAGCCATAGGATCTAATCTAGACAATCTTGACAAAATTGTCTAGAATAGAAATCTCCTTTACGAGGGAGGGAGGACTCAGGCCCTCACGGAGCCGGGCCGATAGAGGGGATCAGGCCCGAAGAGGCTGGAATCATTGTGTTTTTGGAGACCGCCCACGCGGCGTCTTGACAGGGAGCCGATCGTCCGCAATATATCAACGTGTTCCTGGGGTCTGGCCCGGCCCCCCTATGAACGCGCCGACCCCTAAACAAGGAAGCCGGGCGGAAATCAGAAAGGATACCGAAAAGATGATTACCCTTACCGAAACGGCTACCAGCGAGATCGGCACGCTTCTTGAGCGCGAGGGGAAGCAGGGTTACGGCCTTCGAATCCGGGTGGTGGGCGGCGGATGCTCCGGCCTGCAGTACCAGATGGGTCTTGAGAAGGAGCCAAAGTCCGAGGACAAGATCTTCGAGAGCAACGGCATGAAGCTTTTCATCGATCCCAAGAGCGCCGTCTTTCTCGCCGGCGTGAAGGTCGACTTCGTGCACGCCCTCAGCGGGTCGGGCTTCAAGGTCGAGAACCCCAACGCGCAGTCAACTTGTGGTTGCGGCAAGTCCTTCAGCTGATTCAGGCGATCCCTCCATAGGTCCCTCCACGCGCCCTGCGTTGCGGCAGAGGCGGTCCGGATGAAGCTTCCAATCTACCTCGACCACAACGCCACCACCCCGGTGGACCCGCGCGTGTTCGAGAAAATGCGCCCGTATTTCACCGAGAAGTTCGGCAACGCCGCCAGCCGCACCCACCGGTACGGCTGGGAGGCGGAGGAAGCCGTCGAAAGCGCCCGCGCGCAGGTCGCCGCGCTCATCCACGCCGAGACGCCCAGCACCATCTTGTTCACGAGTGGCGCGACGGAGACGAACAACACCGTCATGAAAGGGGTGCTCTGGGCGCAGAAGAATCCGAGCGCGCACGTCATCACGCAGAAGACCGAGCACAAGTGCGTGCTCGACGCCTGCCGGGCGATGGAGAAGCACGGCTACCAGGTGAGCGTGCTTGACGTGGACGGGCACGGGATGGTCGACCCGGACGCCGTGCGCGCCGCTATCCGGCCGGACACGGTGCTCATCAGCGTCATGTGGGCCAATAACGAGATCGGGACAATCCAGCCGATCGCCGAGATCGCGCGGATCGCGCGGGAGCGGGAAATCCTTTTTCACTCGGACGCCGTGCAGGCGGTGGGGAATATGCCGGTCGACGTTCGTGCCCTCGGCGTGGACCTCCTGTCGATCTCCGGGCACAAAATGTACGGCCCGAAGGGAATCGGCGCGCTTTACGTCGCGCGGCGCCGCCCGGCGATCCGCATCGAGCCAATCATCCACGGCGGCGGGCACGAGCGGGGCAAGCGCTCGGGGACCCTCCCCGTGCCGCTCATCGTGGGCCTCGGGGCCGCCTGCGTTCTCACGCCGGAGGATCTGACGTCCGAGGGGAAGCGCCTCACGCGGCTGCGTGATCGGCTGAAGGAAGGCATCCTCTCGCGCCTGGACAACGTCGATCTCAACGGCCATCCCACGCAACGCTTGCCGAATAACCTGAATCTCTCGTTCCGTGGTGTGGAGGGGGAATCCCTCATCATGGGGATGCCCGAGATCGCAGTGGCCTCAGGCTCGGCCTGCACGGCGGGGAGCCCGGAGCCCTCCTACGTGATCCGGGCGCTCGGCGCGGATCCGGACCGCGCACACGCATCGGTTCGATTCGGACTGGGCCGAAGCACGACGGAGGAAGAGGTCGATCTTGCGATCGACGTTGTCGTGAAAGCGGTGACGCGCCTGCACGCGCTCTCTCCTTACTCCGCGGGTGCTGGGAAGAAGGGCCACCCGGCCCGGTAGCGCTCACGGGCGGATCGCGAGCGCTCAGGAATGGGAAGGCCCCCGGCCCGGAAGTTTCGGGGGCCTTGCGCGGTGGTGGTTCAAGAGTAGTTTCATTTCCCCTCGCCGATACTCCGTCGTTGACCCACGGTGACCGACTGCTAAGATGGCGTTGACTCAAGCGTCAACCTTCTTCCCGAGGTGTCTCGTGACCTTGCAGGTCGATCTTTTCACCGAAGAGCACGATCTTTTCCGCGCTCAGTGCCGCCGCTTCATCGAAAAAGAACTGGCGCCCTTCGCGGACCAGTGGGAGGACGCAAAAGACTTCCCCAGTGAAGTGTTCCGCAAGGTCGGCGAGGCGGGTTTCTTCGGGATCCGCGTGCCCGAGGCGTACGGGGGGGCGGGCGGCGATCACCTGATGGCCGCCGTTTGGATCGAGGAGTGCGCGGGCACGGGCTCGGCCGGTGTGGTGGCGGGCCTTAACATGCATGGGCTCATCATCCTGCCCGCGCTCGTGCAGTTTGGAAACGAAGATCAGAAACAGCGCTTCCTCGTCCCGGGCGTGCGGGGAGAGAAGATCGGCGCGCTCGGGCTTACCGAGCCGAGCGTCGGCTCCGACCTCGCCAACTGCCGCACTACGGCCAAACGCGATGGCGACGACTGGATCCTAAACGGTTCGAAGATGTTCATCACGAATGGTTGCCGCGCAGACTTCGTGCTCGTGTTGTGCAAGACCGATCCCGCGGCGAGCTATGGAGGTTTCTCGATGCTGATCGTCGAGAAGGGGCTGTTGGGTTTCGATCAGGGGAAACGGCTGGAGAAACTCGGGTGGCACGCCAGTGACACAGCGGAGCTGGTCTTCGACAACGTGCGCGTGCCGGGGCGCAACCTCCTCGGTCAGGAGGGGCAGGGGTTTTACAATGCGATGGCGAACCTCGAGTGGGAGCGGCTCATGATGGCGCTCGGGGCCGTGGCGGGCGCGCAGCTTGCGTGGGATCGAACCTTCGCGTACGTGCGCACGCGGGAGGCCTTCGGGCGCCCCATCGGTTACTTCCAGGTAAATCGCCACAAGATGGTCGACATGGCCACCGACATCGAGGCGGCGCGACAGCTCAACTACCACTGCCTTCGGATGGTGCTCGCGAAGCGCCCGTGCCTCAAGGAGGTGAGCATGGCGAAGATCTTCGCCTGCGAGATGGCCGACCGTGTGGCGACGACGTGCCTTCAGCTCCACGGCGGGTACGGCTACATGAAGGAGTACAAGATCGAACGCTTCTTCCGCGATGTGCGGCTGAACACGATCGGCGGCGGCACGACGGAGATCATGAAGGAGATCATCGGCAAGCTCATCGGCTTGTAAAGGGGACGGGTCGGGCGCGGGAAGATCGCTCTGCACTTCTGCCGGCTTGGTTCCTGCCCCAGGGCCTTTGTCCTTTCTAGCGCGGTGTGTCCGCGTCCTGCTCCGGTGGTGCTTCATTACGCAGCTTCGGGATCCACCGTGGGACCTTCGCGCAGTACACGTCGTACACGTCCCCGAAACGCTTCCGCAGCACGGGCTCTTCGATGATCACGACCAGAAGCTGGATCGCGACCGTGAGCGAGACCGCATAGATCAGGAGCTTCGAGGAGACCGTCGCGAGCGCCTCCCCGAACGCGATGAGAAGGACGCCTGCATACAGAGGGTGGCGCATCCAGCGGAACGGGCCCTTCACGACGAGCTTGCCCGGCGGATGGAAGGGGGACGGTGTTCCCTGTCCCACGTCGGCGAAGAGGAGCGCCGTGCGCACGATGAGCAGGATCCCCGCGAGGCCGAGCAAGGATCCAGGAATCATGAGAAGGCCCAAGCTCCCGGGGCGCACGTAGAAGCCGCCGGTGATCCACCAGGGAATCACACCGAGGAGCAAGACGTGAAAGAAGAGAGGAATCAAGAATGACTTGACACGCAGCATTGTGTCACCCCATGCCGGACGGGGGAGACGGTACCAGGCCGGCCTCGCTTCCACAAGCGGCGCTTGTGAGGGCCGGGCGGGAACACTCATCCCGTCCGGCGGCGTTGCTTTCAAATATGCCAAATATTCTCGGTCGTCGCGCCTTGCCGGCCGGGCGCCGCGCTCCGGAAGATTTGTCACCGAATTTCGGACTCGGGACACCAGGAGGCCGCCCATGATCCCGGAAGTATTCCGCGTCGCCATGATCGTCATCATCGCTGTGGGAGCGAAATATGTCCTCGATTTCATCTATTGGATGAACCGGAAGATCATCGAGGGGACCACGGGCTCGGTCATCGCGCGGAGCGCGAAGGCGCTCACGCTGAACCGCCTTGTGATGAGCTTCCTCAAGTATGCCGTCTTCCTCGTGGCCCTCGGCCTCATCCTGCGTGAGTTCGGGGTTTCCCTCACCGCCTACCTCGCGGGCGCTTCCATCATCGGTTTTGCGGTGGCCTTCGGCTTCCAGGGGCTTGTGCAGGATCTCCTGTCGGGCCTCTTCGTGATCCTGGAAAGCCAGTTCGTCGTCGGGGACATGGTGGAGGTGGGCGGACAGGTGGGGCGCGTGGAGGAGATCGGGCTTCGCGCGACGAAGCTGCGGAACTACCTCGGTGAGCTGTTCATCCTACCGAACCGGTCCCTTCAGCAGGTGGGCGTGTATCCGCTGGGCTGCGTGGTGGCAACGGTGGAGGTTCCGCTCGACACAGCGCGTGCGGGCGACATCCTCCGGCTCCTGCACGAGGGTGCGATGCAGCTTCGTGCCCGCTACCCGATGGCGGTGATCACCGATCCGGACGTCGCGGAGGCCGAGGCTGGGCCCGGCCACCCTCTGGCCCGCGTGCATCTGTCTGTTTGGCCCGGCCAGAACTGGGTCATCGAGAAGGCCTACGTTCCGCGCATCGTCCAGTGCTTTTCGAAAGAGGGAATTTCGATCGGCGAGGGGCAGGTCGTGGTGCATTACGGGGGAAAGGGGTAGGACAGTGAGGTGGCGTGATCAGGGCAGGCTCTTCACCATCTGCCCCAGCACGCTGAAGGGCGTGAAGCGCGTGGTGGGCTCGGATTCGATCTCGCGACGATCGTGGGCAATGCGATCGAGGACGCGGGCATTCTGCGTGCGGTAGTCCCCCCAAGCGGCCTCCCACCGATCACCCGGCTTTGCCCTTGTGAGGATCCCCAACGCGATCGCGTGCTGTCTCTGGATGATCTCGCCCCGAAGGCTCCCGTACGCCATCTTGTCCCACTCCGTGAGCTTGGGCGCATTGGCCATCCGCCCGAGAAGCCAGTCCACCTGTGTGGCCTCGCCGATCGTGTAGTACAGGCGAGCCACGTCGGGGAGCGACCAGCCCGCGGCGTCGCCCGCCTCACGCGCGATCTGCCCGATCGACACCCACCGAAGCTGCTGCCGGAACGTCCTCACCCGCCGCGCGAGGCCCTCGGGCAGCCCTTGCTCGCCAAGCTGGCGAATGCGCTGCTCGGCCAGCGCGCGGCGGGCCGGGCCAAGAACATCCTCGGGGAGAACGGCTGCGCGGCGCAGCATCGCGCCGTACTCCTCCGCCAGCGCCCCCCAGTGATCCGGCGGGCCCATGACCGGAAGCACCCATCGCACCGCTTCCTCGAGCGCGTCCTGGATCTGGAGATAGGCCTCGTAGCGCGGCGTCACGGGGATGGCGAAGCCGGTGGCCTCGAGGTCGACCCGAAGCGCACGGACACCCAGAACGTCCTCGGAGAGCACATAGGCCGCCGCGATCTCCCCCGCGTCGCGCCCCGTCTCCTTTGTCATCTCGCGGAAGAAGCAAATTCCGGCCCAGTCGACGATGTGGTTGGCAAGCTGCGTCGCCGTGATCGCGTGACGCAGGCGGTGTTCGCGGATCGCTTTTGGGTCGAGGCGGCGGACGGTTTCGGGGAAGTATGCATCGAAGAAGGGGTAAAACGCGGGTGCGTCGATCAAATGACTCGCGAGGATCTTGTTGCAGGCGTCAAGCTTCGCGTGGCCCAGCAGCACCGCGAGCTCCGGGCGCGTGAGCCCCCGCCGCGAATCGCGTCGCGCTCCGAGCACCTCGGCCGTCGGGAGGCCTTCGTTCTCGCGGTGAAGGCTCCCCTCGCGCGCGCGCGCCTCGATGAGCCACGCGAACTCCTCGATGCCCCGGCGGCTGCGGATCTCGTCGAGCGAGAGTAGGCGTCCCTGGCTCCAGTTGTGCTCGGTCACGGCCGCGCATATCTCGCTCTTCGCCTCCTCGATCAGGCGGTTTCGTCCCTCGAAGTCGATCTTCCCTTTCTGCACGAGCGGGGTCAGGCCGATCTTCAGATTGACTTCATGATCGGAGAGATCCACACCGGCCGAGTTGTCGATCGCGTCCGTGTTGATCCGCGTGCCGCGGAGCGCGAGCTCGATCCGCCCGCGCTGCGTCACCCCGAGGTTTCCTCCCTCGCCGATCACCTTCGCGCGCACCTCGGTCGCGTCCACGCGCCCGCCGTCGTTGGCCTTGTCGCCCGCATCGAGGTGCGATTCGCTCGACGCTTTGATGTACGTGCCTATTCCACCGTTCCAGAGGAGGTCCACGTCTGCGCGCAGGAGCGCGCGTACGAGTTCCTCGCCGCTCATCGATTCCACCTCGACGCCGAGCATCTTCCTGGCCTCCGGTGGGAGGGGGATCGACTTGGCATCGCGCCGATACACGCCGCCGCCGGGTGAGAGGACCTTTCGGTCGTAATCCTCCCACGTGGAGCGGGGCAAACGGAACAGGCGCTCGCGCTCTCGCCAGCTTGCCTCGGCATTGGGATCCGGGTCGAGGAAGACGTGCAGGTGGTTGAAAGCGCCCACGAGCTTGTTCCGGCGCGCGAGGAGCATGCCGTTTCCGAACACGTCGCCACTCATGTCGCCGATTCCCACGACACGGATCGGATCGACGTCGAGGTTCACCCCGCGCTCGAGGAAGTGGCGGCGGATGCAGGTCCAGGCCCCCTTCGCGGTGATCCCCTCCTTCTTGTGGTCGTAGCCGTGCGAGCCCCCTGACGCGAACGCATCACCAAGCCAGAATCCGGTCTCCCCGGCGATCCGGTTCGCCGTGTCGGAAAGGTGCGCCGTTCCCTTGTCGGCCGCCACGACGAGGTAGGGATCCTCGCCGTCGTGCACCACCACGTGATCGGGATGGAGCACGCGGCCGTTCACGATGTTGTCCGTCACGTCGAGCAGTGCGCGGATGAAAATCTCGTAGCGCGCGTCGGCGAGTGCGCGCTCCTCTGCGCGCGAAAGCCCCCTGGTCTTCAGGATGAACCCGCCCTTGGCGCCCACCGGCACGATGAGCGCGTTCTTCAGGTGCTGGGTCTTCATGAGGCCGAGGATCTCGCTGCGGTAATCCTCGAGGCGATCGCTCCAGCGGATCCCGCCACGGGCCACCTTGCCGCATCGCAGATGCACCCCCACCATGCCCGGCCCGCGAACGAGGATCTCGAACGCGGGGCGCGGGAGTGGGAGGTCGTCGACCTTGCTCCCGTCGATCTTGAGCGTGAGGAAGTATGGATCGGCACGGCGCCGGTAGAAGTTCGTGCGGACCGTCGATTCGATCAAATTCCGGATGGCTCGGAGCGCACGGTCCTCGTTGAAGTTCTGAACATCGCGCAGCGTTTCCTCCAGCGACCGTGTTCCCTCAGCGATCGCGTCGGCGCGCGCGGGCTCCGCGATGCCGGGGTTGAAGCGCGCGTCGAAGAGGGCGCAGAGCCTGAGGCATGCCGCAACGTTCGAGATGAGCACGTGCCTGAAGTATCCCCGCGAGAACGGTGAACCGATCTGTTGTGTGTAGGACACGTAGGCGCGGAAGACGTCGATCTCCCGCCACCCGAGCCCCGCCTCCAGCACCAGTCGGTTCAAGGGGTCGTTGTCAACCGCGCCGCCGAAGATCGCTCGGAGGGCATCCTCCAGCCGCTTGGCGCGCGGCGTGAGGTCCTCCTCGTCCTGCCAGCGGTCCTCGACATGGAAGGTGTCGATGTACAGCGCTTGTCCGTTCGCGAGGCGTACCTCCGTGGGGATCTGGTTCACCACGCGCAGGCCCAGGTTTCCCAGCACCGGCATGCTGTCGGCCAGATGCTTCCGCTTCATCCCGTACAGGTTCAAGTGGAGTGCCCGCTCACCATCCGGATCAACCTGGCGCAGGAGCGAGACTTGCAGTTCGCCTGCTGCCAGCAGCGCCTCCAGCCGCTCAATATCGTGCACAGCGTCGAATTCATGGTGCGAGACCTGGTAGGGCTCGGGGAAGGCGCTGGCGTAGCGGCGAAGCAGCTCGGATGCGCGTGGTTCGCCGAAATAGGTGAGGAGCCGATCGCGCATGCGATCCTCCCACGACTGGGTGAGCGCGCGGATCTCCTCCGAAAGGACGCGGTGGTCGACCTCGGGAATCCGCTGATCGCCCCCCGTGAAGTAGAAATGCAGAACCGTCGCTTCGACCTCGGTGTGGAAAACGCGGTGGTCCGAGTAGTTCGCGCGCAACCGCTCCGTGAGGCGGCGCTCGACCTGTGCGCATAGCTCCTCACTGTACTTTCCCGGCGGGAGCACCAGCATCACGAGCGCCGAGCGGCCCTCGGGCGAGCGGTTTACGTTGAGGCCGATCTCGTTTCGGGCCTGTGCGCCCAGGATGAGGCGGACATCCTCGTGGATCTCCTCCGGGGAAAAGAGAAAGAGATACTCGAGCGGGATCGAGTCGAACGCCGCTTCGATCTCCTTGTAGAGGTGGCTCCCCCGGATCGCTCCCTCCGCCTCAAGCACCGCGGCCAGCTTGCGCCGGAGGATCGGCACCTCACTCCCCGGCTCCTCGAGCGCCTGGTGCGTGAACAGTCCCAGGAAGTTGCCGAATCCCGTGAGTCGTCCATCGGGTGAAAACCGCTTCACGCTGATGTGGTCGATCTTCCCGGGCCGGTGGATCGGAGACTCGGAGCTTGCCTTCTCGATCAGGACGAAGTCCGGCTCCAGCAGCCGGGTCCGGACCGGCTCCGGGATCTCCGCCCCGCGCCTCGGGGGCGCCCAGCGCGAGCGCGCCTCGTTGCGGCCCAGGCCGAGCCCCGATCCCCGCCGGAGCGCTATCGTCATCTCCCCGTCGGTGTAGCTGACCTCGTACGCGCGGTACCCGAGGAAAATGAAATGATCGTGGATGAGCCAATGGAGGAACGCACCGCTCTCCCCGGCCTCGTCGGCGCGCTCGGGGAAGCGGGACGCGCAGTGATCGAACTCACTCACCGCGTCGCGGGCCGCTTTCACGAGGAGGGGAAAATCGTCGCAGACGACGCGGGTTGCCTCGAGGCGCTCGCGCACCCCCTGCGCGATGATGTCGTGCCTCTGCGGCTCCACCGGTTCGATCTCGAAATGGATGAATGACTCCGAGGTGCCCTCGATGGGCGCCTCGCCGAGGTCCTCGATCCGTCCCTCTGCGTCACGACGGACGCCGAGGATTGGATGGTAGCAGGCCCGCTCCCCAAGCCCCGCGCGGCGCAGGTACAGGCGCAGCGTGTCCACCAGGAACGGCTGATCGCGCATGCACGTCTCCAGCACCGTGCGGTCGGCGGACCAGCCCTGCACGGCCTGTTTCGGGTTGAAGACGCGCACGAGGATGCGCCCGGGGGGAAGGAGGGCGATGAAGCGGAGCGAATCTTGCATTTGGAGGAGGAGCGAGGGGCGCGAGCGTTGAGCCAGCGTGGGGTCGTCCGCGCGGCGGGCGAAGATCCGGACGAAGCGCTCGAAGATCTCCCGCTCGCGGGGGTGGCCGGGGTCCCAGGCCGGCTGAAAGCTCTGAAGATCCTTCTCAAGCAGCGCCCGGATGCTTTGATCCACGAATCGTCTCCGCCGCCTCTCCGGGGGATGAGGGGGATCCCGGCATGGCCAGGGGACGTCCAGAGTATGCACGACGTGCGGACCTGTCAAACGGGTGGCAAAGAAAGATCGCCTTACCCGTTGAAGCGGCGCACAGTGTGGTTAGAATGATGGAAATGACGATTCGAGAAGAGGGGAGCGCAAGTGATCCGGGCGGGCGCGGGCCTATCCTTCGACACGAGCAGCGAGCGCGCGGCCCGCGAGGCCGCGCACGCGGCGGTGTCCGCTATGCGCCACCACGCCAACGACCCCGCCCTGGCTGCCGCCGTGGTCTTTACGTTCGTGACCACGCCGCACCTTCCCCAGATCGATCGTCTTCTTCAGATTGTTCGCCACGAGACCGGTGCGCCGGATGTCGTAGGTTGCACGGGGCACGGGGTGCTGGGCATGGGGACCGAGATCGAGGCGGCGCCCGGGGTGTCCGTGCTTGCCGTCGGCGGGTACGACCTGCGTGTGTCCACTTTCCTGGAAGGCGCTCTTCGGGGCAATGACCGCGCCGTCGGAGCGGCGATCGCCCGGCGTGTCCAGCCTTCTCTTCCTGTGCCCGAATCACCCGACGGCGCGCTCCTCGTGCTTCTCCCCGATGCCTTCAACCTTCGCCCCGACTGCCTGCTGCGGGGGATCGAAGGGGGCTTGCCGGAATCCCCGCGTGTCGCCGTGGTGGGGGGCGTGGCCGCAGAGGACGGCCAGGCGGGGGCGACCTGGCAGTTCGGCAACGGGAAGTGTGAAACGAACGCGGTCGCGGGCGCTCTCCTCTCAGGCCCCTTCGTGTTGGAGACAAATCTTACCCAGTCCTGCCGGCCCCTCGGCCCTCTCCGGACCGTCACGAAAGCCTCGGGAAACGTGGTCCATGAGATCGACGGCCGTCCCGCTTTCGAAGCCTTCACGCAAGTGGCGCGCTCGCCCCTCATCGAGGACCTGGGGCGCGCCATGAGCTTCGTCTTGATCGGCATCCCGTTTCATCTCGAGGCGCAGTGCCTGGCGCGTGGCGAGTACCTCGTGCGCAATGTTGTGGGTGCAGACGCGCAGTCGGGCATCCTCGTCGCGGCCGAACCGCTGCCGACGGGGAGCCGCATCGGGTTCGTGCTGCGCGATGCGGACGGCGCGCGCGAGGATCTCAAGGGAATGCTCGACGAGATCGCGTCGTCCCTCGCCGCGCGATCACTTACGCCGCGGCTCGGGCTCTACTTCAACTGCTGCGCCCGCGGCCGCTCCCTGTACGGTTACGCCGACATCGACTCGGCGTACCTCCAGCGGAGCCTCGGCGAAATCCCGCTGGCCGGATTCTTCGGCAACGGCGAATTCACCGGACGCGGGGGGCAAACTCGGCTACACGGCCACTCGGGTGTGCTCACGCTCCTGTGCGAGCGCGTTGCGACCTGATCCGATCCGTTCAACGTCCAATACGCCCGGGCGCCAGAGGGGGGAGCCTTGCCGTCTACACTCAATCATCCCAAGCGCACCATCGTGCTCGACCTGGAGACGAAGAAGGCCTTCGACGGCTCCGACAGGAGGCACCTGGAGTCCCTCGGCGTTTCCGTGGTGGGGGTGTACCGATACGACACCGATCGCTACGAGACCTACGACGAGTCGGAGTTCTCGAAACTCTCGACCCTCCTGGCCCAGACCGAGCTCGTCATCGGCTTCAACATCAACCGCTTCGATCTTCCGGTGCTCCAGCCCCACGTGCGAGTGCCGCTCCGGAAGATGCGCTCGCTCGATCTACTGGAGGAAATGCGCTTGGTGCTGGGCCACCGCGTCTCCCTCAACGCGGTGGCGCGTGCCACGCTGGGCCAGCAGAAGATCGCCGACGGCATGGACGCGATCCGCTTTTACCAGCGGGGCGAGATGGATCGTCTGAGGCGCTACTGCCTGGACGACGTGCGGCTCACGCGTGAGGCGTACGAATACGGCTGCCGGCACGGGAAGGTGATCATCCCCTCGAAGTTCGGGTCCGATCTCATCGACGTACCGGTTAAGTGGGGCGAGCCGCTCCCCGAGACAGCGGAAGCGAGACAAGGGAGCCTGTTCTGAGCTAAGCAAAAACGCGGGGCGGACGCCCGCCGGGAGCGATCCCCCGGCGGGCTTTTTTCTTCGGCGAGGGTTTCTTCGCCAGAGCCACTTCGTAGGCGGCTCGCGCGAGATCGAACATGGGCGGCGGGATGCCTCGGCGCGGCGGCGGGAAGCTCACCCAGTCGTTCGCCTGACCGGGGTTCCAGGGGTTCCACACCTTGGCGCCGCGGACCTTGAGGGCCGCCTCGACCCTCTCCCGCCCGACGCGCAGGACAAGCGCGTCCTCCATCTCGATCACGCAGAGCTTCCCGGAGACCAAGAGCACGTCGCATCCGAACATCGCCTTTGGGGTCGTGAAGGGCCAGGTGGAAGCAAGCTCAAAGAGGGGGGTGACCTTTCGGAGCGTCTTCCGGGCGCGCGTCTTGGGTCGGACGAGCTTCTTTGTCGGCATGGCGTTCAACCAGAGTCCGCGGCACCGTCATCGTGTGGCAGGGCCCGGCGCACTCTTGGATGTTATCGGCCCGCGCTTCGCGCGGATGATTTTGGGAGGGCTAGGCTCCGCCGGGCCTCAGCCCAAGGAACATAATTGTTTGTGAGGCCGCGGACCGCCTCTGAGGCCGCGCAAGAGCGCCGCTCTCCCTAGAAATTGTCCTTCATCTCCCGAACGCGGGCGAAGATCCGCACCAGGTCCGT
>Ga0299912_10002211_pt1 | contig 15962 bp, 16 predicted proteins | sample RVTome_2_FD_207667 | JGI IMG/M metagenome (GOLD analysis project Ga0299912, IMG submission 207667) | Soil microbial communities from uranium-contaminated site in the Upper Colorado River Basin, Wyoming, United States - RVT95D214 (version 2) ... | reverse complement strand
AGATCCTGCGCGCCCTCAAGGAGATCGGGAACACGGTCCTGGTCGTCGAGCACGACCCCGAGATCATCCGGGCCGCCGAGTTCATGATCGACCTCGGGCCGCGGGCGGGCGAGCAGGGCGGCCGCGTCCTGTTCGCCGGGTTCATGGACGCTTTTTTGAAATCGAAGGAGTCCCTGACGGCCCGCTATCTGCGGGGGGAAAAGTCCATCGCCATCCCGGCCCGCCGCCGCGCTCCGCGGGGACACATCGAAATCCGCGACGCCCGCCTTCACAACCTCAAGCGCATCGACGTCAAAATCCCGCTCGGCGTCCTGACCGCGATCACCGGCGTCTCGGGCTCGGGCAAGAGCACGCTCATCCACGATGTTCTCTACCGGGGCTGGAGCGGCAAGGAGACGACGGGATTCGGCGCCATCCGCGGGACCGAGCGGCTCGACAGGATCATCATGGTCGACCAGGCGCCTTTGAGCACCTCCCCCCGGTCCATCCCCGCCACTTATTCGAAGGCCATGGACGGCATCCGAGACCTCTTCAGCCGGACGCGCGAGGCGCGAGCCATGGGCTACCTGCCCGGCGCCTTTTCCTTCAACACGGCCGGCGGGCGTTGCGAGGAGTGCAAGGGGGCCGGCTCCCAGATCGTCGAGATGCAGTTCCTCTCGGACGTCGTCCTGACCTGCGACGCCTGCAAAGGGAAGCGCTTCAAGAGCGACATCCTGGACATCCGCCACAAAGGCAAGAACATCGACGAGGTCCTGGCCATGACCGTCGAAGAGGCCTGCTCCTTTTTCGAGGAGACGCCCGAAGTGACGAAGAAGCTGCGGCCCCTGGCCGAGGTCGGCCTCGGCTACCTCAAGCTCGGCCAGCCGACGACGACGCTCTCCGGGGGAGAGCTCCAGCGGATCAAGCTCGCCTTTCATCTCGTCCACGAGCGGGACAAGCGCATACTCTATCTCTTCGACGAGCCGACGATCGGCCTCCATCTCGACGACGTCTCGGTCCTGCTCGCCTGCTTCGACAGGCTTCTCGATCAGGGCCACTCGATCGCCGTGATCGAGCACAACCTGGACGTCATCAAGTGCGCCGACCGCGTCATCGACCTCGGCCCCGAGGGCGGGGAGAGGGGCGGCCGGATCGTGGCCCAGGGGACGCCGGAGGAAATCGCCCGCGACGCCAGCTCCATCACCGGCCGTTACCTCAAGGCCGCGCTCGGGATGAGCTGAGGGGCGGCGATTCAACCCCTGTCGAGCCGCTTTCTGTAATCCTCGTAGTCGGGAAGCTTGCGCTCGTAATCCTCATCCATCAGGGGTGAAGAGATGATGAAGTCGGCCGTGGCCCGGTTGCAGGCGACCGGGATATTCCAGACGACGGCGATCCGGAGAAGGGCCTTGACGTCCGTATCGTGGGGCTGGGGTTGAAGCGGGTCCCAGAAGAAGATGAGGAAATCGATTTCTCCCTGGGCGATCTTGGCGCCGACCTGCTGATCGCCGCCCAGCGGACCGCTCTGGAGCCGCTCGACATCGAAACCGAGCTCTTCATGAAGGAGGGCCCCCGTAGTCCCGGTCGCGATGAGCGCGCGGCCGGCGAGAAGCACCTTGTTGAAACGGGCCCATTCGAGAAGGTCCTTTTTCTTGTTGTCATGGGCGACCAGGGCGATCCTCTTCTTTCTGATGGTCTTGGGCTTGAGGGACGGGTCGGGTTGGGCCATAGTATTCCTCCTTGGTGACGCTGCGGCGCCGGGCTGTCGAAAGCAGTATAAAACAATCCGGGGCGCGGCTCAAAGCCCAAAAAAAACGCGTTTCTCAGGTCTATATACTGATGGAGATCCGGGAAATTAAAACAGCTTCCGCCATTTCTCCGTGGCCAGGTCGAAGACGAGAAGCCTGTTTTTCTGAAATTCCTCAATGAGGATTTTCGTGCCCAGGCCGAAGGCCGTCGGGTGAGTTGGGAATTTTGTCGAGCCGGGAATACGGTAGTTCTTCTCGCTTCCGAGGTCGCCGTTAAAGATCCTGAGCACATAGTGATCATCGAAGCGGCTGGTCACAGCAATCTTTCGTCCCCCGTCGGCCCAGTCCATCATATTCCTCGGAAGATTCTTGGTCTCGCTTCCGACCTCTCTTTCCGCCGTGACTCGGCTTTCAGCTAGAGAATAGACGCCCAGGTTTTTTCCTTGATCCGTCAAGAAAGCGATTCTGGTTTCGGTCGGGTCCCAGCGGGCGGCGTGAAAGGACCGGCCCGTCAGGATATCAGTCCTGGACAGAGTGGCGAGGTCGAAAACGGCCAGGATGTCGGGCGTCACGTAAACTTCGAACGGCTTCGAGGATCCCGGAGGCACAAGCTGGGGGGAGTGGAAGCCCGCCCCCAGTTTATCTCCGGCCGGGGATAAGCCAAAGGAATAGAACATTGAGAAGTTCTCGGTAACGATTTGCCACGCGCCGGTTTCGGCCGAAAATATCACCAGCCACCGCGAAGGGATTTTTCTCTCGCCCTCTGGAGCGATCTCCATAAAGCTCAGCAGGAGGCGGCGATCGTCCCCGGTCCATCCGTTTATAGCCCAGAGTCCGGCATTGGGAAAGTCGATCGGATAATCCCTCAAGTCCGTCCCGTCGGAGTTGACTGTCCAGAGATGCCCGCGACGCCAATGGTTCAACGGATAAGTGATGAAAGCAACGCGGGCGCCTTCCCTGGATATATCGCAGTCGGAGATATCTTGCTTCTTGAAGCGCGGGTCAGCGAACTGCTGGGCCGATAGAAGGCGCTTCATATTTCGGCCGTCCTTATCCATGATCCATAATTTGGACTCAAGACCGTCTCCCTTGGAGACCTCTCTGAGCATAACGATTTTCCCGCCGCCGGCCGACAAGCCCCATTCCCACGATCTCCCGGCTAGCCGCATGAGTTTGTCCCGGTCCGCATCATAGAGGTAACTCCCGCGGTCCGTTTGGACGAAGGCGAAGCGGCCCGCAGGCTGGACGTCGATGCATTGAAGCGGGCGAAACCACTCACCGATCCAGGCCGCCGCTAGGACGCAGAGCAAAGCTGGGATCAAGAGAAGGGCGCTCCATTTCAAGAAGCCGAGTGTCTTCCGGCGGGGCTGGGAGAAATCCTCTCTGCAGAAGACAGCTAGTGAAGCCGCCGCGATTCCGGCGACGGCCAATCCCCAGATGACGGGGACCAAGAAGACGAATCGAGACTCGATCCGGGCGAGCACGAAGAAGAGAAAGGACGAGAGCGCAAATAGTCCCAGACACAAGAAGCCGGAAAGGAAAACGACCTGAAAGAGCTTGTCGGTCAACAGCGACAGCGAAAAGGCGATGATGAACAGGCTGAACGACAGAGCCAGACAGAGCATCCAGGGCGTGATCCGGCCCAGATCGGAATCAAATGCGAATTCGCTCAGCCGGGCTCGGACGCCCGGAAGCGCGGACAGAACGAGATAGTAAACGAGGAGCGTCGCCGCCAAATAGCCGCACAGAGCGATGAGTTTCGAGATCCAGACCGTCGATTTTCGGACCGGCCTCGAGAATAGGAACTCCCAGGCGCCGTCCTTGAATTCGGCGCTGAAGGCGGTGGCTCCGATCAATAGGCCCAGCCCGGGGAGAAAGACAAGAACTACAGAGCCGGCCAGGAGGAGGAGTCCCTCCCCCCGTTGCGGCACAGCCGCCAGGAGGCCGACGATGACGATGAGCAACGCCAGGAAGAAAAGCGGGAACTCGATCTTTTCCTTCCATTCCCTGAGAATGAGCTGTCCGTTCATGGCGTCTCCTTATGATCTCGCCGTCGGCCGTGCCGGACCGGATCCGACGAAGCCGACGAAGATCTCTTCGAGCGAAAGCGTCTCGACTTCCATTCTGGTTGGGGCGAGGCTCCTGATGCCGTCCTCGACCGCGCCGCTCCAGGGATAGACGACGGCCTCGATCCGGCCCGCCTCGCCCTCGACGGAGAGCGTTCCTTCGATCGCGGGCCATTCGGGCGCCTCTCCGTCGAACCAGAGCTTGACGCGCCGCGTCGCGGCTTTGACCTCCTCGAAGCGCCGGTCGAGAATGATCCGGCCGCCCTGAAGGATGATGAGATGGTCCGCGATCCGCTCCAGCTCGTGGACCATATGGGTCGCGAACAGGACGGCCGTTCCCCGCTCGGCCAGGTCGCGGATGACGCCGCGCAGGAAATCGTGCCGGGTCGGGACGTCGAGCCCCGAGGTCGGGTCGTCGAGGATGAGAAGGTCCGGAGCCGCCCCGATCGCGGCGACCAGGCCGAGCTTGAGCTTCTGGCCCCGGGACAGGGTCCGAATGCGGGCCTTCGGGTCCAGGCCGAGATTTTCGCCCAGGGTCCGGACCCGGTCCGCATCCCACTTGGGATAAAAGGAGGCATTGAGGCGGAGAAGCTCCCCCACCTTCATCCAGCCGTAAAAGAAGGAATCCTCGGGAACGAAGCCGACTTCGCGCTTGTAGGCCGCGGCGCCGAATCGGAGGGTTTCCCCCTTGAAAAGAACCGCGCCCCGGTCGGCCGGAATGACGCCCATCAGGATCCGGGCCAGGGTCGTCTTGCCCTCCCCGTTCAGGCCCAGGAGGCCGTAGACGCGGCCCGGCTCGAGCGCGAAAGAAACATCCTCGAGGACGCGCTTCTTTCCGAACTTCTTGCCCAACCCGCTGACTTTCAGCAGCTCGCTCATGACGCTCTCCTTTTTCCCGGCTCCTCGAACGCGGCCCGGAGCCTGTCCTCGAAAATCCTCCGGATCTCGGAAGGACCCGCTCCCGTTTTTCGGCCGTCCTGGATGGCCGCCTCGAACAGCCCGTCGAGGCGCTTGATGGTGTCTCTCCCGGGAAAGGCCCTGGAATCTTCCGACACGAAACAGCCCTTGCCCTTGCGGGTCGTGATCAGCCGGTCCCGTTCGAGCTCCCCGTAGGCCCGGGCCACGGTATTGGGGTTGATGAGAAGGGTCGCTGCCAGGTCCCTGATCGAGGGGAGGGGCTCCCCTGGTTTCAGGGCTCCCAGGACGATTTCGCGTCGGAGGCCGGCCTTAACTTGTTCGTAGAGGGGAATGAAGCTTGTCGGGTCGATCTTGATCACATTCGGCCTCCGTACTACTGTATTAATATATTAATACAGCATCAGGAAATGTCAAGCGGTTTTTTGCGGGAAAATGCTTTTTTTTGAACTAGGGAAACGGCCCCATAAAATATAGGGCGCTTACCCGTTTATATATTGACGGAGACATGGGTGATTTTTCGAAAAAGTAACGAAGTGCAGGTTTGACCCCGGTCAAGGGATTTTGATAACCTTTTCTTTGTTGAAGAATGTACGTTTTTAGCCGAAGGAGTACAAGCCATGGCCGTATCCAAGCGTCTCTTCAAGACCGCGTTGGTCGCTGTTTTCAACTTGATCGTATCCGCCGCCGCGCTTTCCCCCTGCACGCTGGCCGTCGTTTCGGGCAAAGCAACCCCGGACGGGCGGCCGCTGCTCTGGAAGAACAGGGACACGACGTCCTATAAGAACAAAATGTTCGCCTTCACGGGCGAGAAATTCAAGTGCATCGCCCTTGTTGACGCCGAGGACGCCGAGGGCAAGGAGATCTGGGCCGGGCTCAACGCGGCCGGGCTGGCTCTCATGAACTCCCAGGCCGACGACCTGGCCGGGAAGGGCCAGGACGGCGCCGACAACGGACGGTTCATGAAAATGGCCCTGGGCAGCTGCGCGACAGTCGCCGATTTCGAGGAGTTACTCAAGTCCACCAGCGGCCGCTACGACCTGTCAGCCAACTTCGGGGTCATCGACGCCGAGGGCGGGGCCTGCTTCTTCGAAACGGCGAGCGCCTCCTTCCGCAAGTTCGACACCGCCGACCCGCGCGTGGCGCCTTTCGGCTATATCGTCCGCACCAACTACGCCCTCACTTCGCCCGACCTCCTCCAGGGCGGCGGCTTCATCCGTTTCGAGCGCGCTTCGCGCCTTTTCCAGACGGCCCGCGCCGAGAACCGACTGACCGTGAAGTTCATCCTCCAGGAAGCAGCCCGCGACCTCGTCAACGAGAAACTCCACTCCCATCCGATGGCGGCCGTCCTCCCCGCCGATCCGGCCGCGCCCCTCTATGTCCACACCAACGACACGATCAACCGCAACTCGTCGGTCGCCGTCGCCGTTTTCCAGGGCGCCCCTTCGCCGGACAAGGCCTACCTGGCCACGATGTGGGTAGCCCTCGGTCAGGCCGTGACGGCGGTTGCCGTCCCGATCTGGCCCGAAGCCGGGAGCATCCCGGCCTCCTGCGGCGGCCCTTCCACGGCGCCCCTCAACGACCTCTCGCGGGCGTTGGTCGCCTATCTTTATCCCGATATTCGCGGCCATATGTCCCAGTACCTGAACCTGACCCGGCTCCGGACCTACGGCGGCGAGGGCATCCTGCCCAATCTCCTCCGGATCGAGGACGCCGTCCTGGACAAAACGGAGCGGAAGCTCCGCGAGTGGGAGGCGCGTCGGCCGGTCGATAAAGAGGTAGCCGCTTTTCAGGACGAGCAAGCGGGCTGGGTGCTCGAATCGCTGAAAGCGGCCTTCCCGGACCTTATCGTTAAGAAATAGTTCTAGAGAAAACCCGGACGCGACGGCTTATCAAGACGTCGAAAGCGCGTTTTTCTTGTAAATCGGGGCATAGGAATTTTTTACACAAAGCGACATAGTGTAGGTCCGGAACTCCTCGCTGGTCCCCGGAGCGGGTTCCTCACGTCCGATCCACGACAATGCGCCAAGGATTTCTATCGGAGGGGATTGACCCCGTCAGGACAGGTCGGGCGGGCTGATGAGTCCGCCCGAGATGACGGTGTTCATGGCGTCCTGGACGCTCCAGTCCAGCTCCCGGACCTCCGATTCCCTGACCATGACCATGAAACCGGTCGTCGGGTTGGGGGCGGTCGGGATGAACACCTTGAGGAGCTTCGGCGCTTTTTTCTTCCCGCGCTCCGAAATCGTGCCGGTAACGAAACCGATCGACCAGACGCCGGGCCGAAATTGCTGGACGAGGACGACCCGGTGGAAGCCCTGTTTTTCGGGCAGGGAGATGGCGTCGGTGAGCTGCTTGCCGACGTGGTAAACGGTCTTGATCAGGGGGATCCGGGTCGTCAGGAATTCGACGATCTGGAACGCTTTCCGGCCCCACCAGTGGCTGACCGCCAGCCCGGCCAGATAGAGAAGGATGAGGACGAGGAGAAGGCCCAGGCCGGGTATCCGGACGCTAATAATTCGTTCGATCCAGGGCGCGACCCGGTTGTCGACTTGGAGGTAGAGAAGCCGGATCACAAAATAAGAAAGAACAAGGGGGACGAGGGCGAGCAACCCTCGCACGATGTTGGCCCGGATGTGCCCTAAAACGGACTTCGCGGGCGCCTCCGCCCCGGCCGGCGCCATCCTATTTCCCGCCCCGGCCTGTCATCTTGGCTAGAAGAAAGCCGACGACAAATCCGAGGAGGACGGCCAGCGGCAGAAGTATGATCTGCGAGACCGAAACGCTCCAGAAATAAAGCCGGTAGGTGACGATCTGGGTATTCTGGACGAGGAGGACGGCCGCCAGGGCCAGGATGATCAGGGCCAGAATGACTTTCGGCTTCATGGATTCGCTTCCTTTCCCCACAGGGCTACAGCCATTTCTTTTTCTTGAAAAAGAGAAGCATGGTCACGGCGACGGCGACGATGATGATCCAGACGGCCGGGTAGCCCCAGCGCCAGTCGAGCTCGGGCATGAACTTGAAGTTCATCCCGTAGATCCCGGCCAGGAAGGTCAGCGGAATGAAGATGGTGGCGATGATGGTCAGAACCTTCATGACCTCGTTCATCCGGTTCGAAAGACTCGACAGGTAGGTGTCGAACATGCTCCCGAGCATGTCCCGGTAGGTCTCGACCGTGTCGATGACCTGGATGACATGGTCGTAGATATCGCGGAAGAAGATGCCGGTCTCCTTTTTGACCAGGGCCGATTCGGTCCGCTCGATCGAGTTGATGACCTCGCGCAGGGGCCAGACCGCCTTTCTGAGGAAAAGCATTTCTTTCTTGAGGCCGTGAATTCCGTTGAGGGTCTTGGGCGAGGGGTCGGCGATGAGCTCCTCCTCGAGGACCTCGATCCTCTCCCCGACCCGCTCCAGCACGGCGAAGTAGCTGTCGACAATGGCGTCGATCAGGGCGTAGACGAGGAAGTCGGGGCCGAGCCTGCGGATCCGGTTCCCGCCCTTGCGGATCCGTTCCCGGACCGGGCCGAAGGCGTCCCCCTCCTTCTCCTGGAAGGACAGGACGAAGTTGGAGCCGATGATGAAGCTGTTCTGCTCCATGGCCTCGGGGCCGGAGCCGGGCTCTCCCTCGAGCGTCTTGAGGACGATGTAGATGTAATCGCCCATGTCCTCCATCTTTGGACGCTGGTTGGTGTTGAGAATGTCCTCGAGGATGAGGGGGTGGATCCCGAAGTGGGTCCCGAGCTTCTCGATGACGGCCGTGTCGTGGATGCCGTCGACGTTGATCCAGGTCACGGTCGGCCTGTCCTTGAACGGGAAGCACTCCTCGACCGTCCGGGCCTCGCGCTCCTCGTAATGCGCTTCGTTGTAGTCGATGACGGTGATCCTGGTCTTTTCAGTCTTCCGCTCGCCGACGTGGACGAGCGCCCCGGGCGGAAGACCCGCTTTCTTCGATCTTTTTCTTACGGATGGGGGCATGCCGCGCGTCTCCTCCTGCCTTTTATGCCGGGATCATTCTATCACGCCCCGGCCGCCCCGGTCCATCGGCGGGCGTAGGCTTCGGCGTCGAACTTGCGGCGGAGCCCGGCCGCGGCCTTGCAGCGCTCGGGCCGGCCGTTGAGCGGCTTGACCCGCTCGGGCTGGATCACTTGAGCCGAGCTTCGACCGCGGTCCAATCGACGGCCCTGAAGAAGGCCTCGATGTAGTCGGCCCGCTTGAGGCCGTAGTCGAGCATGTAAGCGTGCTCGAAGACGTCCATGATCAGGAGCGGCCGGCAGCCGGCCGGATGCGAGACGTCATGCTCGTTGATCCAGAAATTGATGAGACGCCCGTTCGCGGGGTCCTCGTAGAGGACGACCCAGCCGATCCCCCGCATCGCCCCGGTCGCCCGGAAGTCTTTCTCCCAGGCCTCGGCGCCCCCGAACGACTCGACCATCTTCTTGCCAAGCTTGCCGTTCGGGTCCAGCGAAGCCTTTCCGCCCAGGTTCTCGAAATAGAGCTCGTGGAGCCGCATCCCGTTGAACTCCCAGCCCAATCGTCGTTTGAGCTCGGCGTATTCGGGGATCGCCGCCTTCCCGTCCTTGAGCATCTGGGCCAGGATGTCGAGGACTTTGTTCGTGTTCGTGACATAGCCCTGGTAGAGGGTAAAATGATTCTTGAGAAGGGGTTCGCTGAAGCCCGCCGTCCCAATAAGCTTGGAATAATCCTTCGCCGTGTAAGCCATGATGTTTTCCTCCTTGTCCGGAAGCCGTCCCCGCCCTAAAGCCGGAAGCGCGCCCGCGGCCAGGACCGCCGCACCGCCAGCGCCCGTCAAAGCCAGAAAGTCACGACGCTTGAGCATAACGGCCTCCCTCATTTATTAATATCTATCAATTATATAGGATTTGTCAACCCCCCCCCGGCCGGACAGGGCCGCCGTTCCAGCCGGCCGCCGCCTATTTCCCCCTGCCGGAGGATTTCGGCTCGGGCTTCCCTTCGGGCTTCGGCTCGGGTTTCCCCTCGGGCTTTTCCGCGGGTTCCTCGCCGGCCAGGCCGACCTTCCTGCGGAGTTCGAGCTCGAGCTGGGCGGCCAACTCCTTGTTTTCCTTGAGGAGCTTCTTGACGTTGTCCCGCCCCTGGCCGAGCCGTTCGCCCTTGTAGGAGTACCAGGTTCCGCTCCTCTCGACCAGGCCGAAGTCCAGCCCGCAGTCCACGAGGTCCCCCTCCCGGGAGATCCCCTCGCCGAAGATGATGTCGAACTGGGCTTCGCGGAAGGGCGGGGCCATTTTGTTCTTGGCGATTTTGACCTTGACCCGGTTGCCGACTATCTCCTCGCCTTCCTTGATGCTGGCGATCCTCCGGATGTCGATCCGGACCGAGGAGTAGAACTTGAGGGCCCGGCCGCCCGTGGTCGTCTCCGGATTTCCGATGAAGATCCCGATCTTCTCCCGGAGCTGGTTGACGAAGATGAAGCAGGTCTTGGAGCGGGCGACGATGGCCGTAAGCTTCCTGAGGGCCTGGGACATCAGGCGCGCCTGGAGGCCCATGTGGGAGTCGCCCATTTCGCCCTCGAGCTCGGCCTTGGGGACGAGGGCCGCGACCGAATCGACGACGATGACGTCGACGGCGCCGCTCCGGACCAGGACCTCGGCGATCTCCAGCCCCTGCTCGCCGTAATCGGGCTGGGAGATGAGGAGGTTGTCGATGTCGACGCCGATCTTGGCCGCGTAGGACGGGGCGAGGGCGTGCTCGGCGTCGATGAAGGCGGCCTGGCCGCCCCGCCGCTGGGCCTCGGCGATGACGTGGAGGGCCAAGGTCGTCTTGCCGGTCGCCTCGGGCCCGAAGATCTCGACGACCCGGCCGCGCGGGAAACCGCCGATCCCCAGGCTCAGGTCGAAGGCGATCGAGCCGGTCGGGATGGCCGCGACCTTGACGGCCACGTCCTTCTGGCCGAGCTTCATGACCGCCCCCTTCCCGAACTGCTTCTCGATCTGGGAGATGGCGGCCTCCATGGCCTTGAAGCGGGAGGAATCCTTGGGGTCTTTGTCTTCGTCTTTCATCGTGCACCTCGTTCGATCGGGGGCGTCGCCGGGTCCGGACCGCCTCCTCGAGGAAGTCCGTAGCGGGATCACCCTTCTTTTATCACAACCGGCAGGGGCTGTAAACTCGGCCCCTCCGCCTTTCCCGGATCGGCCAGCGGTTCCATTCCCGGAAGCCGGCCTCGAACTCCTCGATCAGCCCCCGGTCGGCGAAGCTGAAATAGGCGTTGTTCCCGATGATGATGTGGTCGAGGACCTTGATCTGCATGACGCCGGCGGCGAAGACCAAGTCCCGGGTAATTTCCCGGTCGCACAGGGAGGGCTCGGGATCGCCCGAGGGGTGGTTGTGGACGAAGATGAGGGCGGAGGCGTTCGTGCGCAGGGCGTCCTTGACGATCTCCCGCGGATAGACGGCGCTGCCGTCGACCGTCCCCTCGAACAGTGTTTTTTCCTCGAGGACCTGGTTCTTGACGTCGAGGAACAGGACCTTGAACTGCTCTTTTTTCTGATCCCGGAGGGCATGGTAGAGGAAATCGAACACCTCGCGCGAGGAGCGGCAGACGGGCTGGCTCATCATCCGGTCCTTGAGGAAGCGCCGCGAGACCTCGTGGATGAGCTTGATGCCGAGCACGTTGCGGGGACCGATCCCGTGGACCCGGCGGAGCTCCTCGGCCGGCGACTCGAGAACGCCCCTGAGCGACCTGAATTCGCGGAGGGCCGCCCGGGCCGGTTCCTTGCAGTCCCGGCGCGGCGTCCCCAGGGTCAACAGGAGCTCAACGATCTCGTAGTCCAGGAAACCGGCCAGCCCGTGCTTCAGGAATCTCTCGGCCAGCCGCCGCCGGTGACCGGACTGGGGAGCGCCGCCGTTCCCAAGCGCTGAGGCGGGAGCGGGAACGCCAGCGGAGAAACGAGGTTCAGCCATGATCATTAAAGAAGACGCCCCGGACCGAATTTTTATCGCAAGAATTTTGGGGAATCGTGTCCCCGGAATTATTCCTTATAGAGGGCGTCGATGATGTCCTTATACTTGTTTTCGACGATGGTGCGGCGGACCTTGAGGGTCGGCGTCATCTCGCCGGCCTCGATCTCGAAGTCCCGGTCGAGCAGGGCGATTTTCTTGACCCGTTCGAACGGCGCCAGCTGGGCGGTCGCCCGTTCGATCCCGGCCATGACGAAGTCCACGGCCTCGGGCCGGAGGACGAGTTCCCGGCGGCTGGTGAAGGGAATGGCGTTCGCCTTGGCATAGGCGATGAGCTTGTCGAAGTCCGGAACGACCAGGGCGGCGATGAACTTCCGGTTGCCGCCGATGACGACGGCATTGGCGATGAGCGGGGCGGTCTTGAGCAGGTTTTCGATGGGTTGGGGCGCGACGTTCTTCCCGCCGGCCGTGATAATGAGATCCTTCTTGCGGTCGGTGATGACCAGGTACCCGTCCTTGTCGAGGTGGCCGATGTCGCCGGTGTGGAGCCAGCCGTCGATCAGGACCTCGCGCGTCTCGGCCTCCTTCTTGAAATAGCCCCGCATGACGTTCGGCCCGCGGACGACGATCTCGCCGTCGGCCGCGATCTTGAGATCGATCCCGGGGATGGGCTTTCCAACCGTCCCCGGCCGGAGGTTCTCGAATGTGTTGACGGCCAGGACGGGCGCGGTCTCGGTCAGGCCGTAGCCCTCCAGGATAGTCAGCCCGATCGCGAAGAAGAACTCGGCGATGTCCTTGGACAGGGGCGCCCCGCCCGAGACGAAGAAGCGGACCCGGCCGCCTGTCTTGGCCAGGATCTTGCCGAAGACGAGCTTGCGGGCCAGGCCGTATTTAAACTTGAGGAAGCCCGGGACGGGCTTCCTCTCGAGCCGGCAGGCGCTGAATTTCTTCCCGGTTTTCAGGGCCCAGAAAAAGATCGCCTTCTTGAGGGAGGACCCGGCCAGGACCGTATCCATGACCTTGGCGTAGATCTTGTCGAACAGGCGCGGCACACTGACCATGATCTGGGGCCGGACCTCGAGCAGGTTCTCGGCCACGGTCTCGATGCTCTCGGCGTAGGCGATCGAGCAGCCCTTGGCCAGGAAGGAAAACGTCGTCAGCCGCTCCAGGACGTGGGAGAGCGGGAGGAAGGACAGGACCGTGTCCTTGACGTTGAACTCGACGAGGGAGGTCATGGTCCGGACGTTGCTGGCGAAATTGCCGTGGGTCAGCATGACGCCCTTGGGTACGCCGGTCGTGCCCGAGGTGTAGATGATCGAGGCCAGGTCGTCGGGCTTGACGCTCATGGCCAGTTCCTCGAACAAGCCCGGCTGGAGCGCGGCGACGCTCCGGCCCTTTTCGATGACATCGCTCATGGCTAGGGCGCCCTCGGGGGCGGGCCCGTCCATGACGATGAAATGGCGGACCTTGGATAAGGCCCCCTTGACGGCGGCCAGCCGCCCCCAGAGGGCGAGACCGGAGCAGACGACGACCTTGGCGTCGGAGTCGTCGATGATGTAGCGGATCTGGTCGGGCATCAAGGAGGTATAGACGGGGACCGTGACGCCCCCCAGGCACAGGTTGGCGAAATCGGTCATGTGCCATTCGGGGCGGTTTTCCGAGAGGATGATGAGCTTGTCGCCCCGCGCGACGCCGAGCTCCTTGAGGCCGAGGGCGATCGCCTTGATCCTTTCACCGACTTCGGCGGTCGAGAGCGGAATCCAACGGCCGTCATGCTTGGAGGACAGGAAATTGTCCTTGGGGTAGCTCTTGACTGTGTTGAGGATGAGCCGGCTGAGAGTTTCCATGGTGTTCGCCTCCTCGCGGGGGCGCGGTGGCCCCGCTTATTTTAATATTTGGGACAGAATCGTCCGTTCGTGGTCGAGGAGCCGCTCTTTCCGCCACAACCCGCCGCCGTATCCGACGAGCGATCCGCCGCAACCGACGACCCTGTGGCAGGGGATGATGATGGAGATCGGATTCCTGTGGTTGGCGCCGCCCACGGCGCGGGCGGCCTTGGGCCGTTTCATGGCATGGGCGATCGCGCCGTAGCTCGTCGTTTGGCCGAACGGGACGAGGCGCAGCCGGCGCCAGACTTCTTTTTGGAAAGCCGTCCCCGTCAGTTCGAGCGGAAGGTCGAACTCGGTGCGGCGGCCTCGGAAATACTCGTCGAGCTGACGGCGGCATTCGACGAGCGGAGCGGGGGCATGGTCGGAATTCGACGCGCCGGCGGAGGGCCGCCGCTCGACGAAATTGACGGCCTCGACGCCCCGCTCCGTTCCGGCGATCTCGAGGATGCCGAGGGGCGAGTCGTAAGAGATCGAGGTTGTCGTCCGCACGGACTGCGCTTCGCTATTCCTTGAGCCGGACGTAGATGTCGGCCCGGCCGCCCTCGTCCTCGAGCCTGAGCTCGAAGTGAGTGGGGTGGGCCTTGAAAAGCTGGGACAACTGCTTGTATCCGTAGGTCCGGGGGTCGAAGCCCGGGTCGAGCTGGCGGAGCGTGAACCCGATCGTGCCCAAATTGGCCCAGCCGTCCTCCTGGACGGCCATGTCGACGGCGCCGCGCAGGAGCGGAACCGGGTCGAGTTTGTTGGGCCGTTCGCCCTCCGTCCGTTCGGCCCGCTCGGTCCTCCGGGAGGGACGTTCGTGCTCGCGGGCCGGGCGCTTGGGAATCAGGTTCTCGGTGTAGATGAAAAGGTTGCAGGCGTTGACGAAGGCCCGCGGCGTTTTTTCCTTGCCGATCCCCATGACGAAGAAGCCCATCTCCCGGATCCGGGTCGCCAGGCGCGTATAGTCGCTGTCGCTGGACACCAGGCAGAACCCGTCGACGAGGTGGCCGTGGAGGATGTCCATGGCGTCGATGATCATGGCGCTGTCCGTCGCGTTCTTGCCGATCGTGTAGCGGAACTGCTGGATGGGCTGGATGGCGTTCTCGTGGAGGGCCTGCTTCCAGCCGCTCATGTTGGCCGTCGTCCAGTCGCCGTAGATGCGGCGGATGGTGACCAGGCCGTGCTTGGCGACCTCGGCCAGCATCTTCCCCAGGAGGGAGGGCTGGGCGTTGTCGCCGTCGATGAAGAGGGCGATTTTTTTGCGGTTTTCATCCGAGAATTGTTCGACCATGATGACCCCTGTTATTGGCGGTATTCATTTCCAGCCCCATGATAACCCGACTCGCCGTCAAATAGCAAAAGGGTTTTGGGGCGGATTTTCAAGCTATATGACGCGGTTGGGATCTAAGCCCTGACCATGGTTTGATCTTCTTCAACTTGTCTGAGAGGGCTTCCTCCGCCACCTCTGTGTCATAGGCTGCTTGCGCCCGCAGCCAGTATCCGTTGGACAAGCCGAAATATCGGCATAGACGAAGGTCGGTATCGGCCGTGATGGTGCGCTTTCCTGCTACGATCTCGCCGATCCGCTGGGCGGGCACGCCGATTTCCTTGGCAAGGCGGTACTGCGAGAGTCCCATCGGCTTCAGGAACTCCTCGCGCAGCAACTCGCCTGGTGTTACGGGCTTGAGCTTCGCCATGGTCTTATCTCCTTCGTGGTAGTCCACAATTTCAACGTCTTCGGCGCCCGCAGCCGTCCAGCGGAAGCAGACACGAAATCGATCGTTCACACGGATGCTGTATTGACCTTCACGATCGCCCTTGAGCGCCTCGAGGCGATTGCCCGGCGGCACACGGAGGTCCTCGAGTCGCCCCGCGATCTGCAATTGTCGCAACTTGCGCCGCGCTACGGACTCGATCTTGACGAACCGCTTGACCCGCTGGCCATTCGCAAGGGCTTCTGTGTCTGCGGACTTGAACGACGCAATCACCGTCCGATAATATCGCGTTGCGTGATTATTGTCAAGCGTGATTAACGGAGAATTCGGAGCCTGCGAATAGTGATTTCTCTGTCTCTGTAGTTTCTATACTTACAGATCACTTCTTACGCAACAGCTTACCGAATCTCAACTTAAATGCTGTATTACTCGCCAGAGAATCCATAAGCGTCCCAAAACCCGCCAAAGCATTGCCCCTGGTAAATGAAGATGCTATCCAGGCTGTTTTTCCCGAAGCGACATCAAATAACCGCATCTCAAATTTAACGCGGGGCCTAGAGATAAAATATCCTGGAGATTGCCGTGTTTGAGACGAATATTGAATATAATTACCTGGCAGCCGTAAGGACATCGATAAGCGTTTCTTAATGAGTGAAACCGTAAGGACATCGATAACTGATCGGCCTTCAAGCGATCGGATCGACGACTTTACCGACGAACGGAAAAGGAAACATCTTGAT
>Ga0299912_10002210_pt1 | contig 15969 bp, 16 predicted proteins | sample RVTome_2_FD_207667 | JGI IMG/M metagenome (GOLD analysis project Ga0299912, IMG submission 207667) | Soil microbial communities from uranium-contaminated site in the Upper Colorado River Basin, Wyoming, United States - RVT95D214 (version 2) ... | reverse complement strand
GCCAACGAGGGAGACCATGAAAATGGTCATAGTCAAAGCAATGCCCGGCGACCGTTTCATCAAGCCGGCATAATCATCGATATTATCAGAACCTGTGGCATTAGAGAAAGCGATAACAACGATAAACGCGCCGATATTGGCGAAAAGATATGCCAGCAAAAAGATCATCATCGAACCAACCGAGAGGTCAATACCAGCCGATAGCGCGACTAAAACATAGCCCACCTGGGCAATCGATGAATAAGCCAGCATACGTTTGATATTCTTCTGCAATAAAGCCACAACGTTGCCGATGACCATGGCCAAGATGGCGACAACCTCGAGAATCACTACCCAGTCCGATTTGGCGATAAACATTGATTCGAAAAACAGCCGAACAAAAGCCACCAGGCCGGCGGCTTTGGAGGCTACCGACAAAAACGCGGTAACCGGGGTAGGCGCGCCTTCGTAAACATCCGGCGCCCACATATGAAACGGCGCGGCCGCCAGCTTGAAACCGAATCCTGCAACAAACATCACAATCGCGAAATAAACGGCGATCCGGGTATCCGGCCCGATAAACAGCCTTAAGCCTATCTCACTCATAACCGTGGTGCCGGTCAATCCGTAAATCAGCGATAAGCCGTATAAAAGAATACCGGAAGAAGCGGCGCCCAAAATCAAATATTTCAATCCGGCTTCGGTCGATTTGAAATCTTTCTTCATGAATGTCGCCAGTACATACAGGGCGATAGTGGATAATTCCAACGCGACATACATAGAAATAAGCTCGCCTGCCGAGGCTAAAAACATCATGCCGACGGTGCAGAGCATCATCAGGGCGTAAAATTCGCCGCGATGAACCAAGCGTCTGGCCGCGAATTCAATCGACCCCATAATTGTCAGCAAAGCTGTACCGATGAAGATTAGTTTAAACGCCCTGGCATAAGAATCCATAATAAACGTTTCGCCGAACATGCGGCCTTCGGGCGTAATCCAGGCAAGTATCAAGGTGATCACAAGACCAATGACAGATAATTTGCCTACGGTGCGGGGGTTTTTATCACGGTTATTGACGCTTATGAAAAGAACGATCAGCGACCATATAAATAAAAACACTTCCGGGGCGATCAAACGATAATCGATGTTACTAAAATCCATATTGGCAACCTACCTTAACAATTTACGGTCTTGGTTTTTTCTAAAATTCTATTATAAATTTCAAGCTGATTATTTATTATTGTTTCTACCGAAAACCGCTTATGCGCGTCCTCATAAGCCGTCTGAACGATTCTGTTTCTGAACCCCTGGTCGGTCAGAACTTTTTTTATAGCGGCGGCTAAACCGTCCGTATCTTTTTCAGGCAGAAGAATACCGTTGAAATCATTGATTACGACCTCGCGGGTACCGCCGTTTTCGAACGCTATCACCGGAAGTTTGTAATGCATCGCCTCCAGTAAGACCAAACCCAGGCCCTCTTTTTCACCCTGATCATCGGTAATTGACGGTAATACGAAAACATCCGCGTTTTTATATTCCTCTTCGAGCTTCTCATTGCTGATCACCAGTTCCAGGCGGAAATCCAGATCTTCAGCCATCCGTCTGATATTTTTCTCCTCGGGGCCGATTCCAACAATAACCAGTTTTAAATCCATGCCGTCAGCGACGAGCTTTTTAACGGCTTCAACCAAATAAAACTGGCCTTTGCGCGGCACTAACCGCCCGACATTTAAAACAGTCGATTGCATGGATAGACAACCTCAGCGTCAGGACATATCAAATCAATATATTCCCGTATCGATTTTGAAATTCCGATAACCGATTTAGCCCGATTAAATATCTTTCGGGCCAGCCAGCGCAGTACAGCATTTTTCTCAATTAAAAATCCATCGCTGTAAACAGACACAATATGAGGGGTACCGGTAAGTATCGATGTGAGATGGCCGACTACGCCGGCCGGGACAAACCAATGGCTATGGATTATATCAGGTTTTATCCGTTTGACAACGATCAAACTTTTAACGAAAAAACCGGCAAAATAAAACAGCGCCAGTAATTGATAATGTATATTCAAACCGCGGACTTTGGCGAATAAGCTGGAAGTATAAGAAAATTTCTCCAACGATTTGAAAAAGTAACCAAAATGTTCAAGTTTTACGCCATTTCTTTCAGATGAAGCATTAATATGGCGCGGGGCCAGTACTACCACATTGATGTTCTTGGCAAGATTCTCCGCCCAGATACCCAGAAAAGGAGCCATGATACACCCTTCATAACGGGGGTACAGGTGAGTGAGTACTAATATAGTTATCTTCTTTTGCTGGGTCATAGCTGCCCATTTACCCGGTAATCAGTTTAACCAGGTTTTCGACAGTTGCCCGCAGGTAATTATTCAAACTCGATGGATAAACGCCGACCAGGATCGTGAAAACCGCCAGAGGCGCGACACAAAATATTTCACGGGCGTTGATCTCGGTGAGACCTTCCCAACGAGTATTAAACGGACCGAGGAAAACATGCTGAATCATTCTAAGAATGTAGCCGGCGCCCAAAATAACTCCCAGCACCGAAACAATGACAATCCATAACGGAATGTAAGGTGATTTAAATGAGCCGACGAAAACCATGAACTCGGACACGAAACCAGACATGCTTGGCAAACCCAGCGAAGCCATGCCAAACAATACGAATATCCCGGTATAGACCGGCAGTTTCGCGCCCAATCCGCCGAAAGCGGCAATCTCACGCGTGTGCGCTCTGTCATAAATTACGCCAACGAGTAAAAACAGAGCGCCCGTGATTACGCCATGGGAAAACATCTGGAACAAACAGCCGGAGATACCCACCGTGTTTATCGCGGCCATGCCCAGCATACAGAACCCCATATGTGAAACCGATGAATACGCCACCAGCTTTTTCAAGTCTTTCTGGGCCATCGAAACCAGCGCGCCATAAACGATACCGATCATGCCAAGTATGGCGATCGGAATAGAATAGGCCTTGACCGCCTCAGGAAACATCGGGAAACTCACCCGCAGAAGGCCATAAGTGCCCATCTTTAATAGAATAGCCGCCAGGATAACGGAGACAGCCGTTGGCGCCTCAACGTGAGCATCCGGCAACCAGGTATGGAACGGCCAAACCGGAACTTTGATCGCGAACCCGATAAAGAAAGCGGCGAATATCCAGAGCTGAAAAACGTGGCTGTACATGCTGTTTTTGGCAATTAGCTCCATCATATTGAGTGTGCCGGTCGTGAAATACAAAGCCAGTATTCCTATCAGCATGAACACCGAGCCAAATAGCGTATACAAAAAGAACTTAATAGCCGCATATTCGCGTCTCGGGCCGCCCCAGACACCAATTAAGAAATACATCGGGACCAGCATGATTTCCCAGAAAATATAGAAAAGAAAGAAATCAAGCGCGCAGAATACTCCCATCATGCCAACTTCCAGAAGTAAAAACCAGGCGAAATATTCTTTAACCCGATCCTTGATATTAAATGAGGCGATAATCGAAATAAATGTCATTAGGCCGGTCAAAAATAACATCGGCACCGATAAGCCATCAGCGCCCATAAAATAATTGACATTGACTTCTGGAAACCAGACGTGTTTTTCAACAAATTGCATGGCCGAAGTGGAATAATCATAATAATAGACCAGGAAACAACCAGCGACCATCGGTACGAATGAGAAAAAGGCCGAGGTCCACCTGATTAGTTTGACGTTGTCCTTCTTCAACAACATCACAACTATCACACCCAGAAACGGGAAAAACGTTAGAAAACTCAATATGGGAAAGTTCACTTATTCCTCCTCTATCAAATAATTTTCCAAAAAATCAAAACCACGGCTCCCAGGAATATAACCAGGGCGTAAGTTTGCAATTGGCCGGTCTGGGTTTTACGCAAAAATCTGCCGATAGCCAGCGATAAATAACCGGCCCCGTTGACCGCGCCATCAATTACATATGTATCAAAACGCTCCTTGGCCCACGACCACCAGAGCGTCAGCTTCCCCGCGCCATTCACCGCGCCATCGATAATAACCTGGTCGAACCTGAAAGCTTTTTCCATGAGACTGTAAACCGGGTTGATGATGGTCGCCATATAAAGCTCGTCAAAATAATATTTATTATAAAGCAAGGTATAGATTTCTTTGAAACGATCGCCCATCGCTTCATATGATATCGATCTCTTATAGTACATCAGGTAAGCCAAACCTATCCCGCAAGAGGCTATGATAAACGATCCCAGCATCAGCCACACTTGCGGGTCGGCGTGATGGACATGTTCGAAGAACACGAAACTGCCATAGCCCGAATGCAGCCAGGGTATTCCCCACCAGCCGGCGCAGACTGCTAACACCGCCAGAATCATCAACGGCACGGTCATGTTATAAGGCGATTCGTGCGCGTGATCATAGGCATGCTGATCACGAGGCTTGCCGGTGAAGGTAAGAAACCATAACCTGAACATATAAAACGCCGTCATGAACGCCGCCATTACCCCTACTATCAGGAATACATAATGCCCGCCATCGAAAGCTACGGCGAAAATCTCATCTTTGGACCAGAACCCCGATAGCGGAAATATTCCGGAAATCGATAACGAAGCGATTAAAAAAGTGATTGAGGTAATTTTCATTTTCTTATGCAGGCCGCCCATTTCCTGAATATCGTTAGTGTGGACGGCATGAATTACCGAACCGGCGCCTAAAAACAGCAAGGCTTTGAAAAACGCGTGGGTAAAAAGATGGAATGTCCCGGCGGCATAACCACCCAAACCCAGAGCCATCATCATATAGCCCAGTTGGGAAACCGTGGAAAACGCCAGCACGCGTTTGATATCGTTTTGCACCAGGCCAATCGAGGCCGCCATCAGCGCCGTAATCGCGCCGATTGTTGCAACAATCATAGCCATCTGGTGCGACACCATTATAATCCCCATCAAGCGGGCGGTTAGATATACACCGGCGGCCACCATGGTAGCGGCATGGATCAAAGCCGAAACAGGCGTCGGACCTTCCATAGCATCAGGCAGCCAGACATGGAACGGGAACTGCGCCGATTTCCCGCAAGCGCCCATGAATAGCAATATACCGGCAATCCCGATCAGCAATAGAGTGTGTTTGGCTTCTTCTTTACTTTCGCTTTCAGCAGGGGTCGTCGCGACTATGTCATGAGAATTTTCCAACTCGTGATTGTCGGCGATTGACTGCTCATAACCTTCTGCTTCTGTCATGGCAGTTTCAGCATGCTCAACAGCCATTTCCTCATACTCAACAGCCGCAATTTCGTGCTTCTGATCTTCGGCTTCGGCGTCATGATGCTGCCCCGGTTCAACATAACCAGCGACTTCTTTAAGATGATGAATCTTGGCATTAACCTCCGGCAAGGTCGCGGTGCCAACCGCGTATATCAATAAAACCAAACCCAGCAGGAAACCGAGATCGGCCATTTTTGTCGTAACAAATGCTTTTTTGCCGGCGTTGGCGGCAATATTTTTTTCAAACCAGAAACCGATTAAAAGGTACGATGTCAAGCCTACCAGTTCCCAGAATACCAGCACCAGAACGTATGATCCCGCTATTACCAGGCCCAGCATCGAAAATGTAAACAACGATAAATAAGCAAAGAACCGGGCAAAACGCGGGTCGCCATGCATATAGCCCAGCGAATAAATATGCACCAGCGATGATACAATCGTGACCACCAGAAGCATCACTACGGCCAGAGGGTCTATATAGATGCCCATCGGGATAACGAAATCGCTCCAGACCAGCCAGTTGACAAAAGCCTGATATGGTTCGGGATGAGCCAGAACTTCAAAAAACACCTTGACTGAAACCAGGAAGGAAGTCAACACCATGGCAATAGCGAAATAGCTGGACACTTTGTTATTCCGGTTAAGGAAAAACACGATCATCACAAACGACAGAAGCGGAAACAGAGGTATTAACCAGCTATATTCTACCATCCCAAGCCTACCATTTCATGAAGTTAATCTTATCGACTTCAATACCTTTAAAATTACGATATATGAGCATCACTATTGCCAGCCCAACAGCCGCCTCGGCGGCGGCTATGGTGATAATAAAAATCGTAAATACCTGTCCGGCCAAACCGTCGGGAGAGACAAATTTGGTGAACGCCACGAAATTGATAGCGGCGGCATTGAATAATAGCTCGATTGACATCAGTATGCCGACTGCGTTGCGGCGGGTTAATAAACCGAATATACCCAAAGCGAATAAAACCGCGCCTAAAACCAAAAAGTGAACAAGTGTGGGTTCACCGTACATGTTAGCTTTCCTCCTGTCTGTCCCGACGGGAGATGATTATGGCTCCGATCAAAGCTACTAAAAGCACAATCGAAACCACCTCGAACGGTACTACATATATCGAAAGCAACTGCCTGCCAAGCTCCAAGGTATTTGATTCGGGTAAACTGCCGTCACTTATGGGCCAGGCGGTTTTTATTACCGCCAGAAGCGACATCACGAAAAACATAGCTACGATTAATATGGCCCAGGGAACCTGCTCGTTTACCTGCCTGATACTTTTACTGCTAAGCTGATAAGTAAGCATGATAGCAAATATCATCAGTATTGTAATAGCGCCAACATAGATAAGCACCTGAACGGCGGCTAAAAATTCGGCGCCCAGAAGTATATAAATTCCGGCGATAGAAAACAAAGTCAATACTAAAAACAAAGCTGAATGGAATATATTCTTTAAAGTAACAACCAGCAAACCCGATGCCGCGGTAACGATGGCCAGAATGTAGAAAATCGCCATGTTCATTGCCTGGCCTCCGGGTTTTCAGGTTTAGCGGGATTAGTTTCTCCGGCCTCAGTTTTTTTATCCGTTTCAGGTTTCGATTCGGAAACGGCTTTAACCGGTTTTGCCGCAGGCTTATCACCGGGTTCTTTTTTGGCTACGCGTTTTTTCTTGGGAGTGTATTTCACGTCCCGGCCAAGGTCTTGAAGTTTATCGATAGTAAAAAGCAATGAGGCTTTATCGGTGGTGGCAAATTCGTACTTGGGCGCCAGCTTGATCGCGTCGAAATTGCAGGCTTCCTCGCACAAGCCGCAAAAACAGCAAATCAGAGTGTCGACATCAAAGCGGCTGGGATAGCGTTTCTTGGTTTCCTCGTCCTTTTCCTGCTTGATAGTGATCGCGGCCACCGGACAGGCTTTCTGGCACAGCAAACAAGCCGTGCAGTTGAGCTTGCCTGTTTCGGGATCGGATAAAAGCACCACCATACCCCGAAAACGTTCGAACATCTCCATCCGCTGTTTGGGGTATTGAATAGTGATAGATCTACCCGGCAAATACTTCAAGGTAGTCCATAGACCCAGTATCAGGTTGTAAATCCCGCTGAATATTTTCCCGAAATAGCCCATTAGTCTATAAAGTAAACTCCTAAAGCCGTAATGAAAATATTAAGGAACGCCAGAGGCAGAAGCATCTTCCAGGCGAAATCCATCAGATGATCGACTCTTAAGCGCGGATAAGTCCACTTGAACCACATAATCACGAACACTAAAAATAGCGACTTGCCCAAAAACCATATCCACGAGGGAATGAAAGCCAACCCGGGCAAAGGCGGTTGCCAGCCGCCTAAAAACAACGTCGTCGCTACGGCCGCGGCCGTGAACATATTGAGAAATTCAGCCAGAAAAAACATCGCGAACTTCATGCCGGAATATTCGATATTGAAACCGGCAACCAGTTCCTGTTCGGCTTCCGGCAAATCAAACGGAGTACGGTTCAATTCGGCGGTAGCGGCGATTATATATATAGCGAATCCGAGAAATTGCGGCCAGATATACCAATTCCAGAAACTCGAGGTCTGGCTCTCAACAAAACCCAGCATCGATAATGTTCCGGACATCAAAACCACCCCGACAAGCGACATGGTCAAGGGTACTTCATAAGATACTATCTGCGCCGCCGACCGCATACCGCCCAGAAGCGCGTATTTATTATTCGAACCCCAACCCGCCATCAGAAGTGAGATAACCGTGAAACTGGTTATCGCCAGTATGTATAAAATCCCGATATTCAAATCGGCGGCTATAAGTCCTTTGCCGAAAGGAACCACGGCGTAAGCCATCAGGCAAACCGTGAATACAATAACAGGCGCCCAGAAATGCACCTTCCTGTCGGCACTGGCTACTATAATATCTTCTTTCTGCAGAAGCTTGAGCGCGTCGGCGATAGTTTGTATCCAGCCATGCCAGCCGGTCATCATCGGGCCAAGACGATCCTGGAAATGCGCCGATACCTTACGTTCCCACCAGACTAAAAACAAACACATAATGACCAAGAATATCACAATAGCCGCGATTGCGAGAACCATTAGGATAATATCCGAAATTACTTGCGGCAATCCGATACCATTAACAATGGCGGCAACCCAGGCAACTAAACCGGTAAGTTCCAGCATCAGCGATCAACCTCCGGCAAAATAATATCCAGGGAACCGAATATCGCTACCAGGTCGGCTACCTTCCAGTCGACACAGAGATATTTCATCAGTTGGACATGCGAGAATGAAGCGGTGCGGATTTTCACTCGATACGGCTTGGTTGTGCCATCGGCGATTATATAATAACCCATTTCCCCTCTGGGAGCTTCGATTCGCGAATAAACTTCCCCGGCTTTTGGCTTGAATTGGCCCGGCACCTTGGCTTTAATGTCGCCTTCCGGCAAGCCTTCGACCGCCTGATCGATAATCTTACAACATTCGCGCATTTCCTGTATACGGACAATATATCTGTCCCAAACATCCCCTTTAGTGCCGAGGGGAATATTAAATTCAAATTTATCATAAGACGAATAAGGATGAATTTTCCGCAAGTCCCAGTCATGGCCGGAACCTCTCAGGGTCGGTCCGGAGGCGCCGTAACTCAACGCGATATCAACCGGTAATATACCAATATCTTTGGTCCGGGTTAAAAAGATCGGGTTATAGGTGAGCAAAGCCTCGTAATCATCCACCTTATGGCGGAAATCCTCGGTAAACTCTTTGGCCCGCCTGACAAAATCAGGTACAATATCCTGCGACACGCCGCCGATTCTCATATAATTATAAGTAAGCCGCTGACCACAGGTCATCTCGAACATATCGAGAATCTTTTCCCGTTCGCGAAAGGCGTACAGAAACGGCGTAAACGCGCCAAGATCCAAAGACATAGTTCCCAGCCAGATCAGATGTGAGGCAATTCGATTCAGTTCGGTCATGATAACCCGAAGATACTGAGCTCTTGGAGGCACCTCTATTCCGGTTAACTTCTCAACCGCCACCGCCCAAGCCAGGTTACAGGGCATCGAGGCGCAGTAATCAATTCTGTCGGTAAATGGCATGAATTGGGCGTAAGTGCGGTTTTCGGCTATTTTCTCAATGGCACGATGAAGGAAGCCGACATCGGGAGTCAAATCCTTGATAAACTCGCCCTTCATCTTTAACAGCAAACGTAACACACCGTGCGTGGAGGGGTGCTGCGGACCCATATTGATGATAAACTCTTCTTCAGTCAGCTGCTTATTTATAATTAAATCACTCATCGGCGCCTGCTGATTTGTCCGGCATCGGTATAAAATCCGGCCCGGTCCAGCCTTTCCTCATCGGATAGCCGTACTCCCAGCCCTCATATAAAAGCAAAGGCCGGGGATTGGGATGATCGATTATCTTTATGCCGTACAGCTCCATCATTTCCAGTTCATACCAATCGGCCACCTGCCAGATTCCCGATAGTGTATTTATCTGCGGATCTTCAAGCGGAAGCTTAACTTTGACTACAATCTCATGTTTATGTTTGTGTGAAGCCAGGCAGACGAATGTCTCGAAACGATCTTCAAAATGAGAACCACCCTGTTGAAATAAAAAGTCGAAAGCCAAGTCAGTCTCATCTCTTAGAAATTTACAAAGCTCAATATATTTCTCATGGCTGATATAGACATATGGTTCAGGTTGATCTAATGGTTGAATTTCTATAAATTTGCCGAAAGCGGCGGTAAGCTTTTTTTCGATCTCTTGTTTCGTCATCTGCCGTTATGCCATCGGCTTGTCGCCGGTGAAATCCCTTAGCTTCTGCTTCATGATCACTTCCCTGATCTTCAACGTCCCCTGCATCAGCGATTCCGGACGAGGAGGACAACCCGGGATATAGACATCGACCGGAATTACCTTGTCGACGCCTTTTAAAACCGAATAACTGTCGTAATAAAAAGGGCCGCCGTTAGAGGCACAGCCGCCCATGGCTAATACATATTTGGGATCAGCCATTTGATCATACAGTATTTTCACGCGTTTGCCCATTTTGTGAGTGACCGTGCCGCAAACCATCATCAAGTCGGCTTGACGGGGCGAGGCCCGAAAGATCATACCCAGACGGTCAAAATCGTAGCGCGAAGCGCCGGTTGCCATCATCTCGATAGCGCAACAGGCCAAACCAAAAAGCAGATACCATTGCGAACTGGCTCGCGACCAATTTAAGATGTCTTCTACGCTGGTGATTAAAACACCGCCGCCGGGGATTTTTTCTATGTACGCGGGTACTTTTTCAATTATACCCATTTCAAGGCTCCTTTTTTCCAGGCATAAGCCAAGCCGATTATAAGAATGATAAGGAATATGAACATTTCGACCAGCGCGAACAGGCCAAGCTGTTTGAATGCGACCGCCCAGGGAAACAGGAAAACTACTTCAACATCGAAGATGACAAAGATTAAGGCGAAAATATAAAATCCGGCGTTATATTGAATCCACGCGCCGCCTACGGGGGCTTCGCCGCATTCATAATTATCGAGTTTTGTTTTTGACGGGCGTTGCGGCCGAATGAGGCTGGAAAAAACTATCGCGAACAGAACGAATATGATGCCGATTAGTAAAAATACGCCTAAGATGCCATAACCGAAGCCAGCCAATTCTCAACCTCAGCTTGTGATGAATTTCACTAATATTGCCAACACAATTTCACCATTTAAAGAAATAAAATTTAAATGTCAAGCAATTAATAAAAAAAATTATGATAAAATTCTCGTATTTTATTTAATCATAGTATCTTAGACAACCTGATAACACCCTTTGTGATAATTTCAGTCGGCAAGTATTATTAATTGACTAAACAAGATATTTAGCCGCTTAAACAGAAAAATGTCGAAGTATTATCTATATATATTGTGGAATATCCCGATTACAATAATAATTGGCGCCCTTGCTCTTTTAAGGAGGATTTGTGAGAGTTGTTATTATGGGAGCATCAAAAATCGGCTCTATCCTGGCGGATTTGCTCGAAAGAGAAAATCACGAAGTTATCATGATCGATATTACCCCTGACGGATTTAACCGCCTCTCGCAAAGTTTCAAAGGCCGGAAAATAGTCGGTTCCGGCACCGACATAGAACTCCTTAAAAAACTCAATTTTAGCGCCGAGGATGCTTTTGTGGCTTCCACCAATTCCGAAAACACTAATATCGCCGCGGCCAAGATGGTCAAAGAAAGCTTCGGTTGTAAACGGGTCGCCAAACTCGTATATGATCCCTTAAGAGCAAAAGCGTTCAGAGAAATCGATAAAGGTATCGTCTGTCCTATTCTCGAAGCCGCTTTCCACTTCAAGGAATTTATCACCAAATAATTTTTAATATAGAATCAAACATTAATTGCATGACAATTTATAAAAGTGTTTAAATGATTTTAAATATAGTACTGTACCAAAAGAAGATCTTCTATCTTAGTAAATCCCATCTTCTCATATAACTTGATTGCCGAATCGTTATCCGCGAAAACGCATAAGAAAATGTTTTCACAGGAATTTCGCAAGTTTTCGATAACCGCTTTGGTACACAGATAAGCCAGGTTTTGCCTTCGATGTTTGAAATGGCTTACCACGTTGCCGATTTCGGCTATTGTCTCGGTGGCGAAATGCACGCCGGCTATACTGACTAAATGCTCGTTATAGTAGACACCAAAATATGGGCCGAAAGTCAACGCTTTCGGCGTCCAGGCCATAGATGGCACCAATCCATAGAGATGGGAAATTTGGACTATATCCTGAACAGTCAGCCTTTCCAATCGGTAACGGTTCGAGTCATAGTCTATTTCCTGAATTACCATGCTGTTGATCGCCATTTTTATTTCAGGTGTTTTTTCAGTTACTTTAAAGCAACTCTCGATAAGCGCGGTTGTTTCCGTGTCATAAAGGCCGTATATCGGCTTATCCCGGAGTTGAGGATTTTTTTTAGCAAGCTCTTCAATTAACCCATGCAGGTCTTCCACCGTCTCCACCATTAAGGCAACAGAGTTGAAAGGCAAGTCTTTATAGAAACTGGCCGCAATCGGATTGCTATTCAAAGACTGTTTGACCGTGACACTACAATCATTTTTAAGCTGCGTAAGATTGGAAATAATCAGGGCGTTTTTTATAGGATTATCTAAAGCAAAATTCAGAGCTCTTTTAATATCTCCGTAGGCAGATTCAAAATGAACCATATTTTGTTTTTTAGCCAACGCCATTTGGTCACTTCCTTGTGATTTTATGCCGATTCCCTATCGCCGGATATTCAAATTAAGGTATTTAAAAAACCTTAATATGACCTCTACCCGTTGCTTTTAAATATTTCGACTATTTGGCCAATATCCTTAAATAATTAGGTCTTTAGTCGCCGCCAGATGTTCAAAAACTAAACGGAAAAACCACTTAATTGTCAGGCTATATCCATAAAAAGAGATCTAAGGCGGCTTTTGTACTGATTGATTTGACAACAAATTGTTATAAATCAAGCAGTGATTTCATCAATCCCGGTTGATAATTTTAAAACCTAATCTTGCGCTGCTTAATATTTCTGAAAAAGCCGGCCCCAGTCGGTTCCGTTAAGCCAGGCGTTGAATACTCCTTTCCCTCTGGTTGGATACCATAAATGGTCATGATAAAAAGCCGAGCCAAAAATAAAAATATACACCAGCGGCGTATGAAATAATAACTTCTGCAAAAATCTTAACGGTGAAAACCAGAATATATCGCCAACCGATGAGGCCAGATTATCGCCCACAGAGAAGTTGAAATTCACGTGGCTAATATCCTCCCCGATTATTTCGATATCCCGGGGATTAACGCAGCCTAAACCGGCGCTGTCGGCTAACGCCATATATTTTATTTTCAACGGATCAAAGCCCATCATTTTGGCGGCAACCGCGTCGATAGCCACTTGATCGGCTGAAGCCAAGACGTAGTTTTTTACATAAGGCGTCATCGTTCTGGGACCGGGGCCTGAACCGGCGGTGGTGCCATCCATGAAGCAAAATAAGCCGTTATGGATTTCTTTTTGAATATGCAAAAGGTCGACTAACGTTTCATGAATGACCGAATGTGTATAATGACGGCGCGTGTTCAAAAGGCCGCCGAAGGCGTTTTTCATGGCGCCGGTTGTAGTGGTATAAATGTGCGTCTTGACAGTTGGCAAATGCACGATATTTTTGCCATGGAAAAAATCGGGGATGGTTATGCCTTCAGGAAATATCGTATTTAGAACCAGCATCTTAGCTTTAGGCTTATAGACTGACCATTTTAAATCTTTGGGATCGTTGTTGTAGCGCTCCGGGATTTGATATTTCTCGTATATTGGTTTGAGCTTTAATAGCTTTCCGCCTACATATGGGTTGGTCACAACCGTATCGTTATGAACCGCTACCAGCTTGTTAAACCCGGCTTCATGAAGTGACTTAATCGCGCCCTCCAATTGCCAGGGAACCGTGTTGGCCCCCGGAAACGGTAGATGCCAGGAGATGTTATCTTTGATTATGGTTTCAGTATCAGCTGCCAGCGATTCTTTTAAACCGGCCAGTTCGCCGGCTTTGATATAATCATCTATCACGGTCTCTGGCGAGGTTTTAATTACCGCAACTTTCGCTTTACTGCTCATCACTTTCTACCCAAACTGAAAAATAGTTAAGACGATAATAATCCACAAACCAACACATATTAATAACGGCATATCGGTGATTAATAGTTTCGTGGGATTTCCACCCTGCTCTTTTTGATGTACCAGATAGAGGTATCTAAAAATACCATATAAAACAAAAGGCACGGTAAACACCAGATCATCAGTGCCGAATTTTTCCTTAATTTCGGGTGACAGCGTATAAAACGTGTAAGCTACCACCGTCGAGGCGGTAACCACGCTAATCATTTGATCTAAAAAATATGGGGAATAATGAGCCAGTGTCTGACGATGCGAAGCCGCGTTATCGCCCAGTATGGTAAGTTCATGTCGTCTTTTGGCAAAACCCAGAAACAACGCCAGTAAAACAGTACATATTAAAAGCCAGGATGATATTGGCACCGCGATAGCGGCGGCTCCGGCAGCCGCCCTGAGGACAAATCCCAAGGCCAAAACCATGACATCTAATATAACGATATTTTTCAGACCCAGATTATAGCCGAAATTCAGAATCACATAGGCCAGGAAATAAACCAGGAAGCTTGAGCCTATAGACAAACTGATGCCAAAACCGAACGCCAATAGCAGGCAGGCAATAATCCAGGCGGTGGAAATTGCCAATTGGCCTGAAGCTATCGGTCGGCTTTTCTTGACTGGATGAAGTTGATCCTGCTTGAAATCGGTAATATCGTTAATAAAATATATTGCCGACGCGGCCAGACAAAAAGCGACGAAAGCCTTAATCGCCAATATCACCGATATCCCGTTGGTGTATTTCCTGGCGAAAATTAAAGCCGCGAATATAATCAGGTTCTTCACCCAATGATGAGGTCGGGCTGTTCCGAGAATCGAATTAAACATGTTCTACTAATAAGTGATGACAGATTTACAAGTCAAGCAAATAAAAAAGGAGCCGATTGTCGGCTCCTCGCGCAAGATCAGTTTAAAAAAACAGATTATTCTTTGTCAATAACGCAGGCAAAACCTTTGGCGTTGATATCTTTTTGGATTTTTTCGGCTTTCTTTAAATTATCAGTTTCAGCTATGGTAACTCTAAACTTGCCGTCATCCAAGGCTTCAATCAGGCCATCTACCCCAAAATGCTTTAGGGCGCCAATTTGCATCAAAGCCGCTTGATTGTCATTGAATATTCCCGCATTAACAACAAACAAATTTGTTGCCGCTTCTTTCAAATTGCCCTCAAATTTTGGATCAGGTTCTACAGATTCCGGCGGTTCCGCGGGTTCAATAATTTCAACCGGCGCGATAGGGGTTTCAAGCGATTGATTATGATCAAAACCGGCCGTGCGGATTTCGCCGAATCCGACTGTAAACGAGAAGAAATGCGTCTGTCCCATATCGCCGCCAGGATTAAAAGCGTAATCGATATCAATACCGGCAACATTAAACCCGGCGCCGAAGTTAAGGGCATTGGATGTATTATCCGAACCCATGCCGCCAAATCCCGAACGCAAAGCCATGAAACCGGCCATTTGGTATTCAAGGCCCGCGGAAAACGAAGTTTTGCCTTCAAACGGCATCCTTGCCCCCACCAGGAGAGCAAGCGGCAATCTATATGGGCTATATGATGTTCCGAATGATACTGAAGACGGCATTGGGGCACTTTCATTTTCGTATTCCATTTTCGGTCCCAGATTGTTGGCGACAACCCCCGCACTGAAATCGCCGGTGGAAAATTGCAATCCGATATCAAACGCGTAGCCTTTGGCCGCGATATCATCCAATTTTTCAGTTATGTATTTCCCGCTAAAACCTAACGACAGATTATTGCCGATAAGCCTGCTAAAAGAAACAATGCCGATCATACTGTATGGATTAAGAGTTCCCTCGCTTTGATTAGACGCATTATATATATCAATTTGCCCCATATGCAAATAAGCGGTCGAAAAGGCGATAGCGGATTTTTGTCCCAAGGGGAAAGCGCCTCCTAAAAACTCATATGAGATATCCTGGTACCACATATTATGCATGAAATTCACGCCCGCCCTGTCAATCATCGATAAACCGGCAGGATTA
>Ga0299912_10002209_pt1 | contig 15977 bp, 12 predicted proteins | sample RVTome_2_FD_207667 | JGI IMG/M metagenome (GOLD analysis project Ga0299912, IMG submission 207667) | Soil microbial communities from uranium-contaminated site in the Upper Colorado River Basin, Wyoming, United States - RVT95D214 (version 2) ... | reverse complement strand
ATATAAACTATTATATCGCTATCTAAGAAATAGTCAATAGTTTTCTTGTGCGGCCTCCAAGACGTACCGTCGGCTTAGGGAGCAATATTTCTCAGTGTGCGACGAAGTAACAATCCAGGCAATTGTTACCCAATAATTGCCTCTTTTGTTATATTTGTTCACCTGGCTTGTTTATCCTCCCTCTTTCAACCTAGGGTTTTTAATGAACAAAGCCCTCTACCGTTAAAAATAGAGGGCGGCGACTGACGGCTTAACAAGGCTGTAGCACCAACATATTGCTCCTTGGATTTTGCCTTCCAGTAGTTATTTCCGCACAACTTGACAAAGAGCTTACAAACATATTGAAAAGGCATGCAGTGGCAGTATATAATAGTATGAAAAGAGCAAACGTGGTCAGAGTTCTTATGTAACACCAAAATATATGCAAGGAGGGCAGAAATGGTAGAGTTGTTTTCTCCTTTTGTCGGTGAGCTTGACCTCTCCCAAATCGCATCAAGGATTGGTTGGGAATTCATGAAAATGTGTAAGGGTCAAGTCAGGAAGCCTCCCACAGAAGTTGCTAAGTTAGCGGTCGAATTGTACTCAGCAATTGAAGCGGCTCAGGCTCTTGTCAATGGCAAGTCAACCGCAGACATCCCTGGGGTCAATACGATACCGCCAGTGAGACGAAGGATGTTGATTGTGGAGAGTACAAAACGAGATGCTAATGTTTCTAAGTATGAGGCGATTCGTAAGTACACTCTCAGACACAGCGATATTGTTCAAGGTATCGCCTCAGGGAAGCGAGAGCCGACTTCAGATGAACTGGAACAACTATGCAGACATTTTGGCTCGCTGTCACTAGTCCTAGGGGAAGCAGGCCTTTAGAAAGCATGAGAGTACCTGGGAGATAGTGCGAATGCAGGAGAATCGAGAAAATCTAAAAGCGTTTTTCTTTAGTTGGTCTACCAATTTTGTTGAACGGGTGGTTAGGCTACGTCAATATCTTTCAGAGCGCTTGGCAAGCATTCCATCGGGCAGCAAAGTACCTGATATGCTCAATGATCTACTCAAGGAGAACGATGAACTTGCTGATCGATTGCGCGATGTTGTGCTGGATCTCTTCAGTAGCACGCCCGACGAGGTAGCGCGATATTGGACAAACTACTATAGTGCACTACGCGGAGACATTCCAAAGGCCTTTAGGAAACTCCACAGGCAATTGTGGCTTATACCTGCCCCGTGGCCACGACCAGAGTTGGACCTGTTTGTACAAGCGGTCTTGCAGACAGCGGGGTATGAAGATCTAGTGCGATGGGCGTTACTGGTGACAGGGGACTACAATTTTTCTGACATATTAGTTACCGAGCCGGAGTACTCTGACTTCAGGCATGCGTTGGGTGAGACAAAGAGAGAGTCATCTTTTGGCACTCCCCGTCCAATTCGTGATGCACTTACAATACCTGCGGCAGAGAGAGAGAATCCAGTTGCTTGGCTCAATCTGATCCATGAATTGGGTCACTTTGTTGGCCTAGCTCATGGGATAGTGGAAAGAGCCAATACCCTCCCGAGCGTCATGAAGTTTCAAAGCAAGGATGCTCGTATCTATAATCGACTTAGCGAGCATTGGGTTCCGGAGATAATTGCCGATCTTGTTGCGACAGACTTGCTGGGTATAGGGTACTACACCAGTTTTGTTCAGTTCGCAACGTATTGGGCCGAGGAATCGGTTCGTATCCCTATTTTGACACACCCCCCGGTAGAAGCCCGTCGCCAGTATATTTACGAGCGGTTAAGAGATCTGGACGCGGTAAGCGAGGATTCCAGAAACACGTTAGACGAAGAATATAATGTGCGCTTGACTTTGGATAATGAGGATATCTCGGTTAGGCACAATATCTTCGATGACCGACGAGATCGATATGACTGGGAGACAGAACTCAAGAAGATGGCCAAAGAAATTGTATCACTAGAAGAATATCAAAGGGTTTTGCACCTCCCAAGTGACTCGGCTGACATAGATTTTCTCTGGCAACTCGCAAAACAAATTGATAGAGGTTGGGTGATAGCATCAAAGCCAGCAGAATTCAGAAAGCGATCAATAGATGAAGTAGAAGCAAAGTTAAAAGAGGCTAAGCTGGAATTGACACAAGTCGGAAATAACGTAAAGGACATCATAACCGCGGCCTCGCTAACAAGACTGTATTCTACTAGAAGAATGGCCTCTTCAACATCGACAAGAGGGGTTGCTGACGCACCCCAATCCTTACTGCGCACCTTCGTTGAGGAACCCAACACACCTATTCGAAGTCGGCTTATGCATCTTTGGTCAGACATCCACAAACTGGACATTATAATAACTAAGTCTATCGAAGCGGCCGCAATAATGAAGTTTTACCAGACTTCAAAGATTTACGCTAAGGTAGTTGAGAAATGAATGGGATCTTAAGTGAAGCTGAGATTGTGCATGCTCTCTTACAAGGCGACATAGTAGTCACACCCCTTATTAGTGCAGACCAGATTGGACCGACTATAGATCTGAGATTAGGCACCGAGTTTATCGTCAAAAGAATGGACAGCTTGCCTTACTTTGATCCACTTGAGTTCCATCGTCTTCATAAAGAGGACCCTGAACAGATTATGCGCTTCTACGAAATTGTGAAGAGGATAGATCCAACCAAACCGTTCTGGCTGCATCCAAGTCAATTCGCTATAGGTTGCACCATAGAGTATGTGCACTTACCTCCAATAGTAGGAGCTCAGTTGGAAGGGAAGAGTAGCTGGGCTCGCGAGGGGCTTAACGTTCACTCCACAGCTGGACTAATTCACCCCGGTCACAGTGGCGTCATTGTATTTGAACTGCACAATGCTGGCACTCACCCTATTGCTTTATATCCTGGAACTAAAGTTGCCCAGTTGTGGTTATATAGATTAGGTAGGTCAGTGCCTCAGGGATACGCCGAACAAGGTGCAAAATATGCAAAATATGTTGCAACAGCTATCGGCCGTCCATGGGAGGACTGGGAGTTTGAAGCTCTTTCGGAGAGAATAGAGCTGGGGACTGTGCACGGATAAAAATGGCTAGTGACTACATCGATGAGCGCGTTGTAGGGCTATTACAGGAAAGCCGTGGGCAAGCCCAAAAACTGTTGACTTTGATGGAGCATGAACCCATAGAACAGCGCCAGTCCCGATTCCCCTATTGCATTCGTGATTTCGATCTTGCATCTATTTTGGAAAAGAGCGAGAGCGTGTTGCCAGGTTTTGCAACATTAGACATAAGCCTCGCGACTGCTGTCATCAAAGCATCAGCGGATCTTCAGTCTTATCAGCATGACGAGACTAGGAGGCGTCCGCACAATCTTCTGATGCTGGCCCAACCAGGAAGTGGGAAATCGAATCTAGTCGACTGCTTAGCAAAAAGTCTTAAAATTCCTCGGGTGGTTGGCAACTTATCTGCTCTAGATAGTTCAAGCGTGATGAGCTATGTTGTTAACGAGGCTCGAAATTTTAAGGCCCAAGATATCGTGCCGTTGCTTTTTCTTGACGAAGTGGATAGCCCCCCCTTGCACTATGCTGCATTGCTTCCACTGCTGTGGGACGGCGAGTGGTTTTCATCCGGCCAAGTTTTGAAACTAGGGCGCTGTATAATAGTTTGTGCAGCAAATAAGGTCAACTTAGAGCCCTTTCTGGATAGTGAACCGAATGCTCATCTGAAGACTGTAGACTCTTCCAAGTTGCCAGATTTTCTATCCAGATTTGATGCCGGGATATTGGAGCTTAAATCAATAAACGATGAAGGCAGAGATCTTGATAAGTTTTGTGTTGCGGCAACGCTCATCAAACGTCGCTTCCCTCACGCCGATTATGTTTCGCTGGGGATCCTTCAATTTTTTAGCCAAGTCAGAGTAGAACATGAAATCAGGAGTTTGGAGTTCTTGGTCAACCTTATTCCTGCGACTTCGGTGCATGCTCTTCCTTCAAACATTCTAACAGGAAGTCCTTTCAAACCGGACCAAGGATTTCTAAGCCTTCACCAGACATGGAACAAGGGTTTACGTTCAAGGTTCAAGAGTTTACTCCAAGGGGAAGGAGAACTCACCAACCTTCTTCGCTTTCATATTTCAGAACAGGATCGCCGACACGCCCAAGAACTGTGGAGCCTATACGCTGACAATATAGGTTTGCTTAAGCTGAGTTATGACTAGCTCTGGTGCCTAAATTTCTGCGCCTGGACCTACATCTCCGAATTCGTTTTCCGGAAGCCTGGTTGTATAGCACAGATTGAATCCTGTACGTGCATTATTAAGAAGGTGGCTACACAAATCGCTACAAAGTGCAATTGAAACCACCGTGATAGATGAATAGAATTGTCAAACTGCTATAGGCGATGCTCTTCAAGCGGGTTTTCAGTAGAAATCAAGTGAAAGCCAGACTGATGGAGTCCTAGGTTGAAGCGTTGGTCCAAGCCAACTTCGACGTAGGTTCTGAAGTCGGCAGCGCTTGTGATCGACTTACCTATGGCGATGGACTTGATGAAATTGAGTGTGCATGGCTCCATGTCGATATTTTTCCAGCATTGAGGTATTGCGGGGGACCCCAGCGTAATCTGGGGATCCTTACCGAAGTCCAAGCGGGCTCCACTGAAGCGCAAGCTGGTGCCACCAGAGAGCTTCATAGCCGTAGCTCCCTCGACGGCGAATAAGTCCTCTACTATCCTGCCGGTTATCTCAAAATACATCTCACCGAACGAGGATACCCACCCCGGCGGGACTAGAAAGTAACGCCCATCTGACGTAGCTTCTTCATGGCCCTCAAAGTCTGCCACAAGACGGTATACAAACTCAAAGAATGCAGGTGCAACTTTAAGGTCATCGATCTGAAGGCGAACTCGAGCCCGCAAGGCGAGTAGCACACGCTCGAACATGCGAAAGATAGTTTCCTCTCTAAAGGCCAAATGGCGTCCCTTTAAAGGAGGCACGATGCCGATGTTGTGCGATGTAGCCCACGGCTCGCAACCGCTAGTAAATCCATTCGGCGAAAGCACTAGTCCAAAGAAGAGGGTACCATCCGAGTAATTATTCATAGTCCGGACGACAGCTCCCCATTCCTGCACATGCCCTGGTTCCGCCCGGCGGACAAGCAGTTTGCAGCTTACGAGCAGCATGACTTTCGGCTGGTCGAGGAGCGGAGCGACAAGGACATCAACCTCTTTAGTCGGCGGTCCCTTGAAAGAGGCCACTTCGGGAAAAAGTGCGCTCTCAATCTGAATTGTCTTGTTGTGCTCAATGGTGACGCCCTTATCTAAGGTGCGCTCTGCGATCTCGAAGCATCGACGTTCCAATACGTTCTTGAATCTCATTGATACACCTTCTCCCCTGACGCCAAAACCATGCCGGGTTCAAGTTTCTCCGCTCTCACTTTCTTTAAGATGCCTCTATCTTGAACCAGAAACACCGCATCCGCTGTGACGGATAGCACCATAGCACCAATTTGCTTACGTAGTATACGGGTAGAAAACCTCGGTCTGGAAATCTCTATGACTGGTTGCGCGAGAAACTCCCCGCTGTCGGTAGGTTTCAGACTGTAGATACCTAAGTCTCCCACATAGACAACGAATCCTACCTCGTCGTCCGCTAAAATCCGCGCCGGCTCCCGCCGAAGCTGCTCGATAAGAGCGTCGACGTCTATAGGTTGACCATCGCTGGAGACCAAGACGATTTGTTCTGTCGGGATCGCCATATTACTTGCCCTTCCTACTGAGTTGCGCCCTGACTTTTGAAAGTATGGCCTCGCGCTCAACAACCGACAGCTTGCTTGGATGTGGCTTGGAGCTTCCTTGAACAGGAAGTAATTTCGGAGTTCCGTCAGAGTCTGCTCCAATGATGTAACCAGGGTCACCTTCGACCACCAGCATCTTTATCCTTGACTCGCAGCGAGCACAGACCACGTATTCGTCCTGAAATGGTGGCATAATCGTCACGACCCCTCCGCAATTGCACTCGAGTTGAAAGGGTTTACCTGATTCCAAGGCAGCCCCGGCAACAAACGTATAAAGATCGAACTCCTCTGGGTTCTTCGTCATCGTGAATTATTCTCCGTCATTGTTGTTTTCATTCTACAGCGATGGCCGCCTGCCCGCAAGGGAAAGCTGTTAACGAAATGAGTATTTGTGCAGGGACGTTCTCAGCTCCATCGGCCGAGACACTAGACGTCACGGCTAGATGAATCGCCCGCCTGCGTTGTCGTGAAATCTCCGATCCGCGCGCCAGATAATGCTGATGCCCGCTGACTTAACCCATCCGGCGTCATTCTGATCCGGCCTCTCCGGGAGAAGAATGGCCTTATTGGAGTCTCCCAGGTCCTTTCTTATTTGGTGGCCGTAATCAAGAAGTTGTCCGACAGCCATCCGAATGTCCTGGCGGCTGGTTGTAGCTTTGGCTTCTATCAGATTCCGTCTCTCCTCTTCCCAAGCATCGCACTGCATTTGTCCAATTTGCAACCTTGACAACTTCCGGCCCTGTTTTTCAAGCCACCCTCTGTAATTGTCTAACAACTCTTTTTCTTTTCTCCTAGCCGCTCTAACTTGCTTCTTGGTCCTCACTTCATAATCATATGTTTGTTCGCCACCAGACTTGTCTAGTGACTTCTTCGTGATACGAAGCTTATTCCCTTCCTGGTGCGTGAATCCTAGTTGCTGGTTCATCCATGAGCACACTTTCCTGTGAGAATCGTAGTGCCGACCATCACGGTCCGGATGCAATTCATGCATAGCCCAAGTGCAGTTCAAAACGTCACGAAGCCAAGCACTGCCCAGCGTTTTCTCAAGCAATATGAAGGGATGAAGCTTCCGCACATATGCAGGCTCATCATCAATATTGGGATACGCCTTTTCTTTATATTCTCCCTTCACTACACCGAGTCCTACCACATCTGGCTCCCAATCTTTGCGCCGGGCAATCAGGACAATATCACCTAGACGGATTTCATCCTTGAACCTTCGTCCAATACCATGATCTGGCGACCACCCCATAATTGCTAGGTGATTATGACAAATTACCTCTTTCCATTTTCCCACCGCTTCTTGATTCTCCGTTCGGTCATCCTTCACGTTTGGTGACAGTACCCAATATTGTCTCCGGGTAACCATTCTTGCCTCCCTCAATTCATATTTCTCCTAACGTAGCCAAGTATCTGGCCCAAAGTGGTCAGCCAAATCTTACATCCTATTTCTCATTTTCGACAAGATACTTTCAGAGCACTAGCTCTCCTTTGAGCCCCGAGCATACGTACACATTTCAGAGGGTTGTTCAGTAGAAGTCAGCTGAATCGTAGATAGGTATCAGAATACACATTTTTATATTTATACTGGCTGGGGAGTTCTAAAACAGGCGTCGAGGCGTCGATGAAGATACGATGCAATAGTAAGCAAATCCAGGGCATCTCGTTCCGAAACGGGCCACTTTGCCTTGGGGGCATGCGCTGTGACGTTGCGAAAGATCCCGAACATCCCTTTCATCAACTGTATCAGGCCGCTATGCTCGCTGAGTTCAGTCTCAGTCTGAAGACTATTGAATGCCAGAAGTGGTATCCCTTTCTTTCCGATGCCGAAAGCACGGTCAACGAGTTCAGAGCCGTCTCCATCTACTTCGGCCTTTTCCCTTATCTTGTCCGCCACGCTCTTTGTTGCCTCGAAGACTGCATGGAAGTAGTTGCCCTGGAGTAATTCTGGCCGGCAGAAATTTAGTACGTCGGGATGTACTCCCCGGCGGGCCAACTCCGAGCGAAGACGTCCAGCAGCCTCTTCGGCCTCGGTGAGTGTACGCGCTGGTTGAGTACGCAAGTGCAACTTACCATCTTCACCCAAAGAGTAGCCACAAAAGGCTAGAATCGTGTTCAGAGTATCTCGGCGCGAGTCAAAGAGCATACGGTTGCTTGTGTACCGCACAGGGTTCATTGCTTCTTGAACAAATGCACCAACGATATTACCCGAATGCGTTTGTTTTTGGTGCTCAGCGAGGGCTTGAAAGAGACGATGCCGCTTGGTCATATTAGGCATTGGGTCAGGAATACCGAGTCGTGATAAGATGCTACCTATTTCGCTACCGGTGAGACCAGTGTTTGTATCAGCAAGTACACGACAGATACTTTCTAGTCCTGTCTGCGAAAACTGAGCAACGGCTGGCATTCAACTACCAAATGACTTGCTTATTACAGAATCATTCTGTAATGGAATTATAACACGTTCATACCATATCATCCCACCTAACAAGCACTACTACACAATTGTCAGAAGTGGTGGATAACAACCTACACACTTGTCAAGGCGTTGGTCTCCCGCATACACGATGAGCCTGACGCAGCCATAAAGCCTCTTCATCGTCTTAACATACGTGCGATGACCAAGGGCTGGCTGCTTTGGAGTCAACCACGCCACGAATTGGGTTATAATAAGCCCGAGAATCATATGATACCAATGATAATTATGACTCAGGAGCTATGACTCATGGCTGCAGAACGATATTTCCTTGGCTGGGATGCACCGGTCACCACTAAGGTGCAGCAGTTTCTCTTACCGTCAGAGCTTTCAGGCCCCGTTGACCTGGAGAACCAGCTTATCGTGGTACCTACAAGGCAGGCAGGGCGCAGGCTACGGGAGGCCTTGGCAATGCATTGTGCCGAGCAGAATACAGCGCTGCTCTCGCCACGGGTGGTTACACCCGCATTCTTCCTGTACTCCGAGCATGAGTCAGCGAAAGTAGCCAATCAGACAGAGATGACAGCGGTCTGGATAGACGTGCTGATGAACGCCGACCTGAGCCAGTATAGCGAGTTCTTCCCAACACGAACAGCGAACCAATCCTTCACCTGGGCCATGCACACAGGGGGTCTGCTGCAACGGCTGCGCGATACCCTCGCCGACGGAGGACAGCGCATAGCAGACGTATATGACAGATTTGGCAATATACTGGAGGAACAAGAACGCTGGGCAGATATGGCGAGATTGGAAACTACCTACCGGAAACGACTGGAGGAACTCGGACTGCAAGACCCGTGCGAGATGATGATAAGTCGGGCCGAAGAACCGGATCTCCTCAAGGGCATCGAGCGGATTGTTGTGGCCGCGGTTCCGGATCCGACGCCTCTGATGCTGCGGGCACTCGAGCGTCTTGCATCACAGGTAGCCGTTGATATTCTGATACATGCCCCCGAATCAATGGCGGACTGCTTCGATGACTGGGGACGCCCCATTACAGACAGTTGGAATGAGAGCCAGATAGCCATCCCGGACGCGGAGAAGAACCTTCTTCTCACCGGCTCTCCGATTGGACAGAGTCGCAAGGTTGTGGAAATCATGGCGGCGGAGAGCAACCGCTTTGGCCCTGCTGATGTCGCCATCGGTGTGCCAAACAGCGAAGTAACTCCTGTCCTGATGGCCGACTTGGCAGACAAGGGCCTGCTGGCATTCGATCCCGCGGGAAAGAGCATGGTAGAACATCCCTTGTACCATCTCCTGGAGTCCTTCCACCTCCTGGTTACAGAGAGGACATACTCGAGATTCAGCACGTTTCTGCGACACGCTGACGTGCTGGCATTTCTGCAACAAGAATACAATCTCTCTTCGCGATGGCTGCTGGAAGAAGTGGACAGGTTCCAGAATCAGTACCTGCCTTTGGGCATGGAGGATATAGCTCACCACTTTCTGCACAGGCACCCAAGGCCTCAAGAGGATCAGCGGGCGTTCCGCAGTCTCCCGAAGGCGGTGACGTTTGTTCAGGAAAAAATAGACCTGTTTAATGACCAAAACATCGACAGCGCAGTACGTTCGCTCCTGCAGACTATATACGGAGTAAGAACTCTCAATCCAGGTGATCCTGAGGACGAGGAGTTTATAGCGGCGTCAGGACTGATTGACACCGCACTACGTGAACTGGCGAGCAAGGTGATCAGCGAATTGGGCATCGAGAAAGTGAATGCCTTGGTAATTTTGCTGCAGAGGCTGGCCGCACAGCGCTACTACGTGGAGCGTAAAGGCGCCGTTATCGATCTCGAGGGATGGCTGGAGCTACCATGGAACAGCGCCCGCCTGCTGATAGTTACAGGGATGAATGAAGGATCTGTCCCGGAGGGGCATCCCAGCGATGTCTTTCTGCCCGATACACTCAGAAGGCAACTCAACCTCCGCTGTGACGCCGACCGTCTGGCCAGGGACGCCTATTTGATGCAGGGACTCATCGAGTCACGCCAGCAAGATGGGCGTGTCTGTTTCATGACCAGCAAGACGGGAGCTTCGCGCGACCCGCTCAAACCATCCCGGCTCCTTTTCCGCTGCAGTGACGCAGAGCTTATCCAGCGTGCCCGACAGATGTTCGGGGATCCCGGCGACCAACAGGACAGCTACCCACCAACAATCAGCTTCCTTCTCCAGGCAGGCCCGCCTGCCGATGTCTGGGCCGCGAAGATTACCCCCAGCAGGCTGTCCGTTACCACGTTCAGGGATTATCTAAAGTGTCCCTTCCGTTTCTACCTCAAGAACATACTGGGCATGGAGGAACTGGACGACGAGAAAGCCGAGATGGACGCGCTCGATTTCGGATCACTGGTGCACGATGTCCTCGCGACCATGGCACAGAACGATGAGATGAGCAGGTGTGAAGACCATTTCAAGCTGAGCGAGTTTCTCTGTTCTGAAGCGGAGAAATGGGCTGAAGACCGCTTCGGGGAACCGCTGCCGCTGCAGATAAGAATCCAGCTTGATGCAGCCAGACAACGGCTCCGCGCGGCAGCACGGGTGCAGGCTAACCTGGTCAAGGAGGGCTGGCAGATACTCGACTCGGAGGTAAGAATCGAGGCCGAGCTTGCCGGGATGCGTATCGGCGGAAGAATCGATCGCATAGACAGGCATGCCGGGACGGGCCAAATACGCATTCTCGATTACAAGACCTCGGACAATCCGCAGAAGCCTGACGAAGCTCACTTCGGTTCTGCCAGAGACGAGGTGGCCAACTATATGCTGATCGATGTAAACGGCAAACAGAAACGCTGGACTGACCTGCAGCTGCCGCTCTACAGAATACTGCTTCCCAAGAAAGAGTTCGCCGAGAACAAGATCGAACTCGGCTATTTCAACCTTCCCAGAGCCACAGACGGTACCGGAGTGGCTGTCTGGAAGGACCTCAATGATGGTTTGGTGGAATCTGCCAGAGCCTGCGCCCAGCACATCGTTGAAGATATCCAGAATCGCAGGTTCTGGCCGCCGGTGGAGAGAGTTGAATACGACGACTTTGAAAGCCTGTTTCCCGCCGCTGTCCCCGACTGCATCGACGTGGTAGCCTTCGAGGCGTTCATGAGGGGAGAGACGCAGTGACAAGAAGTGGCATCAAACATGTGGCCATCTCGGCTTCTGCCGGCTCGGGCAAGACCTTCCAGCTTGCCCACCGCTACATTGGGCTGATGGCCAACGGGGTTGAGCCCGACCGGATCATAGCTCTGACCTTCTCGCGAAAGGCAGCGGGCGAAATATTCGACTCCGTCGTCAAGTACCTGTGCGACGCTTCTAACTCACCGGAGAAGTCTCGCAGAACCGCGGAGCTTATCGGAAGGCCTGGACTTCAACAACAGGACTTCCTGCGATTGCTGCGGAACCTGCTGGTCAATATTCACAGACTGCATATCAGCACGCTGGATAGCTTCACCGTAAGCATACTCAAATCCTTCCCCATGGAGCTTGGAATTCCGTCGGCCTTTCAGATCATGGATAACGATAGCGGGGAAGCCAAAGCCGCCAAACAGACAGTCCTGGGCCTCATCTTCAGTCATCGCCATGTCAGCAGCGAAGCACAGCAGGCATTCCTGGGCGCGTTCAGGCAGGCGACTTTCGGACAGGAGCAAAAGGGTCTTGAGCAGAGCCTAGATAAATTCATCACTGGTTTCGGGGACTTCTACCGCTTGATGCCCGAGCCTCACACATGGGGACAGGAGGGCACTATCTGGCCTCAGGGGTCGCCCTGGCTGGAGCCGGCGGGAGATACCGCACAAGCTGCCGCCGAACTCAAAGCGTCTCTTGTGGGTTGCGGATTCCCTGATGGTCTGTTGAAGAATTTGGTCAGTATCACCGATTTCTGCGGCAGCTATGGCGAATCTTCACGCTGGGATGAGGGCTTGAGCGACAAATCCGTCTTCCAGTCGCTGGCGGGTAGTCTGCCGCCTCTGGAGCGCGGGGAGATGACGCTGTCCTACAGCAGAGGGCAGTATGATCTAAGTGCCCGTCAATGTCAGTTACTGTCGACCCTGCTCAGACATGCAGTGGGCACAGAACTCCGCGCCATGCTAAAGAGGACCCAGGGTATCTACCAGGTGCTGAACCAGTACGAGCAGTTCTACGATGATTTGATCCGCCGGCGAGGGAAGCTAACCTTCACCGACGCCCAGTACCTGCTGACCGCAGCCAACCGGTACAGCTTCGGCAGCCTCCTCAGCCGCATGCCCGACCATGAGGCGAGGCTCTACATAGACTATCGCCTCGACTGCAAGCTCGACCACTGGCTGCTGGATGAGTTCCAGGACACGAGCGACCTGCAGTGGGAGGTTCTGCGCAATCTGGCAGATGAGATACTCCAAGACGGCAGCGGGCAGCGCAGCTTCTTCTATGTTGGCGACGTTAAGCAGGCAATCTATGGGTGGAGAGGCGGCAACGCACGTCTCTTCGGCAAGATACTGGAGCAATACCAAGGCCAAATCGAGCAGATTCCCCTGAGTGTATCCTTCCGTTCCTGTCAGCCAGTGATCGATACGGTCAACCGCGTATTCGGCAATCTGCCAGAGGATCAGTTGCCTCCGCAGGCTGTCGCTGAATGGGAGAGGACTTGGCAGGAACACAGGTGTCAGGCGGATTTCGTTCCCGAGCAGGGTTATGCTGCACTCCTGGAGCCGCCGTGCGATGACGGCGAATACAGGCCTACGAATGAGGATAGATACCACGCGGTGGCCAATCTGCTGAATGAGATGAAGCCGCTCGACCGCGGGCTCTCTGTGGCAATTCTGGTACGCAAGAACGACGTCGGGAAGGACATCGTTGACTTTCTCCGCGGCGAATGCCCTGGCATGACCATCATCCACGAGGGTAGGGCCGCCATCAAGGATAACCCCGTTGTCTCCGTTCTGCTGGCCCTCGTCAAGTTCGCGGCGCATCCAGGTGACACCTTCGCCTGGCGTCACCTTCAGATGAGCCCTCTCAACGGGTATTTCGTGAAACACAAACTGGGAAGAGACAATTTGCCCCTCCTGCTGTTGAGGGAAATACAGACGCATGGCTTTCAGGCATTCATACGCAATTGGGGCGCACGCTTGAACGAGGCGCAGCAACTGGATGACTTCGGCAACAAGCGTCTGAACGACCTCATCGGCGCTGCCGGTGAATTCGACAGTACCCGGGGCACAGGATGCAATGACTTCCTGCACTTCATTGACAGCTACCAGCTTCACGAGCTCGCTGCGGACAACGCGGTGCGCGTTATGACCATACATCAATCCAAGGGTTTGGGGTTCGACATCGTCATCCTCCCTGATCTGCAGTCGGATAACATTGCCAGTGCGAGCAAGCCAGATTTCCTGATCGCTCGCGATCCCGAAACCGACAGGCCCTTATGGGTGATGAAGATGCCATCCAGGACTATTGCTGAGAGCGATCCGATACTGGCAGAGCAGCTGCGGATCCACGATGAAACTGAATGCTTCGACTCACTGTGCCTGCTGTATGTAGCTCTGACCAGGGCCAAACAGGGGCTCTACATGATTACCGGCTTCCCCGGCAAAGGCTCAAAAATTGTATCCCCCGCCGCTCTTCTGAAGACTCAGCTAGCGGGAGACCCCAGGCCAACCTGCGGTTCAGCCGTGGAGATAGGCGGTGAGGAATTCACGTGTCTCTACGAAGCGGGGGAGCCTGACTGGTATATGAAGGCGCCATCGAAGGCACAGCCTGCGGAGCTTGCTCAACGGGTTGAGCTATCGAGCGAATACGGTAGGTATCCATCACTGAGACGGAGGCTCCTCGGCGTATCGCCATCGACGATCGAGGGCAGAGAGATCAGAGCTGATTCGCTGTTCACTCATGTAACTCATGACGGTATGCAGCTCGGCAAAGCCATCCACGAACTCTTCGAGGGAGTATCGTGGGTAGATGAGACAGACGTCGATGTCCTGATCGCAGAGTGGCAGCAGGCGTCGTCTGCTCCACAGGAAACGAAACAAAGAGCCGTGGAGCAGTTCCGGCAGGCCATGGCTTCGGACGAGGTCAGGCAGGTCCTCGCAAGACCCGAGGGAGTTGTCTCGCTGTGGCGTGAGAAGCACTTCGAGATCGTGCTTGAAGGCCAGTGGATAACGGGTGTCTTCGATCGGGTCACGGTCATACAGGGTGCGGATGGCAGGCCAGCAGGGGCGACGATACTGGATTTCAAGAGCAACGAAATTACGGACGAGACGGAGTTGGCCAGTACTGCCGAATACTATCGCCCGCAGTTGATGCTCTACGGCAGAGCCCTTTCCCGAATGCTGCAGATCGATTCTTCACGAGTCACACTTCAGCTACTGTTCACATGTGCAGGCAAAGTGTACAATCTATGATACAAATCAGATCCATCGTTGAGACTACATAGTTGTGTCCTTGGACAACTCCCGAGGGCGTCAGTTTGTTCAATGCTAATTCAGCACACCACACAGAACGTCAGAAAGTTTAGCCTCGCGCGGGTGCGTTTTCTTCACCGTCGCTAGGACTGGACTGATAGATAGTATACTGCTAGGATAGATTGCCAAGATGACAGACATATCATTAGACAGGTTTGTGTTAGCTACGCGCTCCTTATTCGACTATGAATTTAACAAACCGCCTTTTCCATATCCAGCGAAGACCCAGCCAAAAGCGCCACCAATCGGCAACGCACGACGTGTAGGAACTGCTTTTGACTATGCTATGAGGCTCTGTCTAGCAAAACTAAACCACATTCCAGTTAACGAAATTCGGCTAGTCGCTGAAAAAGCAGCTACTAGGAGGAAAAACAGAGAGTTCGTGAGGGATTTTAGAGAGAAACTTCAATGTTTCCTTGAAGGGAAGTTAGAGATTAGTGATTTGCTGGCGGACTGTATTGTCCTAGCTAAGCTGGAACCTTTGGCAAGGGGTGCTCCCGAGTATTTGTACTGGTCTCCCGACATTTTCCGCGTAGAAGACAGCGATGTCGAAGATTTGCAAAACCTTGTCGGCCTGATTGACAATGAACTATTTGTAGCAACTAGCCGTTGTATATTGAACCCTAGCTTTGGTAGGAGTGGTCCGCCGGTTGGTGATGCTGATTTTATACTTGACGACGCCATTATTGATATAAAAACTTACAAGTGCCTAGAGTTCAAAAGACAGGACTTCCGTCAATTGCTAGGCTACTTTGTACTGAATTTGAGAGAAGGTAATGTATATGGCGAGCTAAAGAGATTAGGAATATACTACCCAAGATTTGGCATTCCTTTTACTTTCCTAGTCCCAGCACCAAAGAACGGATGGGAAGTATTTAGAAATGAGTTTGAAGACGCGATCGTATTATTGAAGGAATGTCTAAAAGGCATAGAAGAATAAGAACGCACACGTGTTATCTTTTAGCAGCTAATCTCTCACTGGCCCTATGTCCGTCCCATCTCCAACTTGGTTTGTTCATTGCCTTCAAATCAAAGTTCAAAAACTGGCGTTAGAATTTTCGGACGGGTCAGGACGTCTGATGTCTGGCTAGAATTTGCTAAAGAACTCGATATTGTAATCTAGAACATTTACAAACGGATGGCTTATTAACACGTAGATGTCACAAGAAGCCAGATTGTTGCCTTATGAACGCTTGCGCATGTAAGAGATTTGATGGCGGACATTTTGGAAACTCGTGCTCTAATTTGTACAGCCGCTTCCTTCCCCCGAATGACACTCTTTCATCAAGGGACATTTTCCATCATCACTCATGAAC
>Ga0299912_10002208_pt1 | contig 15983 bp, 11 predicted proteins | sample RVTome_2_FD_207667 | JGI IMG/M metagenome (GOLD analysis project Ga0299912, IMG submission 207667) | Soil microbial communities from uranium-contaminated site in the Upper Colorado River Basin, Wyoming, United States - RVT95D214 (version 2) ... | reverse complement strand
AGAGCACAGACAAAACCGCAGAGATTGTAATCAAAGCCGCTGAGCAATCCCGTGGGCGGGTAATTCTCATTGAGCACAGCGAAAACCAGGGCGTGGGCGGCGCAATCGCGAGCGGCTATAAATGGGCGCGTGATAACAAAATGGACGTTACCGCGGTTATGGCCGGAGACGCTCAGATGGACCCTGCGGATTTGCCAAATCTTTTAGACCCCGTAGTAGCAGGCCAGGTTGACTACGCCAAGGGAAATCGGCTTTTTACCGGCAATGCCTGGCAGGTCATACCGAAGGTACGATACCTGGGCAACTCCTATTTATCTCTGCTGACCAAGATCGCGTCCGGCTACTGGCACGTGGCAGATTCTCAAACGGGATATACAGTGATAAATTTAAGAGCTTTGGAAATTCTGGACCTGGACAAAATCTATAAGAGGTTTGGCATGCCGAATGATATGCTCGTGAAGCTAAATATCTATAACTTCAGAGTCCGCGACATTCCTGTCAAGCCGGTTTACAATATCGGCGAAGTATCCAAGATAAAATTGCAGAACGTTATGATAACACTGTCGTGGCTGCTTCTGAGGGATTTTCTGTATCGCCTCAAGGAAAAATACATAATCAGGGACTTTCACCCGCTTGTTTTCTTTTATATGTTTGGCCTTTTGTTCGGCCTGGCTACAATTATCCTGTTTTTTAGGGTATTTTATATCTGGTTTACTACTGGGCAGATTCCTCACATTAACGCGCTGGCCGCTATGTTCTCATTCATAAGCTCCGTTCAGTTCACACTTTTTGCTATGTGGTTCGACATGGAAAGCAATAAGGAATTGAAATAAATCTTGGTGTTCGTAGTTCATAGTTCGTAGTTCATCGACGACGAACAATGAACAACGAACAATGAACAATGAAAATCTTGGTTGAAATGACACATCCCGCCCACGTTCATTTCTTTCGCCACGCGATAGCATATCTCCAAAAGCGTGGGCACGAGGTTGCAGTAACCGCCAGAGATAAGGATGTCACAATCCAATTACTTAACCATTACGGCATTCCTTTCACCCAACTAAGTAAAGTGGGCCGGACAAAGATGTCCTTATTCGGTGAAATGCTCGTGCGGGATGCGAGATTGTTTCGATTCTGCCGTCGATTCAAGCCGGACATACTCACTGCAATCAGCGGCGTTTTCGCGGCACATGTTGGCTGGTTGCTGGGAAAACCGGTCATAGTCTGGGATGATACGGAAATTGCCACCGCCGCCCACAAGATCACACACCCTTTTGTTACGGCTATTCATAGCCCGGATTGCTTCAAAAAATCGTTCGGCGACAAACATCACCTGTACGCCGGTTTGCATGAACTTGCTTACTTGCACCCCAAAAGATTTACGCCCGATAGCGAAGTTGTAAAAAGCCTGGGCATTGACCCGGCAGAAAAGTACTGCATAATTCGGTTTGTCAGTTGGCAGGCACATCACGACGCCTTTCAGCACGGCCTTGTTGAGCGTGACAGGCTGAGGTTCGTTGAGGAAATAGCCCGATATGCAAGACCTTACATAACTTCTGAAAGCCCCCTGCCGGCAGAACTTGAGCCTTACCGTCTGAATATCCCCGTGCACCAAATACACCATGTACTGGCATTTGCCGCCCTATATGTCGGCGAAGGGGCTACGATGGCGAGTGAATCCGCTATTCTGGGCGTGCCTTCGGTATATGTCAACACGCTACGGGCAGGCACAATTGACATGCTCGAGCGGTATGGGCTTATCAAACAAACAGCCGATACCGAGCAGGCCCTGCAATACTGCATCGACTGGCTCTCTGACTGTGCAGCTAAAGAAAAGTGCGCCGTTGCCCGCAGAAAGCTCCTGGCGGACAAAATAGATGTTACCGAATATATCGTGGCAACGATTGAAAGGTATCTCAGTCTGGAGACGCAATAAGTTATGTACAGTCAGATTTTCAAGAATGCGATATTTCCGCTGGTTGAACTCTCTCAAGGCACTCATATTCTCAAAACCTTAAAGTTTCTTGAGGACAGCCAGTGGTGGACCCCCGATGAAATTCGAGCCTTTCAGGAAAGCAGACTTCGAGAGCTGATTCAACATTCATACACGAATGTGCCATACTACCGCTCGACCTTCGATCGGTTGGGATTAAAGCCGGAGGATATCAACTCGGTCGAGGACCTCCAGAAGCTGCCTGTCCTGAGCAAGGATATAATACGCAGGAACTTCCCGGATAATATGATCGCCGGGAACATTCCCAGCAAGAAGCTCACGTTAAACCACAGCGGCGGTTCCACGGGTGAGCCTTTGCCGTACTATCAGGACCGTCAGGCGATAAGCTGGAGGTTCGCCTGTCTTTTTCGCTTCTGGCGATGGGCGAGATATGAATTCGGCAAACGATGGATCAGGCTGGACCTGATCGCGCACGATACGCTGTCACAAAAGATGATGGATACGCTCGGCCGATGTTTATTCTTCCGCCTTTCCGCTATGAATAAGGACACGATGTGCATCAGCGTCGAAAAGATAAGAAGATACAACCCGCAGATAATCAGAGGATACGCCTCACAGGTTTTTTTGCTGGCAAAATATCTGAAGGATAACAACATCAGTGATATAAAGCCGAACTCGATCATAACGACCGGTGACATGCTGTTTCCACATTATAGGCAGCTTATTGAAGAGCAATTTCACTGCCCGGCTTTTGACAATTATGGAGGAAACAGCATCGTAATTTCCAGTCAGTGTGAGTCAGGAACGCACCACATCGCAGCGGAAAATATTGTCGTTGAATTTGTGAAGGACGACCGGCGGGTAAAACCCGGTGAAGTTGGGACGGTTCTGGTTACAGATTTGAGCAACTATGGGATGCCCTTCATCCGATTTCGGATCGCAGATCTGGCCAGACCGTTGCAAGAGAGATGCAAGTGCGGCCGAGGACTACCAGTGATGAGCTCCGTAGTGGGCAGAGACACCGATATTGTGGTGACGCCGGATGGCAATTATCTGGTCGCCTACTTCTTTGGTCACATATTCGAGTCCATGACTTCGGTGGATCAATTCCAGGTAGTACAAGAAGCAGACGATGAAATAGAGGTCAAGATAATCAAGAACAATAAGTTTTCCAATCAGGACGCCCGGTATATAGAGGACGCCATACGCCGGGGAGCCGGAGAAAAACTAAAGATACGATTGAATTTTGTGAAAGATATTCCGGTTCCGCGGTCCGGCAAGATTCGGCTTGTCATCTCTGAAATTGGCAAGCGTCACTTCGCGCCAACTATAGGCGAATAGAAAAGGAAGAATAGGCTGGTGAGAATTTGCCTTTTAGCAAATGCCGCGTCGGTTCATACGCAGAGATGGGCCGAGCACTTTGCGGAACACGGGCACGATGTACACGTGGTCTCAGTCCGCGATGCAAGGATCCGTGGCGTAAAGGTCCATGCGGTAAGGATAAGGCGAGGCGTTGATTCTATTTCGCCGCCGGCAATGTTGCTCTCCTATACGAAAATGCTTCTCCATATTGAAAGAATAGTAAAAAACATTAATCCCGATATACTTCATGCACATTACGTTACGACCAACGGTCTTATAGGAGCTTTTGCTGGATTCCATCCATACATTGTCTCAACCTGGGGTTCTGATATTTTTGATCCGCCCTCGACAAGTTTTATTTTCAGGAAAATCATCAAATTTGCCCTAAGCAAAGCAGACGCAATCACAGCTACAAGTAAAATCTTGACCAAAGGTACGCAAAGATTGGCTCCGCAAGGCAAATATGTACAAACTATCCCTTTTGGAGTCGATTTAGCAAAATTTAAGCCCGCGATGAAATCACATTCAGACAAAATAACAATAGGATGTGCTAAGACCTTGATGAAACTATACGGAGTTGAATATCTTATAAAAGCCTTTGCATCTCTGCATAAAAAATTTCCTCAGACTAATCTATTGATTGTCGGCGGCGGACCGTTGCATAATTGCCTGAAGAAATTAGCAGACTCGCTTTCGATCGGGGATAGCGTCGATTTTGTAGGACCGGTTTCTCACGACCAGATGCCGCTTTACCTGGCGAAAATGCACATCTTTGTAGTGCCATCGCTTTCTGAAGCGTGGGGGCGGGCGGCAGCCGAGGCATCGGCTGTGGAACTTCCAGTAGTTGCGTCGGCTGTCGGAGGGCTGCCCGAGGTCATAATAGATGGGGTCACAGGATTTCTGGTGAGGCCGCGCGACCACCAGGTGATTGCGCAAAAGCTGATTTGTCTTATCGAAAATCCGGCTCTGCGATCCAGCATGGGCACAATGGGCAGAAAGTTTGTTATGGATAATTATGATTGGAACGCCAATGCTTCTCTGATGGAGAAGCTGTATTATAGTCTCCTGGCTCGCTGAAAAGACCGATGAGCAACGAGAATATCGATTTCCGGCAATTTTACGACGATATCTATGAGTCAGAATCCTTATCTGATGAGCTTTATGTTCGAGCTACCAGATGGAAGGCAGAAAACTTATTTAGCTTAGTCCCCAACGATCTATCTTTCGATAAGATACTCGAAGTTGGTTGTGGAGCAGGCGTTTTGCTTAAAGAAGTCCACAGGATAACCGGCTGTAAAAACTTATATGGAGTAGATATTTCAGAATTAGCTATTAAAAAGGCTACGGCTGTTTTACCTTTTGGAGAATTCCAGGTCAAATCTATCAGCGAGTTAGACTATCCCGCCAATTTTTTTGATCTGCTGATTCTATGCGATATTCTGGAGCACATACCCAACGTCGAAAAAATAATGCCAGCGATTACTCGATGTGCAAAGTACATACTTCTTAAGATTCCCATTGAAAACGCCATAGCTTCAAGAATTATGTACAAGATAAGAAAAATCACACAAAATTTAGAAACTCATCCATCAGGGCATTTGTATACGTGGAATAGTCAAGAGGCATTGCAACTAATTCGCTCTGTAGATAACATCAGCATCCTGCGTTTCAAGTTTGAGCCGTTTCCGTACGAGCTTTCCACTCATAAGATACTCATCAAAAAAATATTCGTAGAAGGTATTCAATGCTTAGAGAAATTGCTGGCGACCCAGTATCTAAGCGAAAAAATGATAGGGGGAAGCCTGTTTATTTTTTGCCGGAATAGCAGTTGAATATGCCAGGCGGAGCATTATATGCATAAAAAGGAATTTTATGAGAATAGGGCAACTGGCTATGTTGATTTTGACAAGCAAAGCTATTTCCGGTACTCCAGAGCACTGGAACTGGTAGACATTAAAAATGGCAGCCGGATTTTAGATGTTGGCTGCAAGCACGCCTATCTATGCGATATTTTAGCTCAGCGAGGGTTGGATTGTGATTATTATGCGGTGGATATATCTGAGAAAGTCATCGACAGCCTCAAGAATAAAAAAGGGAGCTTTCAGGTATGCGATGTTATGAAGGGCTTACCTTTTCAAAAGGAGCAATTTGAGTATGTTTTCTGTCTGGAATTACTCGAACACGTTGAAAATCCGACTTTCCTGTTAAGCGAGCTTCATAGAATACTTACCAGCGAAGGCGCCCTGCTTTTATCTGTTCCCAACCCGTATAACTGGATAACAATGTTCGCCAACATTATGAAGCTGTCTGCGCATGAGGGGCACATTCACTCGTTTACCTTTACGGACCTTCAAACCCTGCTCGAATTTACGGGCTTCAGCATTAAAGCCAGGACCGGCACATACACCTTATTGCCCTACGCCAGACACGGCATAAAACAAGGCCGCTATCTTATGTTCAGATCTAATTTCGTGTTCCTCACCACATCCTACATTTATCGGATTGGCAAATCTGCGAATAGTGACTAAGTGGATTAAAAATATACTTGGCGCGGCAATTATCCTCTTCCTGCTGTGGTATCTTTCAAGGCACTGGGAAGAGTTAAAGACTGTATCGCGCTTGGGCATCGAACAGCTGGTCATAATATACTTGTTGTGTTTTTTGTCCCTCTCGGTCAGTGCGCTTGTCGATAAATATTTGCTGAAAGCCCTGAACGCCAAGGCTGGTTTTTGGGACATATTTTGTGTAAATAACGCGGCTACGCTGCTCAACTATATCCCTATGAAATTCGGCACTCTCTTTCGGGCGAACTACTTGAAGCGGCACTACGGCCTTACCTATGCTCATTTTGCCACTTTCTTCTTGTATGTTATGTTTTTAATTACCGCTTTGGCGGCAGCAGTAGGTTTAATCATACTACTGACGGTATATAAGCTGGCCGGATACGAAAGCAAAATCCTGGCCGGCGTGTTCGCGGTAACAATTGCAGGTTCATTGTTTTTCTTATTCGTTCCCCTGCCCATCCCCAAGGCGGCAGGACAGTTTAGTTCCATGCTGCACAATTTTCTTTCGGGGCGCAGACAAATCGCAGGCAAAACAAAGCTGACTATCAGGGTGGCAATGTTATTGTCGCTGAATTTTTTGCTTACCGCCTTGCGATTCGGGATTATCTACCACAGCATGGGCCAAGATATCCACCCTGCGGGCTATTTGCTGCTTGGGACGCTCGGCTATCTCGCTCTATTTATAAGCCTAACGCCGGGTGCGTTGGGAATCAGGGAGCTGATGCTGGGCTTTGGAGCGGTGGTTATTGCGGTGCCGCTGGAGGTGGGTGTGCTGGCGGCAATGATTGATAGAGCCATAGCGCTGGGCTGGTCTTTCGTAATCGGTGGTGCGTGCACGGCGTGGCTCTGGCATAAATCTCCCACCGCCTTCAGAAAGCAGCAGAACAACTTGTAACTATCGAACCAAGAACTCAAGAGCCGGGGATTTTACTCTGCAGATCAAAAATCAAGTGAGGCAGCATTGGAGCCAGCTCTGGTCCGCCGGGGTCGGCAGGAATCGATTCAAACTTGTATCGCTGTTGTAGTTGCTGGATCAGCGGCGCCACCTGCTGGACGGCGGGGATAAGGTAGTAGGCAAACATGCCCGTTTGGACCTTCTGTTGAATGTCCGCCCACGTCGTAGCTACTACAACCTCTCGGTCCAAATACCAGGCGATTTCAGGACGATAATGCTCGCCTTTAGCCTCGTGCTGCTCAACTTTCTGGCTCTGATAGCTCAAGAGCATCTTGTCAGGCGGAATCCTTTCGTTGAGCGTTTTGAAAAGTCTGACCCTTTCCGGCGAAAAGTGCCTGATGCTGTAGTAGTGGTCCAGCCCACCTATACAAGCTATTGTAATAATGCCTACCAGAGCTGCCGTACATATCTTGGATAGTATTGGACGAACCCTATCCAGAATATCGGCGAGCATCATTATCCCAAGTGCGGCGGCGATTGCAATCAACGGAGAAAAACAGCGTTCCCAGTAATGGTGCATCCACAGGGCGCCTTTCAAGAGAGACAATTGGAAAAAGCCCGGCAAAAAAAGAAGCCAGAATTGTGGGAACCGCCTGGTGACGACCTGAGACTCCTTGCGCGAAGTGGCGCTGGTCAGTGCATATAGCTGGCCAAAGGTTAGATAGGCAATAGCAATAATCAGAACCGGCAGGCTGAAATTCATCACGGCGAACTCCCAGAACCTCGCGAACCATTTGCCCCAGTCGAACTCAGCCATCTCGCCCTTTCCTGCCCGCCAACTGTACAGGGCGGTGATTTTGCTGAAATCCCATCCGTAGCCAGCCGCCATCACCAGCAAGTTCAAGGCTAAACTCGATAGCGGCGCGACAATTAAAATGGCAAGCAGCGTCTTCTGTGGGAACGTCTTGTGGCGGATGCACCGCACGACATAATGCACCCCGATGGCCATCGCGTAGAAAAAGCCTTCCCAGTTGAACTGTAGCGCAAGAAATAGACTGGCTGCCAAAGCCCATTTGTGTATCGGGCCAGGCTCAGGCCCATCTCTCAGGCTTTTGATTAGTACCAGATAGCACCAGAAAGCTGTAAAGACCATCAAGGCCGTCCAGCAACCGGAGCCGAAATATCCGGTAACAGGAAATAAAACGTAGATAAGGACCGCGAGCATCGCGGTTTTATCGCTTAATAGCCCCCTAAAAATTTTCAGCAGCAGCATCGCAGCCAGCACCGATGTGATGCAATTGAGCAGTCGGTAGCTCCATTCGCTGACGCCAAAAACCGACATAAATAGCGCCAACGTGAGCACCGAGATTTGCGGATGGTCGTAATATCTTGTGGGATTTTTTGTCGGCGGGTCACCCACCGCCCATGTGGAAGCACCCTTTGTATAGCCAAGACCATACTTTACGTGGGCTCTGGCCGCCCAGGCCCCGCTGGCTTCGCCCCAGCTATGCAGGCCGATGAAAGGCCGAGCCATGTCGCGACCCAGGATCGATACAAGCAGAATGCAGAGCAGACCGCCAAAAAGCCAAAAGTTGCCGCACAGGCCGTGGTCTTGCTCTTGAACAATCTTTTTCATACCGGTTTTCCTTGAACCCCAAAGAAAACCCCCCAAATAAATTTGGGGGCTAAATATTTTGTTTAGCCGTTGCCGGAACGGCGACGGTTGCAGTTTTATGGCGGCTTTACCACAGGTTCCGCCAGTCGCGCTGCCAGCTTGCCATCTCGGCGAATAAATATACGGAAAAAAGGTTGCCCGTACAAGAAACCTCGGTCCGGATTGCCGGGTAGAGGAATATATTGTTTCTGCGCCCACTCTACCACCGGATGGCCCGGAGGGACCTGGGCGTGGAGTCTATTGATCACGAATATTTCCGGTTTTTCCCGCTCCAGATCCGCCAGCGCTCTCGCGGTATGCTCCTGCGCCAATGGGTTGTTTGCCAGGTCTGTTGACCATATCACGCCGGTCGGCGGTCGCCTGCCGGACCAGAAATAAAATTCGGGGTTTATGCCCAGCACATAAAGCGTCTCTTGCGGGGCAAGGAGGGAGTCGACCTCTTTAGTCACCGCTTTAGAGATGATATATTGCGGCCCCTGCTTGTTTGCCGACCATTCATCGGCAGAAAACCTGTATTCGGGCAGGACAAAACACAGCAGAATAATCAGCGCCACCGCGCCAGCCGCTACTTTGAGTTTTAAGTTTTGAGTCCCCTCGACTGCGCTCGGGGCAGGCTTGAGTTTTGAGTTTTTTGTGGAGACCGCCCAGCCGGCACCCACAACCAGAGGGACAAGCCAGAGCTGATAGTAGTGGTTATAGTATCTGCCCGGAAGGGCTATAGCAAAGTACGCCGCCATGAGAAACCCAATTAGCAGCAGCCAGGGTTCTGTGGCACGGCTATCCTGGCCGTGGCGCAACGGGCTGGAAGCCCGTGCCACGTGTGGCCGAACCAATCCATATATTGTTCCCGCAGCCGCAAGAACAATGAGCACGGGCGTACTTTTCATCGATCGCGCAAAGAATTCGTATTTCAGCCCCCCCAGAATATTGGTGAGAAAATTGCCGCCCCTGCTCTGGGCGTAGTAGCCGGCATATTTGAAAATCGTATCGTAGAAAATGCCCAAGCGTCCGGTGGCTGCGAAATACGCGAAAACCGCGCCCCAGGCCGCTACACCCACCGCTGCGATGATGCAAATCTGTAGAAATGCCAGCCTCAGCCGTTGGCGGTCGCGAAGACAAGCTAATAAATAAAAAAGCCCCAGAAAAGCTGGAAACGTGACGGCGACGGTCTTGTACAAAGTCGCAAGGGCAAAAAGTCCTCCGATAGCCAGCCATTTGAGAATTGAGAATCGTGGATTGCCGTCTTCTGTCTTCTGTCTTCTGCCTTCCGTCAACATAAGGGCAAAAGCCCAAACAAGGCAGGCGTTCATCGGCACTTCGATATTGGGCTGATTAGCCCAGAGCCAGAGGTCGTTGCAGATAACAGCCCAGAAGGCTGCGGCCCACAGGCCGCCGGAGAGACCTCCGTATGCCGAGCCAGCCCAGTAGCAGCCCAACAATGTTATTATTGCCGCTACGACGCCGATGAAATATACCTCGCCCGGGCCGTAGCCGACCAGGGCATCCGCCAAGGCGTAAGTCGCAAAGATAGCGGGCGGCTTGCTGTCCCACAGGTCCGAATACAGGGCACGCCCGGCGAGGATTTCGTGCGCAATCACCGCATGGCTGGTAATATCCCTCTCAAAAGGCTCGTTGTAGGTGTGCAGCCGCACAAGGGCGATGAAGACAGCCAGAGCTACAAGAACGATAGCCGGCAGATACCGCCACCCTGGAAATTTCAAATTTCGAATTTCAAATTTCGAATTTTCGCCCCGCTTGGGCCTCGGTGGATGTACGGTCCTTCGCCTTTTCATAAAGCACGCTTATACATTATTTGCCAAGGCAAAGAAAGCCCAAAAAAGTCGCTCTTGGTTGAAAAACGCCCTTGTATATTGTACAATAGTAGCTTTGAAGAAGGTAGGAATTATGAACCTGCGGACTGATCTGCTTTTTGTGACGATTCCGGCGATTCTGGCTTTGTATGGCTCTACCTGGGCCGCACAGGCGCTCGACCAGCAGCAGTGGACGACGCCGGCGCCGCTAACACAGGTCAATAGCGACTCTGCGGAGGAGTGGTCGCCGTTTTTGTCGTTCGACGGGTTGACGCTCTACTTTGCCAGGGTGCGCAGCGAACCCTTCTACGATGGGCGAATATTCCAGGCAACGCGTCAGCAACCTTTCGGACCATTTACAGAGGTTCGAGAAGTAGACGGCCCACTCAACTCCTCGGGCGGGCACAATCTGCTGCCGTGGGTGTCGCCGGACAATCTGCGGATGTACTATCACAACGAGTCCGGCGGTCGATTCGCGTTGATGCTTACTGAGCGAACGTCGGCTGCCGAGCCCTGGCCGCAAGGTACAAGCATCCTCGAACTGAACGGGCTGGGCGGCCAAATTCAAGCACCCAAACTCACGCCAGACGAGCTGACCATCTTCTTCAATGCGTATCAGGTGCCCGGCGGCAAAGGAGCCTATGATCTCTGGATGGCCAGCCGTGACGACCGCTATTCGCCCTTTGGTCAGGTCAGAAACCTGTCGGAGATTAACACGGTCTTCAGTGAAGGTGCGCCATCCATTTCACCCGATGGCCTTACGCTGTTGTTCCATTCTAATCGCAACGGCCCCATGCAGTTATTCAAGGCCAGCCGAGAATCTTTGACTGAGCCTTTCGGCAATCCTGAGCACCTATCGTTTGCAGATATACCGGGCGGCCACAGCATGCATCCGTACCTTACCGGCGACGGCGGCACGTTATATTTTATCGGCCAACTGGACCAAGATCAGACCACGCGAGACATTTATGTTTCGTATATACCAGAGCCAGCTACGCTCTTGCTTGTCGGCCTGGGAATGGTAATGCTCAGAAGAAAACGCTGCGATTGACGTCTGTTTTTATAAAGAACCGCCATCTTTGGCATTAGGTTGGTTCGTTGATTGGCTGTTGCTGTGCTGGCGACGGCTAAACGTGGGCAAAAACTCGAAATCGCAATCGGTTCTGTTGACAAGCCAGGTATCAATAAGCCCGCCCTAGCACATCGGAAATTTGCTGCACAGCGCTTCTACCTTCTGTTTTGTTTCATTCTGGAAGGACTGGTCTATTCTGTACTCAGCGTCACTTATTATTTCCACTTTCCGCAGCACCGCATCTATCAACTGCGCTATGGCGCGCATTTCTTCGGGTCCCATCCCGTTTTTGGTGACGATAGGGGTCCCCAGCCTGATGCCGCTGGTAATCGTAGGGCCTTTTTTATCATAGGGCAGCCGGTTCATGTTGACAATTATCTCGCAGTCTTCGAGGCACTTCTGCGCTACGATGCCGGTCAGACCCCTTCGACTCGGCTCAGGGCAGGCCGGGCGAAGATTGGCAACGTTTACCAGAACCATGTGATTGTCTGTGCCGCCGGTTACGACATCGTGACCCAGTTGCAGCAGACTCTCAGCGAGTGCCTTGGCATTTTCTATGATTTCGAATTGTCTTTGCTTATATTCTTCACAGAGTGTTTCTTTGAAGAAGACGGCTTTGGCGGCAATGTTATTTAGATACGGCGTCCCCTGCACGCCGGGAAATGTTGTCCTTTCGATGTGCTCCCACAAGGGCATAGATTTTGTCCCTACTTTTATTTTCTGGTCGTAGTCTTTGCCCATTATTATCAGGCCGCCCCGCGGCCCGCCCGGCTTGTACGTGCTGGTGGTTGAAAAATGTGCATAATCCACAGGCGAAAGATGAGCACCGGCAATTACCAGGCCCGCGATGTGTGAAATATCCGCCAAAAGATATGCCCCAGCTTCATCGGCAATCTGTCTGAATTTCTTGAAATCTATCGTTCGGCAATACGCGCTTGCGCCGCATATAATCAGCTTTGGCTTGACCGCTATGGCTTTATCCCTGATAGCCTCGTAGTCCAGCAGGTATGTTTCCTTATCAACGTAGTAATTTTCCACGCTGAAGAATTTGCCGGTGAAGGAGACTCTTGCCCCGTGCGAGAGGTGCCCACCCTGATCGAGTCCGAGACTGAGTATTCTATCGTCTCTTTGCAGAAGGGCCGTCAGAACGATTTGGTTGGCGGTGGTGCCGGAATGAGGCTGCACATTGGCGTACTTGGCGCCAAAGGCATCTTTAGCCCTTTTGATGGCCAATTCTTCGACCCGGTCAACAACCTGGCAGCCCCCGTGGAACCTGGCGCCAACAAAGCCTTCGGTGGTCTTATTCTGAATCACCGAGCCGAGAGCCGCCAGGACTGCCGGCGAGCATTGATTCTCCGCGGCGATAAGCTGCAGCGTGTTTTGCTGCCGCTCGTACTCTCTGGTTATCAGCCGATAAACCTCCTCGTCTGCTTGTTCGAGAGCATCGAATATGGTTTTGTGATACGCGCCCGCCTCCGGCGGGAATTTTGAATTTATCATGAAATAGCCTGTCAGCTAAAAAAACTCCTGACGATGTCGTTGAATGTCACGTACAGGAGGAACGTTCCTATAAGGACCCAGCCGGCATAAACAATCACGCCCTGGGTCCGCTCACTCAAGGCTGAGCCTTTGACCTTCTCGACCAGCATTAGCGCAATCAGGCCTCCATCAAAGGGTGGCACAGGCAGCAAATTGAATACCGCCAGTCCGGCGTTTATCAGGCCGAGAAGATAAATGTAGTGAATCAGCGGTCCCTCGGCAACAACCTGGTAGCTTGTTGCAATTATTCCCACCGGGCCCATAAGGTTTTTGGGGCTGACGGCACGTACGAGCAGGCGCTTAAGTGTCAAGTAGGTCTGGGCAATAGACGTGACCGTTCTTCTATATCCCATGGTGATGCTGCGAACAGGACCGCTAGCTCGGTAGAGCCTCTCCATAGGCTCAAAAGGAAGAAACTCAGCGAACTTAGATTTAACTGTAATATAGTCTTTGCCGTTACCTGCATCCAAAGAAACTGTACCCGGTTTCTCATCAAGACTGTAATCAATAGTGACAGGTTTTCCGGCATTTCGTCTGATTTCCGTGATTATATCGTAAAAGTTGGACACTGTCTTACCGCCGACAGCCGTAATTACAGCACCACGAGGGATGTCCAGCTTGGCCGGACCATGTTCTGCAGCGATTGTCTTGGCAACAACCGGATGCTGAAAATCAAAGTCGGACGAAAATGCAATTCCTATTCGTGCTTCGTTGGTGTCTCTATCTCGTCTTAGTCTGACACTAATCGTGTGCTCGCTTTCAACACCATTGGCGTCCGTTCGCAGCACATTTATCGGTAGTTCGTCATCCTCATATTTCTTTACCGTATCCAGGAACTCATCGGCTGTAGGGCATGCAACTTCACCGACTTTCAAAATAACATCGCCGCTCTGCAAAAATGGCTTCTCCTTCAGCTTCCCTCTAATGCCAATTCTCTCCAATAGCTGACGCATCTTAGCAGCAATTTTCATCCAAGGCGATTTTTGAATTTCGATATTTTGCATCCTAAACCGCGGAACCATAGAGTAGATATGCCCCGTACCTGGCGAAATCAACTGCAGTCTAATTTTGCTCCCAACCAAATTCAATCTCTTATTCTTCTCGGTTCGCTCGGCTAACAATGTCACCTCAGGCGCAAGTGTGTTTTCCACTATTTCGGCCAATTCCCAGTGTGTTTGCACGCTTTTACCATTGATGGCCTTTATGCGGTCGCCCGGAAGCAACCTCGGTTTTCCAGGCAAAGCATTAGGATCGGAAACTTCAGCTACTGTCAAAGTCATTGGCGGAAAAATGCCAAAACCCATCAACTGCTCTCCAGGCAGCCGCTCGGCAATAAGACTGAAATCTTTTTCAGAGCCGTCTTCGCGTTTTACTCTTAACGCGACCTCTTCACCCTTGCCAGACAAAGCACCGGCTATCAAAATATTGGTATAGTCAAGGTCCTTTTTCTTGCCGGCAATCTCGATAATCTCGTCGCCCGGCTTAAGACCCGCCCTGGCGGCCGGCGAATTCGGCACCACTGTCCCCACTATCGGAGGCAGCAACTTTATCCCGATAAGAAAAACTATCATAAAAATAATAATGGCACTAAGAACGTTGAAACTAACTCCTGCTGCTATAACCGGGATCCGGATGCTGACCGACTTATTGGCAAATGAGCGCGGATCGTCACCGGCTTCGGTCGATCCGACGTCTTCCTGCCCCAGCATCTTAACAAATCCACCAAACGGAATGAGACCGATGCGATATTCGGTCTCGCCTGGTTTAGTTTTCCTGCCGAAAGTGAAGCTCAACCGACCATCGCCTGACTCGTCATTTTCCTTAGGGAAAAACCTCGGCAAAATGCGAATACGATAGCCATCTGCAGTTCTTCGTATTCCAGCAAAGGTAGGTGGAAAGCCAATCGAAAATGCTTCGACTTTTATGCCGGCCAGTTTAGCGACAACGAAATGACCGAACTCATGAACAATAACCACTCCTCCGAATCCGAGCAGCACCAGCAAGACGTTGCCAAAAACATGGATATTGTGGATAGTTATGTAGACAACCGCAGCGAAAATAAGTATCCACAAAAGCCCCCGAAGATTCTTGCTAAGCGAACTTCTTGATTCAGACATTATTGATTCCTAAATTGCTAAAAGGCTAAACGCTTTCAACTTTTTGCTTTAGACTATTTTTGACCTCTTTTCTTGCCCAGGCATCGACCTCAAGCAGCTCCTCAAGGCCGACCTGTCTTCTGACAGTATGCTTATCCAGGCAGCGTTCGATGAGTTCGACTATATTAACAAATTTAATGGTGCCCGCCAGAAACTCTTGCACAGCGGCCTCATTGGCAGCATTGAAAACTACCGGCGCCGTGCCGCCTGCTCGTGCAACTTCGTACCCTAACGGCAGTGCGCGAAACGTCTGGAAATCCGGCCTCTCGAACGTGAGCGTGCCTATTTCTTCCAGCCGCAGAGGCTTGCCGATCCCGGCGACACGCTGCGGATACGTCAGAGCATACTGAATCGGCAGACACATATCAGGCTGGCCCATTTGTGCGATTACTGAGCCATCCACAAATTCGACCAGCGAGTGAACTACTGACTCCGGGTGGACCAGAACCTCTATCCTTTCCACCGGCATGTCAAAAAGCCAATGGGCCTCGATAACCTCGAAGGCCTTGTTCATCATTGTCGCCGAATCAATAGTTATTTTCGGCCCCATGTCCCATATTGGGTGCGCCAGCGCCTGCTCCAGCGTTACATACTGCAAATCCTCGATGCCGGCTTTTCTAAATGGCCCGCCCGAAGCAGTCAAAATGATTCTACTAACTTCCTGGCGTGAGCCTGACCGCATGGCCTGACAAATCGCCGAATGTTCACTATCGACCGGCAAGATCGTGCCGCCGTTTTCTCTGGCAATTTTTGTAAGCAGCTCACCTGCAATAACGAGCGGCTCTTTATTGGCGATAGCAAGTTTTTTGCCCTTCCTGGCAGCCGATAGAGCCGAGGGCAAACCCGCAGCGCCAACAACCGCAGTAAGGACAATATCGACCTCTTCAAGCTCCGCGATCTGAACCAGACTTTCCGGCCCGGCCAGAACCTCTGCGTCCAAATCGCGGACCAACTC